>Ga0335081_10000263_pt1 | contig 97617 bp, 71 predicted proteins | sample Lox_Sample_35_FD_206713 | JGI IMG/M metagenome (GOLD analysis project Ga0335081, IMG submission 206713) | Soil microbial communities from Loxahatchee National Wildlife Refuge, Florida, United States - Lox_Sample_3.5 | ecosystem: Environmental > Terrestrial > Soil > Wetlands | place: USA...
CAAAGATGCAATAGAACGAAAACTCAAAGCCATTTTCAAACAAGTCTTGGTTACCTCATTTGTGAGACGACGACTTTGAGCCTTCGGTTACCTTTTTAAATGAGCCGATACGTGAAAGGGCAACAAGCGACAAAGTAAAAAACGATTTTTAAACGATCGACGGGAAATTGCTTCATCGTTTACACGCGGACCGGGATTCTTTTCATCCTTTGAAACATTCTTCTATAAATTCTTCAACCATCTTCCCCGTCTTTGCTCCCGCCTCAACCTCTCTTCCTTTTACTTGATGCCTGAACCACGTCACCTGCCGCTTCGCATAGTTCCTCGTGTTCCGCTTTATTTTTTCAATGGCCTGCTCAAGCGTTGCCTTTTTTTCCTCTACGTCAAACAGCTCCCTGTATCCCACGCAAAACATACCGGGCGAGTTTTTGTCGTACCCCTGGCCGCGCAGCGACATGAATTCCTTCCAAAGCCCCGTTTTTATCATGCCGTCAACGCGGCTGTCGATGCGCGCATACAGTTCCTCGCGCGGCCGGGTCAGCACCATGACATAAAATTCAAAATCATCCGGCGGCGCGGTGCGTTTTTTGAGTTCGGAAAATGGAACGCCGGTACTGTGATACACCTCGAGCGCGCGGATATTTCTTTTGATATTCGACGCATGGCTCTGCGACGCGGTGAGCGGATCAACTTTCGCGAGCTCGGCAAACACGACTTCAGCTCCCGACTCTTCAGCTATTTTCCGGTACTGCCCGCGCAGATCCTTGTCTTCCTCGACCTGCGGACCGATCCCCTGGCTCAGGCACTGGAAATACAGCCCGCTTCCCCCGCACACGAGCACGCGCCTGCCCGCCGCCGCCTGCTCGCGGATGACCGCGGACGCGTCCCGGGCGTAATTGAATGCCGAATATTTTTTATCGGGATCAATGATGTCGATCAACCAATGGCGCACCCGCGACGATTCCTCAGGCGACGGTTTTGCCGTGCCGATGTCCATTTTTCTGTATATTTGGCGCGAATCGCACGACACGATGCCGCAGCCGAGGCTCTCGCACGCGTAAAGCGCGGCATCGGACTTTCCCGAGGACGTGGGGCCGAGCAGCACCGGGACCTTTATTTTTTCCTTCGCGCCCAAGTTGACTCGCCTCTTCAGCAATGGGTATTTTTACCTACAATCCGGGAGACAGCCATTACCAAAAAACCTTCCTTTTTCCGCAGCCAATTCTTCAGCTCCGCTGGTATTTTCATTGCCGTTTTTGCCCTGTGCCTCGCCGTGGTCATTGTAAAGCGCCGCAGTTTTTCAGGGTTGCTGCACAAGGGCCGGGCCATGGTCGCCGCAGCGGAAACCAAAATGAAAAATACAACGGGCGCCGGCAGCGGTTCCCTGGAATCCGTTTTGCGGAAACAGCTTGGCGAGCTTGAAGTGCGCCCCTCAGACATCATGGTCAAAACGCTGCCGAACCGTTCCGTGATCCTGCAGGCCGCGGTTCCCAGGGGTAAACCCGCGGAATGGATCGTGTCACAGCTCGCCGCTTCGGTGGAAGGCACGCCTTACACTCTCGCCGACTGCGTGTTTGACGAAAAAAAGCAGTCGTACACCATGCAATTCGCCTCGTCGTCGAAAAACGACCCGCCCTTGACGCTGGTGGTGCTCAATTCGGACCGTTATTCCAGCGCGACCGCGCTCATGGCCGTAATCGTTGAAAACCTGGAAAACGCCGAATACCAGACCGCGGCGGCGCTGCTTTCGTTTCCGGAACCGTTTTCGGTGTCCATTGCGCCGGTCGGCAAGAAAGCTTCTCTTATGGCGCAGCTTGCCGGCCAATATAAAAAGGAGGTCATCATCCGTTTGCCGCTCGAGCCGGCAGCGACGGTGCCGCCGGAGTTCGAAAACACGACGATCATGGTTCACTTTACTCGGGAGAAAATCCACCCGATCATTGCCGGCGCGCTGCGGCTCATCCCGGATGCAAAGGGGTTTTCCAACCTCTGGGGCTCGCGCGGCCTCGAGGATTCGCGGCTCATGGCGATCGTGCTTGACGAGATGAAAAAACAGCACGGATATTTCATCGAGGCGCCGGCGGCCAAAAATTCGGTCGCGGCTTCGGCCGCCGCGTCCGCCGGTCTGCCCTACGCCGAAATGGCCGGCCAGCTCGAGAAGACCGCTCCGGCCGAGCTTATCGCAGAAATCAAGCGTTGGGCCGCTGTCGCGCAGGTGAAGGGTACGATTGCCGTTCGCGCGAAGGCGGGCAGGCAGCTTGCCGATGCGCTCAAGACGTCCCTTCCGTTTCTCAGGCAGAACGGCATCCGGCTCGTCTATGTTTCCGAGATAGTCAAGCGCGCGGGCGATTGAGCGCCATGAATGCCCTGATTTTGAGCGGGGAAAAAGATTTCTCATTCAACAACCATTTTGTAGTACCTACTTAAAAACGCAATTAATTATTCTTGTATAAGAAAAGGAGAAACCCCATGGCCACCCTCGGCGTGAATCTCGACCACATCGCCACCCTGCGGCAGGCGCGCGGCGGCAAGGAGCCCGACCCGGTGCAGGCCTCGGTGATCGCGGAACTAGCGGGCGCGCACGGCATCACCGTGCACCTTCGTGAGGACCGGCGCCACGTCCAGGACCGAGACGTGTACCTGCTCAAACAGACCGTTGCCACCCGGCTCAACCTCGAAATGGCCGCCACGCCCGAGATCGTCAAGATCGCCATTGACGTCCTTCCTTTCATGGTGACGCTGGTGCCCGAAAAGCGCGAGGAGCGCACTACCGAAAGCGGCCTGCGCCTCAACGGCAAGGAGCGCGACCTCGAAAAGACCATCGAGTCGTTCCACAACAACACCATCCTCGTGAGCCTTTTCATCGATCCCGACATCGCGCAGGTCAAGGCCGCAAAGCGCACGGGCGCGTCGCATGTCGAGCTGCACACCGGCTATTATGCCAACGCAAAAGGCCAGGCGTCGTTCGACGAGCTCGAGCGCCTGCGCGACGCCGCGCTCGCGGCGCGCAAGCTCGGCCTCCACGTCAACGCGGGCCACGGCCTCAATTACCACAACGTGGCGCCGGTGGCCGGCATTGACGGAATGGAAGAGCTCAACATCGGGCACAGCATCATTTCACGCGCGGTGCTGGTGGGGCTCGATGAAGCGGTGAGGGAAATGATAGCGTTGATTGGATAAATAGTTCGTTATAAAAAAATAGCCGGGCCTTCCGTAATTAATTTTTCCATTCTGGCAATGGAATAATGGTTGCTTACCCGACTGTCAGAAGCGTATCTTTTCTTTAACTATTCAAATTCCACTATTGGCCCGGTTAAACGATCCGGGCGTCTCATCATCAATTCTTTTCAGATCTAATTGTAATTTTAGTTTGTCAAAGAAGAATAAAGTTTTTCAGGGAATAACCCCGCCATGAAAAAAGCCTTTATGCTTTATTTATTATCCGCTTTTTGCGGTTTTGCACAGGAGCCCTCCGATTATTATAATAAACCCGTTCAGGAACTTCGCGAAAAAACCGGAATCTGCTGGGACACTGCGATCGCGCACAATGCCGGATACCGGCAATGCAACCAGGAACTTTTACAGTGGGCGGACAGAAACAGGGACAAGTACGGTTTTTTATCGGTTGCCTTTAAAGATTCTGGCGTCGTCCAGATAACCCTGCTTGCCGATTGCAGGACCCTGAGAAGCGGAAGCGTCACCGAGTATTTCATGGTCCTGACCTCGCGCTCGAATTCGCTGAAAATCGCATTTGAAAACATTCGCTCGCACGCCAAAGACTGCCAGGCGGGCTTCCGGAATTCTCTCAAGACCGAACTCGCGCATCTCGTTTCTGCCCTTCCCGATTCAATAACATGGAGCGGCAAGCTCGGGTACCCCAGCCGCGGGCTGGGATATACCGGCTTTACAGATGAGCCTGCCAAAAAAATTTCCGCGACCGACAGCATTTTCGCAGCGATCAAGGCCGATTCCGCCCGGTTGGCCGATTCCATTGCGCGCATGTTTTCGAGAGCCGATTCAATCGTCCGGGCTGATTCACCAGCCCATTCAAAAATTGAGGCTGCGCCTGTCGACACCCTCGCCTTGCAGAGAGAGGTCGACAGCATTGTCGCGGTCGTGGGCGCAGACAGCAGCGACATCGAACACCGGGACCAGGTGATATTCAAATACCAGCCGATTCTCCAGGATAATGATAAAACCGTCGGCGCGAAGCTGGAATGCCTGCAGGATCTGCTCGCGCGCAAAAAACGCAAAACGGCCGCTGTCGTGGAATACCTGAGGGCACTGCAGAAATTATGCCTTGACAAGCAGAGTTTTTATTACACCGTGCGCAAGACCATCGCTGCGGAAGAGAAGGCGGAAAATATGCGGAATTTCAAGAAGGCGCAGGAGAACGGCACAAAGGTGCAGGCGATGCTCGACAAGCTGTCGCAATAAGGAAATTATTCCTGGCATCTGGACCGCTGATCTTACTTGTCAATTACTTGAATACCTCACCGAAACCCCGTACACCCCGCTCGTGGAACCCGTGCCGCCGGTCACGAAGAAATATCGGACGGCGTCCATGGGAGGCACCGCGAGCTTCGCGTTCAAGGCGCCGCCGGAATTGTCGTCCGACGCTGTCACGCTGTCGCCGTTCGCCGATTGAAGGCAGATCTTCGTGTCGGCGTTGCCCACGGTTCGGATGATATAATTGTCAGAAGAGAACGACGTGAAATAAAACCAGTCGGTGTCGCCCGGCGTAAGGGTGCGGATGGTGAAGAATTCCGCGTCTCCTGTCATAATGGGATATAGTTGCTGCGGACTGGTTTTTGAGTCGGGTTCTTGGCTGTCGATGGAATTGCCGTAAACGGTTTGAAACGGTTTCAAAGTGAGGCAGTACGTTCCTGAATCATATGAATAGGTCGCGGAAATCCGAACGTATGCTGTGTCGGTCGTATCGCTTATCCAAACGACCGGGCGGAAATCATTGTACGTTCTTCCTGAACCGGTGGTGACAAGGGAGAAAGTTCCGGCCTTGATAACGGTGTATTGTAAGTCAACTTGTTCATACAGCGCGAGGACATACGTGGAGTCCTTTTTCGCCGGAATCGCGTACCAGTTCGTCCCGCCAGGTCCGACAAATTCCTGCCCTATGCTGTCGCCGATGTCAAGCAGCCGCAGGTTTGGCATTTTTAGCGGATAATCGCCGGGATTGAGGTCCGGTTTTAGGAACGCGGTCCAGGGCATGAAATAGTCGGAACAGGTGCATGCGCCGAAAAACACGCAAAGAATCAGGGTGCGAAACATGGTTTTGTTCATGGTGATTCCTTCTGTCCCGGACTACTCGACGGTCCGCCATGAATCGGATTCTTCAGGAACAATACCTGCAGGTTAAAACCGATCCAATAGCTGGCGCTGGCGGGTTCCCAGAACGACATCTTTTCCGCAGGCTCGCCGTAAACGCTCGCCGTGGCGGTATCGGTGTTGCTTTTTCCGAAACCGTACAGCATCGCGTATGGCCCGAATTTGAGCGATATGCTGCTGCCGAGACGGGTCTGCATATACAGGTCCAGACGGAATGATGCCTTGCTGCCCAAGGTGACCGCCGGGTAATTATAGCTGACGTCGGAACCGGTCACGTCTTCGGTGATCTGCATCTGGCCGAAGAACATCAGGTCAACGCGCGGTTCGATGCCCAGCAGCCACCGGCCCGAAAGCGGTTTTGTGATAACGGCGCCGATGGGAACGCTAAACCAGTAATAGGTTTCGGACATGGTCGTTCCGGGCGGCACATAGGCCTGCTCGCTGTAAAGAACCATGTCGCGGTACCACAGCTTGGCGTCCAGCCCGGAATAAACGGCCGTCGGCCATGATGCATTTGTAAAGACATAGCCTATGTCGCAACCGCCCATGAGGAAAATATTGTCCTTCTGGTCCTTGTGTGGAACGAACTCGATTCCCACGGGAACGCCCGCGCTGTCCAAAACGCCGCCCTGCTCGGAGCCGTCGTAAGTGTTGCCCATGCCGACGAGCAGCGCCACTCTGGGACGGATGAGCAGGTGCGGCCCGGGCAAATAACGGGTTATGCCGAAATTGACCCCAAGCATACCGCCGTATTCGGAGCTCTTGGGCTCGCCCGAAATTTTTGGGGACCGAAGATACTGGTCGCGGAACTGCTGCACCAGCGGATCGATCTCGATATGCTCGTTATAATAGAAATAGCTCGCCTGAGGCCCGACCGCGATGGTCTTTCCGTAATTGAAAAGCGAAAACCGCGGAAAGGTCTGCTCCTCGGGTTGCGTTTTCGGCGCGATGACGGGTGGAACGGTGTCCCGATTATTCCCAACCTCCTCTATTGCCGGTTCTTTCTCCCGCAACGGTTTCTGTGCCGGCAGGGTGTTTACCGGTGCGCTTTTCTTTATGATTATCGTATCACCCTGCTCGGTGATCCCGCTTTGCTCTTGAGCCGCAGGCGGGCTCATTTCTGCTGATCCAGAAATAAAAAGCATCAAAATGGCACTCATGAAACTCGTGTGCGTCCGGGTGTATGATTGCATTTCAAGGCACCCCTTTTATCCTGCGCGGCTGTAAAGCGTCAGTGTCCAATGCCGACGGTTTTTAATCCAGATATTAAGAATATGATGATTGCGCTTGAAAAACAATGGGGAATGCGGGAAAAATGTCTCCTGAAGCAATTACCGTTTCTCAGCAAACAATTTCATAGGAAATGCGCCACGGCATTTACAAGATGATAAAAATCGAAAACGGCCCGACACATCACTGGTATTGCAGCGCAGTCTGTCTTTTTATCTCCTTGACGCGGTGCGCGGCCTTTTCGACATTCGACATGGTAACGCTGTCCGGATGCAGCTTATACGCTGTCTTCAGTTCACGCAGGCCTTGGTCGCAGCGTCCGATCTCGAGGTAATACAGTCCGAGATTGGTATGCGCCTCATAATGATCCGCATCGTCGATATGCAGGTCGATGGCGGCATTAAATTCCCGTGCCGCCTCCTCGCGCATTCCCTTTCCATACAGCAGCGCGCCGAGGTTGTTGTGCGCGTGGTAATCCTTGGGATTGTACTTGAGCGCGAGACGGTAGGCCGGTATCGCCCGGTCGAAATCACCGCACTGGTGAAAGATGTTGGCGATCCGGTAATACGAATAGGCGTCCAGGTAGTCCTCCCGGATTTTCACCAGCGCTCCGGGGTCGTTGTTCACGAATTCGGGAATGTTCGCGGCGCGGTCATCGCCCGTAAAATGATCGAGAACGACGGGCGGCGCGCTGTTCCCATTTTCATCGATGTGCGCAAGAAAAAGCTGGGTATAGGGGCCGTTCACCTTCGACGAGAAGACCAGCCAGCGCCCGTTGGGCGAAAAACTGTGCCACGAATTCATGCGGGCCGTGTTGCACGCGAGCTCCCGCGCCTCGCCCCCCTGCGCGGGCATGATGTACAGCTTGCTGTCCGGCTGGAGCAGCATGTAATTGGCAGCTTTACAAAAGACAATCCACTTGCCGTCAGGCGAGTATTTCGCGAAATAGTTGCTCATGCCGTTGTTCGATGCTCCCGCGAGGGGCTGGGGCGCCCCTCCCCTGCCGCCGTTGAACGGGATCCGGTACAGATCGTACTTGTAGGAACTGCCGTCGTGGGCGATGAAGGATTCCGCCAAGGGCCCGCCCACAAGCGCCGTGTGCAGCTTGCGGATCGCCTCGATGTCGTACGCCTTGCTCCGGGGATACACGAGATAATTGCCGTCCGGGCTCCAGGTGGCGTTGGTCTGCACGAAGCGCCGGTCGTCCGCGCCGGGAAGTGCCGTGAAGGTTTTGGTCTGCCGGTCGTAAATCGCAATGATCCCCTTGATAAGGAAAAACAACTGCGAGAACATGAGGTCGGGGCGGTAGACCGCGAGCGCCTGGTCCTTGACCGTCCCGGCCACATATCGGCCATCCGGTGAAACCTGGCAAAGGAGGCCGAAGGTAGGGTCCTTTTCTTCCTTTTTATATGAAGCCCAGCTGATGATTTTTGTTCTGTCAAGCAGAATGTCCTGCGCGACGGGCATGACCGCGTAGGCGCCCTTGTCGTTGCCGGAATCAACCTCCAGGCCGATGGTTGCGCCGTCCTTTGAAAACGAATGGCAATTGCCGCACACGGGCAGCTTCCGGAGCACGACGCGTGGCGGGTCATCGGAAGAGGCCGAGCCGAACCGCCATTGGATGTTCGTGGGGTCCTTCACCGCTTCCTCAAAGGGCAAATTGACTTCGCGGTAGAAAATGGGCGCAGCCACCGCGTCCTTTGAGGTCCCGAACTCGAAGGTACCCTCCGACACGATTGTTCGCGGTCTCTCGTCTGAAAAGCCGCGTATCATGACGCTGGCTTTCTTTTCCATGGACCGCTTTTTAATTGTTTCCCAAGCTTCTTTTGAAGGCCGCCACTGTTTCGCATCGGCACGGTAGGACAACGGCCTCCCGCCGTCTTGGAACTCCATTGTAATTTTCCAGAAGCCCACGTTCAGGTTGATGTCCCGCCATTTAAACGTCGGCGCGACGATGTCGGCGGGAAACAGGCTGCCCTCGTACGGATACTCCACGATTATGCTGGTGCATAGTTCGTCACGGTGAGGCACGAGCCGGGGAAGAAAAACGAGGGCAGCGATAAGAACAACGGCTGCAGCGACGATGATTCCTGCTGTCAAAGGTCGTTTTGAACGGGTCGATTGATTCATGATTGTTGTTTATAAATTAAATCATCACCAGCGGTGAACGGTGAGTTTTGCGTGATTGCGGGAAAAGAAAAAAACACGGCCGGGAAAGTCGCGCATAGGTGACTTATCCAATGCAAGAAGCCCGCTGCGTACTTGATTGGCAGTCCCGCCATCACTGAAAAGAACTGCAGAAAATGAACTTTTTCTGACCCGGTTGGACTTTCAGGTCAGCGTATTGGCGGGTGGAAATGACCGACCCCGACCGGTCGCGGGCCTCAACGGCCAGCGAGTAGACGCCGGGGTTCACCGGCACCCGGGCAATCTGGATTGTTTTCGGAAGCAAAAAGCAGGACCGCGTGTCCGCTTTTTCGAGCTGGTCGGTCAGGGCGTCGGTGCCGGCATTGAGGAGCAGGTTCGCGACCGGTAGCGAGGCCTGCAGCTTCTCCTTGGCCGTCTGCGCCGCTATTGTCCGCAGTGCCACCCTGATGACCGTCCGGGTAATCGTTTCTTTCCGAGAATCGTCAAGGCTTTTCTGCATTTGGGCGTCAAGATCATTGACGATCTCGGCTTGCACCGGCGACAATAGGAAATCTCCCTTCACCGTGAAATAACAAGTCTGCGAGGCAAATGTCTTGATTTGCGGGAGGGTGAATTTAAGGTGGAAGGTGGCGCCGGATTTCGCATTCTCCCCTTCCGGGAGCGGCGGGGCGGGCAGTGTCAGCATGTCCTTGTGCCCGTTTGCGGCCGTATGATACAGTACGAGCAGCCCGTCGATGACATAGGTGCCCCACCACATTTCTTCCTTGAGCCCAGGGCCTTTCCCCGCGTAGCCGACAAGAATTATTTCCGATTGCCCGTTAATCGTGTCCGGCGATTTCCCCCGGGAAGTGTCAACGGCTATTTTTAACTGATCGATATCGGTGGCCCGGTTGTTTTTTGTCAACATGCCGCAGGCGTAATCTTTCACCCGTTCCGGCAACGGAACGGGTCCCGTCTGAAACGCTTTTACCGCATTGTACAGCGAAATCATGGCATCGTCGGTCTGTTCCTTCGCGTCATACAGCATCGATGAAACGTAATGGAACATGCCGTCGGAAACATATTTTCCGTCATGGGCCCCGGTGCGCTCCCATTCATTGAACAAAAGCTGCATGCGACGCGTTTCCACCAGCGCGTCGTCGACGTTGCCGGCGGCAGCATAATTCATAGCGAGGAATTGATGGAGGAGAACGAGCTCAAACGGCCTGCTGCGGTACGGGCGCACATTGTCGTTTGTCAAAAATGATGCGGCCTCATTTGTAACCGACCGTGCGAACAGCCCGTCGTAAACGTCGGAGGCCTTCAGCAGGTAAGCCGTGCTCGAATCAAACTGCTCCGCGTAATGGAAGAGCGACCCCAAATCCCAAAAATAAAGGAGCCTGTTCGTTGTTCCATACTGCTTTTCATTGTGCTCTATCGCCCTGATTTCAGACTGGAAATCAACCTGTTGCACCGGTACGCGCGGCTTGACGTGGCGATGGACGTGGCGCGGGGCGCATGCCGCCAGCAGGAGCACACCCGCGGCAAGAAGGATGAAACAAAATCGGAAGCGCCGGCTCATGGTCAAAAGGTCACCGTGGACCGTTCGACGTATTTTTTAATTTTCTTCTCGCCCATCCAGGCCTTGACGTTGGTTTCTATATTCACAAGCTCCATGTTGACCTGGTAATAGATGACCGCCTTGCTCCCCTCCTGGTCCACGATCGTGTTGAGCGTCCCGATCATCATCAGGTCGGCGCCCGACTCGTTGCCCGCCTGTTTCGTGGTCGCCTCCGAGGTGTTGCCCGCCATCATGTCGGCCTTTTCCTCGCGCAGCTGCGTTCGTTCGGATTTGCCTGCCACAAAATCGATCTTTCCGCTGTTCATGAGCGCCCGCTCAATATCTTTTGTAAAGGTACCCACGCTGATATGCTCGTGGCTCTGGTTCGATATCGTGCCGATGATCACCTTCGGGCGCTTGCCGCCGCCGGTCCAGGTGCCCAGCCACGCCGAGCCCAGGCAATCGGAAACCATCTGCTCGGCCACCAGCCGCGAATCGGTGTCGTTCCAGCGCCCGGTAAGGTCGGTGGTGGAATCGGTCTTGATTCTGGTGACTTTTGTGGCGCATCCCGCAAGGAATAGTATGACTGCCGCCCAGAGAAAAAATTGCCTTCCGTATTTCATCGCTCCCTCCATTTGTAAATTGCAATTTTGTGAATGATGGATAAACAACCAAAAGAAAAATGAACTGCTTATAAACTATACGATCATCGGAAGGGAAAGGCAAGCGTTGCGTGATTTGGGGGAACGGGATTATATGCCACATCGCCGCCATGTCCATGGTGAACCCTATCAGATAATGCAGGGTCATGCTCATGCCCATCCAGATCGAGCGCGTGGTAAGGCTCAGGCGAGGTAAGAATGTATAAGAAAGACGCGGGACTGGGATTGGGTTTCAAAAAAGGAGGATTTGAGGTCGGAGAATGTTGAAGAGGCGATTTTTTTTATCCTGTTAAATATTTTTACAGGTAACTAATTCATTGTTGAGGGAGGGCAAAGCAAAATGACCGCAGTAAAGGAAATAAAGGCCCTTCCACTCACGACGGCGCCCTTTTTCCCTCAAACGCCGCGCGCAGGCGCTTGTCCGAAGAGCTTTCCTTGCGCCGCAGTCCCCCGGGACAGATTTTCCTGGCAATCTTTCTGAGCTCCGGCCGCCGGGCCTGCCATTCTTCCCACGTCATTATTCGTGACGCGGGTTCATCTTTTTTTGAGGTCATCGGCGACTTCTTTCTTTAAAATGGAAAGCTTTTCAGTTACGCCGTATCGTTTATCGGCCGCGAGACGGTCCACTTCGTCCCAGTCGATGGCTACTTTACCCGAAAGGCATTCGGCCAGCAGGGTTCTGGCGCAGACTTCAGATTCTTTATCCGGCCGAGGATAATAGGCGATCAAAATCCGTTCGAATGGCTGCACCGCCCACAACAAACAGCTCAATGCCCCGCTTGGCAAAAAGAGCGCTGATCAAACCCGCGAGCTTAAGGCCACGTTCAAGAAGGTCGCGCGTTGATTCGATTTCCTTGAGTGCCGATTGAATTGCAGCGCCGTCCATACCAAGAGAAATCCTCTTGGTGAAATCCTTCATTTTAAAAAATGATTATTTAAAATAATCAGCTGCTCACCCCCGTCACCGTCTCCTCTTCCTTCTTCGCCTTTTTCGTCTTCGGCGGCTTGGCCGGCTTCAGCTTGGGTTTCGCCGAAATTGTTTTCACCGCCCTGACCGCGGGCGACTTGGGCGGCTTGATGAACTTTAGGTCGGTGGGAAGTCCCATGGTGTCAAGCAGTGCGAGGAACGGGTCGGGGTCAAGCTCCTCCACGTTCACCATGGTGCGCGGGTTCCACGTGCCGTTGGCGACGAGCATCGCGGCCGCCGCCGCGGGCACGCCCGCGGTGTAGCTGATGGCCTGCGACTCGACTTCGTTGTAGCATTCTTGATGGTCGCATACATTATAAATGAAAATTTCCTTTTCCTTGCCGTCCTTCTTGCCCTTGACAAGATTGCCGATGCAGGTCTTTCCCGTGTAGTTGGGCGCGAGCGTGCTCGGGTCGGGCAGACACGCCTTGACCACCTTGAGCGGCACGACCTCGAGGCCTTCGGCCGTGGTCACGGGCTGGTGCGACAGGAGCCCGATCTTGGTGAGCACGGTGAACACGTTGATGTAATGGTCGGAGAACCCCATCCAGAACCTGATGCTGCTGGCGTCGATGTTCTTGGAAAGCGAGTGCAGCTCGTCGTGGCCGTTGAGGTACACGGTCTGCTTTCCCACCACGGGAAAATTATAGACCATCTTCTCGTTGTGTATGGGCTTGCACACCCATTTGCGGTCGATCCATGTCCACACCTTGATGAATTCGCGGAAGTTGATTTCAGGGTCGAAGTTGGTGGCGAAATACTTGCCGTGGTTGCCGGCGTTCACGTCCATGATGTCAACGGTGTCGATGGCGTCGAAGTGGTGCTTCACCGCGAACGCGCAGTAGGCGTTCACCACGCCCGGGTCGAACCCCACGCCGAGGATGGCGTTGATGCCGCGCTGCTTGCAGCGGTCCTTCCGCTTCCACTCGTAGTTTCCGTACCACGGCGGGTCCTCGCACACGCGGTCGGGCTCCTCGTGGATGGCCGTGTCCATGTAGGTGACGCCCGCCTGGATGCACGCCTCGAGCACCGACATGTTGACAAATGCGGCTCCGAGGTTGATCACGATCTGCGAATTGGTCTCCTTGATGAGCTTGACCGTCGCGGGAACGTCGAGCGCGTCGATCTGGCGCGAATACAGTTTGCCCGCCTTGTTCTTGATGCTGTTCTTGCGGCCGATCGAGTCGATGATGGCGTCGCACTTGTACTGGGTACGCGACGCGATGCATATGTCGCCAAGCACGTCGTTATGCTGGGCGCATTTGTGGGCCGCCACGTGCGCGACCGCCCCGGCTCCGATGATCAGGACGTTTCTCTTCATGATACGGTACCCTTCTTACGATAAATTGTTTTTAAAATCTTCATATCCGAATTGCCGGGCCACGTGAAGCGACCCGTCGAGCCTTTTCACCGCGATGGACGGCATGGCAAGGCCGTTGAACCAGTTCTTCTTCACCATAGAATACCCGGCCGCGTCGGCGATCCGCACGATGCTGCCCGGCCTGAGCCGGTGCGGGAACCGGTAGGTGCCGAACACGTCGCCCGCCAGGCACGACCGGCCCGCAATCTGATACGTAAACCTGCCGCGGCCGGGCAGGTCCATTTTCGCGGGCGTGCGGTAGATGAGCAGGTCGAGCATGTGTGCCTCGGTTGAGGCGTCAACGATGGCGATGTCGATTTCGTTGTGCACAACATCAACCACGCTCGTTACCAGCTCAGCCGACCTTGTTATCGCGCTCTCCCCCGGTTCCAGATAAATCCGGACATTGAACCTTGCGCCGAATTCACCGAGCCTGTTGCAGAAATCCTTGAGCGGATAACCGTCTTTGGTAAAATACAGTCCGCCGCCGAGGCTCACCCACTCCATTTTTTCGAGCAACCTCCCGTATACCCGGCCGATGGCGTCGAGCGATCGGGAAAAATGGCCGAAGTCGTCGTTTTCGCAGTTGAAATGGAACATAATGCCGGAAAAAAGGCGCGCATGCGCCAGCAGTTCCTTTATGTCAATAACCCCGAGCCGCGAATTGCGGCGCGCAGGGTCGGCCAGGTCGAAATGGGAATAGCTGATGCGCGGGTTCACCCGGAGCCCCACGGCGAGTCCGCGCACTTCGCCATGGAACATTTTGAGCTGCGACAGCGAGTTGAAAATGATCTTGTCGGCGATTCTCTTCACGGCGCGGACGTCTTCACGGGTGTACCCGACACAGTACGCGTGCGTTTCCTTGCCGAATTCTTCATGCCCGAGCCGTGCCTCGAAAAGCGAGCTGCTCGTAGTGCCGTCCATGTATTTCCGCATGAGGGGAAACACCGCCCAGGCGGAAAAACATTTGAGCGCGAGCAGTGATTTTGCTCCGCAGGACTCGCGGACGTATTGGATTTTCTTTAAATTGCGGAGGAGTTTGCGCTCGTCGATGAGGTAATAAGGAGTTTTTAATTTCATGTCATTTTAAAAACAATTTGACGACAATTGATATCGGCCTTTATGATGAAGTCCCGTCAGGGACATTTACGTGACAAGGAGTATATCCAGTCACTACTTGCCTATTGTCCACCGGCTACGATCCAAAACAATGCGGCAGCTTCGATCTCTCGATTCTTACCTTTTCATTCTTCACTTTTTACTTTTTATTTGCTTTTTCCCGTCCCTTCCGGCTTCTTCTCCAGATGTCCCGTTTCCTCTTTCACCTTCTTGATCTGCGAGTCCAGGTCCTCGTTCTTGATGATCAATTTCTGCACCTCGAGCCGTTCCTTCTTTATTTCCGCATTAAGCAGTTCGGTCTTTTTCTGGTATTCAACCACGGCCTTCATCACGTCCTTGCTCGTTTTATATTTCACCGCGCCGGCAGTGTCTTTTATCCCGGCAGAAGAAGGCGCCGTTTTCTTTTCTTGCGAAGCAGCAACAGCGCCCGCCTTCTTTTCATGTGCCTGGGTCGCGCCTTTCTGATGCGATGTGTCGCCGGGCGCGGGAGCCGGCGCGGCCGTTTCAGGCGCCTGCTGCTTGAACGGGAATTTCCCCGCCTCCTTGAAATGCTGCGACGTGTCGAGCAGTGCGCTGAACACCACCGAAAAGCCCTTGAAGGTTGAGTCAACGTTGGTCACGTGGATGCTGATGTCGTTGTCGCCGCCCTTGACAAGCGACTGAATGCCCGAAATGCTGTCGAGCTTTTGCGGGCTGCGCTTTCCCACGGTGTCGCTCGCGGTGAGCGTTCCATTGATGTAGAGCCAGTATTTCCCGCTCACCCGGATGTGGAACATCGCGTCGCGCGGCTGGCCCGGCAGAAACACGTGCTGCCACGAATACAGGTTGCGCGCCGAGGTGTCCGGGTGCCAAATATACGGCACGGTCATGCCGGCGGTGTTGCTTGAAAGCCCCGGTATCTCGGCGGCCTGCTTCCAGCCCTCCAGGGGAATGTTGCTGGACCGCCATCCCGGAACGCTGTCCCCGCGGACCGCCCACTCTTTGGAAGCGGCCACGACCACCCGTTTGAACACGGCTTTGCCGTATTTTTCGGGCGAGAGCCTTGCCAGCCCGAGCATGATCCTGCCGTACCACTCGCTCGACTGCATGTTTTCCTTTTTGAGAACGGCCAGAGCCTCCTCGTAGCTGGCGATCGCCTTGTCCTGCAGTTCATACACGACGTCTTCGAGCTGGAAGGACAGGTCCTCCTTTTCCTGCGCCGAAAGGGTGGCGGGGATTTCGGGCTCCTTGAGGATCTTCTCCGCCAGCTTGTCGTACTCGCTGCCGGTCAGGTAGTTGGTCTGGTGGAACGCCTCAAGGCATTTTGCGCTGTTTTCGCCCTGAAGCCCCATGGAATCGAGCTGCTTTACAGATAAGAGGTAAAACGCGCGCGCCTGCGCCTTCATGGGCGCCACCGCGTCGAGCACCTGCTTGAGGTACTGGTAATAGTACAGTGGCTTGTCCTTTATCTCGGGCGGGATGGGCGCGTTCTGCATGGCCAGGTAGGCATCGCAGAGATACTGTCCCGCGGCCAGCATGTTCTTTGCCAGGCTCACCTTGGCCTTGTACACCCACAGCTTCTGCTCGGCGTTGAGCGAATCGAACCCCGCCCCTATTTCGATCACCTTTTTATAGGGAGCAAACGATTTCTGGATCAGCACGGCCGCCGCCTGCGCGATGTCCTTCTCGAGCACCGCGAGCTTTACGGGCGGGAGTTTCGGACGCTCCTGGTTTTTCCAGGTCTCCACGAAGTCCTCGTACATGCCGCCGATACGATACGCCGCCTCGAACAGCCGCTCGCTCCGGTACTGGATCACCTTCTCGTACGCCTTGGTCGCCTCCTGGAGGAGCTGGGTCTTGAGCTTCTGGTCGGCCTTGAACTTCGCATCGGGTTGCACGAACTTGACCGCCGCGAACTCGTCCCGCTTCATGTTGGCAAGGTAATAGGCCGCCTCGGACGCGAAATAATCGTTGCGCTCCACGTTTGCGGTGGCAAGCCTGGCGTTGAGCTGCTCGGCCTGTGAAAACGACAGCACCGCCATCTCCTTGTCCTGTTTTTCGAGCGACATCTTGCCGATCATGAACAGCGCCTCGATGACCTTGGGGCTCTGCGTGTAGCGCCGGATGAAATTCCGGTAGGCATTGATCGCCTTGTCGAACATATTCGCCTTATAATAGTATTGGGCCGAGCGCAGGAGCATGGCCTCCACGTCCTTCTCGCCGGGGAACTGCTGCGTGTATCGCTCGTTGGCCTCGGCCATTTTGTCGAGCTTGCCGAGTTTTTCGTAGCACAGGCCGAGGTTGAACAGGGCGTCCTTTGCCTTGTCGGAATACAAGTACGACGCCACCAGGAGCTCGTACGCTTCGGCCGCCTTGTCGAACTTGTTCGCCTTTTCATAGTCCGTGGCGGCGTTGAACAGCGCGCTGGGCGCCAGCTTCGAGGTCGGATAGTTGTTTTTGAGCCGGTAGTAGCTGTCGCACGCCTTTATCCAGTCTTCGGTTTTCTCATACGATTCCGCCGCCTTGAACAGCACCGCGTCGCCGTATTCGCTGCCGGGGTAGTTCTGATCGATGGCGGCAAACGCGGACGCGGCCTTGGAAAACGCGCCCGACGCAAAGGCCTGGTTGGCGCTCGAGAACAGCGACTGCAACAGCAGCTTGTAGGCCTTGGACTTTCTTGCGGCATCGCCGGAGCCCTTCCACACTTTCTCGTACGCCTGCGCGGCGAGGTCCCAGTTCTCCTTGCCGAAATGGCACTGTCCGAGCAGGAACAGCGCCTCGTAAAAATTCTCGTTTGTCACGCCGGTTTTGACGATCGCCTCATAGAACTCCGCCGCGTTGGCGTACATTTTCCTGTTGAAATAGACCGAGGCGCCCGTCAGCAGCACGCTGTAGAGCGACGGCCCCGTCGGGAACAGCTCCTTGTAATTGTTCACCGCCTCGATCACCCTGAGCGCCGCCGAATCGAGTTTGCCCTCCTCGGCCGCGGTGTCGGACGGGAGCATCTTCTGGGCGATGGCGACGGCGTTCTGCGCCGCCTGCTCGCGCCGCTTGGCGTCGGCGCTCTTGTTCCGGCTGAAGGCGAGGTATTGTGCGTACGCGTCGGCGCTTTTGTCAAGCTTCGCGTCGAGGAGCACCGCCAGGTTCCAGAGGGCCTCGGAGGCCCGCTTGTCGGTGGGGTATTTCTGCACCAGCCCGCCGTAGAATTTCGCGGCGGCGGCGTAGCCCGCCTGGTCTTTTCTCGCGTCGGCGTTGCGGTAGTTGGCGTCCGAAATGTAAAGTCCCATGGTCACGGCGATGGAGTCCACCCGCGGAATGAGGAGCGAATCGCGCTTCCATACCAGATCCTGCCACTGCCCGCCCTTCGAATACGTCGTGAAGAAGTTCTCCCGTTCGCGCATGGCGCTGTCGGGCAGGTTCAGGAGTTCGTAGGCCTTGATGAGGGAAAGCGACGCGTCGGGCGCCGCGATGCTCTGCGGGTATTCTGCGATCAGCCGTTTATACACGCGCACGGCCGTTCGGTAGTCCATGTCCTCCACGCGGAGGTCCGCGATGCGCTTGAGCACCAGCGCCGCGTAGTCCACGTTGCCGATGAGCTGCAGAAATTTCACCGCGTCGTCGATGCGGCTCTCCTCGTCGAAGCTGATGGCGATGTAGTCGATTGCCTCGTCGCGCAGCAGCGGGTTGCTCACCTGCTTTTTCTCGTCGAGCTTGGTGACGTCGAAATCGAGCGCGACCTCCTCAACAAGATATTTGAAAACCGCGATGGCCTCATCATACTGGTCTTCCATGTAGTAGCACCAGCCCAGGCTGTAGAGGGCCGACACGAACTGCGGATGGTCGCGATAGTAAAGCACCTTGTGATAGGTTTCCTCGGCGAGCTTGTATCCCTTTCCGCCCTGGATCTTCGGGTGTTCGAAATAGTACCGCGCGATGTTCATGTTCGCCTCGACGTAGTACTCGCTCTCCGGGTATTTCTCGGTGAGCTCGAGCAGGGCGTCGTTCGCCTTGTCGTATTCGTTGAGTTTCTGCAGCGACAGCGCCTTGTAGAACAGGGCGGCCGGCGCCAGCGGATCGGCCGGGTACATGCGGACGAGGTAATCGTACGTGTCGATCACCTTCTTCAGGTCGTATTCGGGGAACACGAGGTGCGCGGTGTCTTTTCCCTCGGCGAGCTTCTTCTCGTAGGCGCGCAGCTTCACGTCGAAATCGTCGGACGCCTGGTCGAAATAGATTTCGGCAAGCCTGAAGAGCAGCTGCGGGATGTATTTGCTCTGCGGATACACGTACTGCATGGAGGTGATGTGGTTCACCAGCATGGTGCGGTCCTCGACGATCGAGCGCTGCAGTTTGTCGATGTCCTGTGCTGAAAACGCCTTCGTCACCTCGGTGGAGTTCTGTTGCAACGTGTCTTTTTTCGCTTCGACCGCTTTCGGCTGCTGTTTGTCTTTTTTCGCCTTCGCCGCCGAAGCCGCAGCCGCCGCTTTCGACTGCAGCGTATCCTTTTTCGCCTTTACCGCTTCGACAGCCTTCGGTTGCAGCGTGTCCTTTTTCGGCGCCGCCGCCTCGGCCGCCTTCGGCTGCAGCGTGTCCTTTTTCGCCTTGGCGTGACTCGCTTCTAAAAACTCCTTGTTCATCTTGGCCAACTCGATCTTTTTGTCCTGGTACCGCAAAAAGGCCCAATCCACGAATTTCGCCTGCAGGTTTTCGTCGGCCTGACGCATGCCCTGGATGCCGCCGAGACATTCCTTGAGCACGAGCTGCTGCTCGCGCACCCCGGCGTTGTACCGCTCCTTGAGGCTGTCGAAGCCGGGCGTCATCTTCGCGATGAGCGCCGCGGAAACGCTGTCGGACGGTTTCACCACGAGGTTGTTTTTCAGGCTGTCCAGTATTTTCACCGCGACCTTCACCGTGTCGCGTGTTTTTTCCGATTTGTCAGTTATGATGTCGAGGTACCGGCGTTCGGCGAGGCCGGGGATGCCCTCGTCCCCCTTTTGCACGGTGATGATGCCGATGTCAAGGAGCAAACCCCGGTAGCTCTGGCCCATGGCCTTGAGCTTCTCGATGTTCTGCCGGCTCGCGGCGAGCAGGGCCTCGTTCCCCTGCTGGATCGCCTTGAACTCGATGACCTGCCACATACGGATCATGTCCGAAACACGGCTCAGCTCGTCGTAAATCTCGAACGATAGCCGGGCGGTCTTGAGCTGCTGGAAAATGAGCCCCTGCATCCGCTCGGCGTTTGCCTTGTCGTTGAGCTTGGCGTACGCCTGCTCGAGGATGGAAACCATTTCAAAGAAATATTCGTTCGCCTTGTTTTTGATGATGAAGTTCTTCGCGAGGTCGCGGGCCTTCGCGTACTGGCCCATTTCCAGATATACGCGCGACATCTTGACAAGAGAATAATAATACCGCTTTGCCGAGCGCGGTACGCTTTTGTACAATTCAAGCGCGGTGGCGAACTGCCCCTTGTTGAAATAGATGTCGGCCAGCAGGATGCGCGCCTCGCCGGCGACCGCGGGCGCCGAGGAGTTCTTCCGCACGTACCCGAGGATCAGAATCGCCTTTTCCCATTGCTTTTTCCCCATGTAGCAGAGGGCGCTGAGGAACTGTGCCTGCAGGTACGAGGAGGAAGCGGGCGAAACCTGCGAAAGAAAAGCTATGGCGTCATCGTAGCGCTCCTGGGTCCAGCGAAGCCTGCCGGTGATGTAAAGAACGGAGTTCAGCAGCGGCGATGACCTGAAGCGCAGCTGGAAAAGCGAGCTGATGGTGTCAGCCTGAAGCGTGTCACGCTCGCTGCACGCGTACTGCAGCAGCCTGAAATAGCTCGGAGCCACTTTGTCGCTGGCCGGGAACCTGCGCACCACGGTGCGGTATGATTCAACGGCAAAGTCGCGCAGCCTGCACTGCCGGTAGCATTCGCCGAGCGCGAAGTGGATGAAGTCGAGCCTGCCGTCGGGCAGATTGAGGTCGCGCAGGTTTTCCAGCACGTGCAGCGCTAATTGGTAGCTCCCCTTGTTGTACAGGTCGATGGCCCTGCGATAGTCCTGGGGCATCACCACCGAGTTCGGGTTGAGCTTGATCTGGTCTTCCCTGAGCGCGTCGTCGAACAGCCAGCCCACGTCGGGCGCCGGCTCGCCCTGGCCTGAAGCTGCAAGCGCGGCCGCGGGCCAGAGACAGGCGGCGATGGAGAGCGCAAAAAGGATGCGACGCGTCACTTGCAGCATCGGAACCCCACATCGCCAGATTTGAGGCCGACGCCGCCCTCGGAGGACAGGAAACAGTCTGCGGTCTCACCGTATTTGAACGACCCGCCGAGCATGTACGGATAGTCGCCCTTCTTGTCCTCGACCCATTCCCACACGTTGCCCGCCATGTCCCGTGCGCCGCCGGGCTCGCCGCAGTCGGGAAATGCGCCCGATTTATAGGGCTCGCAACCTTCGGAGGGACACTTGCCTTTCTGGTATTTCTGGCCGTAGGGATACGCGGTCTTTTTCGCGGTGCGGCATGCCGCAGTCCATTCCTCGCGCGTGCAAAGCCGCTTGCCCGCATCCATGCAGAAGATTTTCGCCTGCACCCACGACACCGAGACCAGCGGTTTTTCGCCCTTTATGTTGGGCCATTCGTAGGTGTCGATGCAGAAGGTGGCGCCGTTGTCGCGCGCCAGCGAGGTCATGCCCGGCGGGCAGAGCTGCTGCACGCGCACCTCGTGGGTCACTGCGCCGACGTGCTTTATGGCGTCGCGCACCTCGCAGGTGACCTTGAACGTGCCGCTTGACAGATATGAATGGACAACCCGGGGGTCGGGTGAAAAATCGGTGTCGAACGTGCCGTCTCCGTCAAAGTCCCACCGGTATTCGAGTTTTCCTTTTGGCGTCTCGAAGTCGATGGAGGCGGACGCGTCGAACGTCACGGCCGTCCCCTGCCGTACCGTGGCGGGCAGATAGGTAAACACAGGCGACGGCGGAAGGTCGACGAGATAGACAAAGGTGTCCACCGGGCCGCTGAACCCTGCGGCGTCCATCGCAAACGCCATGATGGTATCTGATGCGGCAAGGGTAATAGGTATTTTGAACACCTGCGAATCGGCGGTGGGCATATGCCCGTGCCGCGCGTAATAGACCGTGCTTTTGCCGTCAAACGCGTTGAGGGAGACCGATAGGACGCGGTCGTACACGCGCTGCGGCCCTGCCGGAATGTCGGGCACTGCGTGCGGTTTTAAAACATCGATTACGCGCACCAGACTCTGGTTGCCCGCCGCGTCCTCTGCGAAAAAGGCGAGCTTCACGTCGTCGCGCCGCGGAATGCTGATGCGGTCATGCGACACGAGGAATTTGTTGCCCGCAGTGCGCGTTGCGGCGGACGTGGCAGGGTTGCTTCCGTCAAGCGTGTAATAGATCGTGGCTTTTTTGCTGCATTCGAAAAACACGGAGACCGAGTCGTTTACCCCCTTCTTCACGATCACGTCGGTGTACGGCGGGGTGACGTCGATGACGTATTCGGCCCTCCGCAGCGGGCTCTTGAGGCCGCTCGGGTCCTGCGAGAAATATTCGAGCGTGTAGGTTCCTTCCCGGGAAAGCGCCAGGGAATCCCGGTAGGGCCTGAAGAGCGTGTCCGGCAGCAGGCGCCACTGCACCGTGCTTCCCGCGCTCACCGCAAAGGCGATCCGCAGCGCGTTACGGTACAGGCCTCCCGGGGGCGCCACGCCCACCAGGGGGTGCCTGAGTTCATCCATGGTTTTGGTTTCGCTCCTGTTTCCCGCCTTGTCAACGGCAAAGTAGCGCAGGACCTGTCCCATGCGCAGCGGTATGGGGTCCTTGTATTGCGGCGACGAAGGGCCGGGTACGCCGCTCGTTTCGTAGCGGATCACCGCTTCCTCGTCGGCGGAAAGCGAAACGAGAAAGACATTCTGCTTCGCGTCTTCCTCGATCCGTGCCGTTACCACAGGCGGCTTGGTGTCGACGACGAATTCCTCCCGCTTCTCGTCGCTGGTGTTCCCCAGGTCGTCGATTGCGATAAGGGAAAGCCTGGTGGTCCCTTCCTTGGTGATGGCGATGCCGTTCCTATACACGAAGGAATTTTTGGTGGCCGCGCTGCCGTCGAGGGAATAAAACACCGTTGCGGGTTTGTCGGTGGTTACCGTGATGCGCTGCGGCGACTGAAAAAGGCCGCCGGGCGTCGACACGGATATGACCGGCGCGTTTTTATCGTACTTGTATTCCCATTCCAACAATTCGGAACGGTTGCCGGCAAGGTCCTTCGCCCACGCCTTGAGCATGCACTTCCCCCTCCGCGCGACCGCCACGGGCCGCGTGTACTGCGGACTCATCTCGGTGGGGAACGTCCCGTCGAGCGTGTAGCGGATGACGGCCGGCTTCTTGACGGAAAGGACAAGCGAATCGACGGAGGCGCCCTGGATCTGCTCGAAGCGGAGCTTCGGCACCACGGTGTCTACCACGAAGGTGGCCTGCCGCAGGTCCGATTCCCACCCGAGCGAATTTTTAGCAAAGTATCGAATGATCGTGGTGCCCACCGGAATCCTCACGGGGTGCTCGTACGGCGTGAAGAGCCGCGTGGGCGCCGAAGGGTCGAACGTATAGAACAGGTCGGCGGACGGCGTTGACTTGAAGGAAATCTCCGGCGCGGCATTATAGACCCCTTCCTTGGGAACAATGTCCACGCTTATGGCGCCGGCCTCCACCTTGTAGGAAAACTTTTTGGTAAACGACTTGTTGCCCGCCCGGTCGATGGCGACAAAATATCCGGCAAGGGAATCCTTGACAACGAGCGAATCCTTCACGGACAACATCCCGGGGCCCGTTTCGACAAGCGATGTCGTGAAGAAAAAGGTGCACGGGTGTTTTGGGGTGAGGTGCACCGCGACCGGGGAACGGTAGCGGCCCGGCTCGGGCGACACATAAATTTCCGGCGGGCGCGTGTCGAGTATGTAAAGCATGGAATCGGGCCTCGACTTGTTTCCCACCAGGTCCTCGCCGTAGAAGTAAATCCGCGTCGTTCCTTCCTCGGTCACGGTCACGGGCTCGCGATACTGCACCATTTGCTTGGACGAACCGAGGCGGTACCAGATGGTCGCCTGTTCGTTGGACTTGAAGGTAATGTGGAAAACCGAGGTCTGGTACGTTTCTTTTGGCTCGGCCTGTATGACCGGAGGCACCGTGTCGATGGAGGTGGTGTCTTGCTTCGCGGCAAAAACCGGCATGCTTGCGGCGAACAGGAAAAGAATGATCAGGCGCATTTCACTTGCCTGCCTTTTCGATGAGTTCCGAGATCTTTCTCACGGTCTCGGGATCTTTCGTCTTTGACAAAGCGGACTGCAGCATTCCCCTCGCCTGATCCGGATGCCGGTCATAATCAAGGTAAATGAGTCCCATGATATACTCCGGCTCCCATGATCCGGGCGCAAGGCGCAACGCCGTTCTCAGGACTTCGAGCGTCCTCTCGAAATTCGTGCCGTTTTTGTACTGGATGACGTCGAACATGCTTTTTCCCAGGCCCATGTATCCATCAGCGTCGTTGGGAAAATCATGCGTGACGCCCTGGTATTTGACAACCGCGACTTCGTACCACCCCATTTGGCGGTACAGGTCGGCCTGCAGCAGCATGATTTTCTTTTCGCCGGGCATCTCCGCCAGATAGGCTTCCACCGGCTCGACGGCCTCCTTGAACTGCCCGAGCCCCGCCATGAGTTCGGCCATCTTCACCAGCGCGTCCTGGTCGCGCGAATCCTGCTCGAGGATCCTGCGGTAATACCCGACCGCGTCCGCGTTTTTCTTCCGCATCACCGCGATCGAGGCGAGTTTTTCCAGTATGTCAATCCTCGCCGGGGCCAGCGCGAGCGCCGCCTCGAACGCGGAGGCCGCGTCGCCGAGCCTCCCCAGCGCAATGCAGGTATTGCCGAGGTTGCAGAGCACCGCCCCGTTCTTTGCGCCGATCCGGTCAGCCTTTCGGTATTTGCCGAGCGCGGGTCCCGCCGTACCGCTCAGCAACAGGACATTGGCCTCGTCATTGAGGGCAGACTGCATGTTGGTGCCCATGCGGGCAGCCTTTTCAAAGAGCCTGCTCGCCTCGTCGGGTTTTCCCGTGTACCAAGCAAGCACGCCGAGGTTCACCGTTATGTCGGGAAGGTCGGGGTCCAGTTCTTGCGCATGCAGCAGAAGCTGACGCGCCTTTTCGTACCACGAAAGCTCAAGATATGCCTGCGCGAGATTGACCAGCACCGGAACATCATCCGGATGGCCTTTTGCGGAATATTCGAGGACATGCACCGCTTCCATGAGGCGCCCGGTGTTACGGTAGGCCGCGCCGAGCAGCGCATCGTAGCGGGTGCAGTCGGGACGGTATTTCACGAGCCGGTTGAACACGTCGCATGCCGAGGTAAAATCGCCTGCTGCCAGGTAGGCCTTTCCGAGCGCGAACTCGGGCTCGAGGTCGGCGGGACCCGACGCGACGCTGCGGACGAGTAGGGCAATGGCGCGCTGCAGGTCGCCGGAAATAAGGTACGATTTTCCCAGCGCCATCATGCCGTCGGCCGAGCGCTCGAGTGCCGGCTGGTTCTTATTGACAAAAGCAAGTGCCTTGTCGGGTAAATCGTAGTCCTCCAGGAAGTTGGCGGCCGCCGCCGTGACCTCCGGCGCGTCGCCGGAGAGCGCAACGGCTTTATGGAACAGGAGGCGTGCCGCCGTGATGTCGCCCGAGATGCGCGACAGGCGCGCCATGCGGAACAGGGCATGGCCGAACGAAGGGTCCATTTCTGCGGCGCGCGCGTAGGAGGTGAGCGCGGCGGCGGTGTTCCCCCGCAATTCGAACCAGTAGCCCGCGCAGTAGGTGGCATAGGCGCCGCTGCTCTGCGAAAGGGCCCGCCGCAGGGCCTGGTCATCCGCTTTTGTCAAGGCATACCCTATTGCGGCCGCGAACTTGGCAAAAAGTCCGGCGCACAGCGGGACGGCCGAATCAATGGACGCGATCTGGGAAACCACCGTTTTTACCGGAGTATCGCCGCGCACCGTCATTGTGCGCAGCTCGCAGAAAATCCTGCCGCTGGAAACCGTAAAAGTCCCTCCGCACGCAGCGTCCCAACCCCATCGCGCCCGGTGCTCCTTTAAAAGGCTGTCCGAGTCCATGGTCCAGGCCGTGGAGTCGGCCGAAAAGAGAAACACGGGCGAAAGCGCCTGGAGCTCCGCGCAGTTCAGCATATGGCGCGAGAAATATTCGGGCACCAGCGCGCTTATCCAGTCGTAGACTTTGTCCTGGGTCTTATTGACTAATGGAAATACCGCGATTTTCGTCAGCGCAAAAGAGGGAAAAACCGCCGCCAGGGCGAATATCAGGATTGCGGGTGCTACACGGGTTTTTCGTGGCAAAAGCATGATAGAAGGAAAAATAAGATATTGATATCATAATAGATAAATAAATTGATGTTATAAATAATGATTTTTATATAAATAACATTTTTTTTCATTGGCGGGGGGAATGCTTCCCTAAGGAATGCAGTTCCGCCGCACCCTAAATATATTGAAAGCGAAGGAAACGCCCTTTTTATTTTCCGGATATTACACCTGCCAGCGTCTTCCCCAGATCCTCTATGGTGAACGGCTTCATCACTGCGGCCTTGAAGCCGAACTCCTGCGGGTTCGACATGACCGGATCGTCGGAATAGCCGCTCGTGGCGATGGCCTTGACGGACGCGTCTATCCCGAGGAGCTCCGCGATCACCTGCTTGCCCCCGAACCCGCCGGGGATGGTGAGGTCGAGGATCACCGCATCGAACGGCATGCCGGCTTTTTCTGCGTCCTTGTAGCGGCGGATGGCGTCGTTGCCGCTCTGCGCGGTCGCGACCCTGTATCCCAGCGCCCCCAGAACGCTGTACAGGGCGTCGAGCACGTAGGTCTCGTCGTCCATGATAAGGATGTTTCCGCTGCCCTTGGTGATTCCGCCCCTCTCAGGCGCCGCGACGCTTGCCTGCGCGCCCGAAGCCGGCAGATAAATGGTGACAGCGGTGCCGGCACCGGGCTCGGACGAAACGTCAATAGATCCGTCGTGTTTTTTAATGATCGAATACGCGATGGTGAGGCCCAGGCCGCTTCCTTTCTCCTTTGTGGTGAAAAACGGGTCGAAAATTCTTGCAAGATCCTGTTTGTCAATGCCAACACCGGTGTCGCGGACGGTGATCTTCACATAATCTCCCTGTTTCAATTGGAGCTTGCCGTCGCCGGCAAGGTGAACGTTTTCAGCAGCTATGAAGACGGTGCCGCCGCCCGGCATTGCCTGCTGGGCGTTGATAAGAATGTTATCGAAGACCTCGCTCAACTGCCCGGAGTCCACCTCGCAGGCCCAGAGCCCTTCGGGCATTACCAGTTCCGGCCTCACATTAGTGCCCGAAAGCACAAAGGCGGCGACATCGGCCAGCAATTCGGAAACGGACGCGAGCCGCCGCACCGGCGCGCCTCCCTTGGAGAAGGTGAGCAGCTGCTGCGCGAGGGACTTGGCCTGTCCGAACACCACCATGGCTTTGTCAAGATTTTCCTTTACGTCCTTGTTGTCCCTGCCGTACTCCCGCGCGAGGCCGACATATCCGAAAATGCCGGCCAGCAGGTTGTTGAAATCGTGGGCGATGCCGCCCGCGAGAAGGCCGAGGGACTCAAGGTGCTCAGCCTTTCTTATCTCCTTCTCCATTTTCTGACGTTCGGTAATATCCTCGGTGTGCACCATGACAAGGTCGGGTTCCACGAACACGTAGGTGACCGCAAGCCGCTTGTCCTTCTTTGCAAAGCGGAAACGCAGCGACATCTCCCGGCGTATCACGGTTTTTTCCGCCAGGCAGCGGTTCATGTCTTCGATGATTTGCGGCTCGTCGCCATACATTTCCTCAAGCGCAATGCCAAGCATGTGCGACACCTCGCCGCCGGTGATCTTGTGCGCGGAATCGTTGTAATCGACAAGGATGAGCGAATTACCGGTTTTTTGCCAGGTATAGGTGGGAACCGGAAAGCTCTTATACTGCGTGCGTGCCTTCCGGTCGCTTTCGCGCAGGGCCTCTTCGGCGCGTTTGCGGCCGGAGACGTCCTTGAAAATCGCCGCAACCTGGAAAATCTCCCCCGGCCTGAGATAGACCGGGAACACCGTGAGCTCCACGATCAGCCCGCCGTCCGAGCCGCCGCATTCTTCACCACGTTTTCCAGGGGAAACCGCAATTTCAGGGATGAGCACGGTGGTGCCGGAAAATGCTTTTTTTAATTCTGCAAGCACGCCGGGTTCGGCGGTGAGGGGCACTTTTAAGATATTCATTTTTCCGACAACGATGTCATCGGAGGGAATCTTGAACAGGTCCAGAAACGATGTATTGACGATCACCGCGGTGCCGTCGGGCGAGCACACCAGCACCGGAAACGGCATCTGCTGCACGGTCTGCCTGAAACGTGCCTCGCTCTCCTTGAGGGCGCGCTCCACGAGTTTTTGCTCGGTAACGTCGCGGATGATGCCGAGCACCGACACAACGTCGCCGTCGCTCTGTTTCATGGGATATAGCGAGCCCTCCACCCAGAGGTTGCCCGGCGGGAGCAGGAAGGGCGGGTTATTGGAAAGAATTTGGCCGGTGGCGAACGCCTTTTGGATGAGCATGGAATGATGGTGCGCCACATCGGGCGGCATGCAGTCGGAAAACGTCTTCCCCACAAGCTCGGCCGGTGGCTTTCCCATGATTTTCGACGCGGTGGTATTGACAAAGAGAAACTTCCCATCTCTATCCACGATGAAAACCATGTCGGCGGACGCATCGAGCAGCAGCCGGTTCCGCTCGGTCATAAAGGCAAGTTCAGCCTCAAGCCGCGCAACGGTCAACTTTAACTGGTCGGTATCGTCGTCTTTTTTGGACCGTCTCTTATTCATCAAAGACACCCCGAAAAACCCTAGGTTTATTTATTACTTTATTTTACTATAGCGTTTAAAACTTCGTCTTGTACTCGAGAAATTAACACACGAATCAAGTGGAAAAAAAATCCTGTTGTGATGGCAAGAAGAAAATCAGTTGGTACGCAACGGACGGTTTTGTTTATAATATAGTAGTTAGTCTCCATCAAATTGCATTTTTTAAACTTCGGCCCTTTCTTTTGCGACTATAATTTCTAGTAACTGCGTGTTGGAATAAAAAGGAATTTTAACCCTTTTTTATATTGAAACAATACTTGCCATAACGTTATAATGAATATAGAACTGAGGGATACTTGCCAAATAAATTTTAAACGCTTAACAAATTTAAAAATAAACCTCCTTCATCGTTTTATTATTTTAAGGAGGATTGACTATGAAAACAATTCTGCGGCAAATAGCACAACCCTTGGTTATCGCCCTCCTATTGGCGTTAATGTCAGCCACTTCCGTATATAGCGTGCATTATCCTGATACGATTTGGATGAAAGTGATCTTCTACGACTTCAAAGCAGACGGTTCAAACCCAAACTTCCAGGCTTGCAACCCCGGTTATAAGGCTGGCATGATCCAAAGCTATCTCGATTCTTGGAGAAAACCTGTTTTCAAGGCAGACCTTGCATGCAATGACAGGGTCGGAGAATGGTTCAGGGCAAGCGGGCAGAACGGTCCCGACACGCCGGCCACGCAATTCATTTATGACCCCGTGCAAAAGGAATGGACCTGGACCGGTCTTGTCAACTACGCTCCGGGCGGCGTGACGCGGCCGTACGAATGGGTTGGTCCGGATTTCAATCCCTCGTACGCGATGGCGGACATCATCATGTTCGACTCGCTGCCGTTCCAGCTCATCGACAGCGTGAAGGGCATGTACCAGTACAACAACCAGCAGTTTTTCCTGCTTGACGGAAAAGGATGGGGCACCCAGCCTGCCGGGTCGGGCCACAATTTCTCCTTTACCATGGAGCTCCACACCACCTTCACCTACACCGGAGGAGAGGTCTTCCGGTTTACCGGCGACGACGATGTGTGGGCGTTCATCAACGGCCAGCTCGCCATGGACATCGGCGGCGTGCACTCGGCGCGAAGCGACTCGATCATCCTCGACAATGCGGCATCGAAGCTCAATTTACAAATCGGAAAAACCTATAACTTCGATTTCTTCTACGCCGAGCGCCACACCACCGCCTCCACCATCCGCATCCAAACCGACCTGTTCAAGCCGCGGCCGGCCGGCATCATCGTCCGGCCCGACACCCTGCCCGTGAACCCACGCGATACGGGTATCACCGTCAGGGATACCACGCTCACGGCCGGACAGTGCGTGAAATTCACCTTGCACATCGTGGACGACACGCTCGGCCTGCGGCCTGAATACGACTCGCTGATCCAGTGGGAAATCTTCGACTCCATGGGCAATAAGATCAGCTTCGACACGGTAAGCGACACCAACCACCTGTGCGTGACCAAGGCGTACGGCTGCATCAAGATAAGGCTCACCTTCGTAGATCCGGAAGACGCCACGAACATCATCCGCGACTCCATCCAGTTGTGCGTGCAGCACGGGTCCGCAAGCCATCTGCTGATCGAGAGCAGTCCGCTGGCTTCCTCGAGCCCGCGCAACGACAATCCGCTCAGAACCCTTACCATCCCGGCGACCGCGGCCAAAGACACGGTGTACGCCGTTCTCCGCGACCCGTACGGCAACTTTGTGTCGCCGTCACAGCATACGGCCTGGACTATTATTTCCGGTGCGTCAATTGTTTCTATAGCGGGAGGCAACGCCGCGCTCGGCGCGGGCATCATCACCAAGGTGGGGCCCGCCGGCGATGCATGGATCGTGGCGAGCGACTCAACCAACCCGCAGTACCACGACACGCTCCACGTGATCGTGTCGGACATCGCGTACGATTCGGTGCGAGTCGTGACCGGCCAAGGCGGCCAGAAAACCAAGATCACCAGCCTTACCATCAACATCGGCCAGGACACGGTACTCAGGGTCGAGGGCCACCGCATCGACGGGCTCGGCGACCATGGGTGGCAGACGGTAAGCGGTTCCTGGACCATGTCGGCCTCGCTGCGCTCGCAGACCGCGCCGCCCGCATCGGACAGCGTTTGGAGCTTTACGCCGAGCGACACGGGGCACGGTACCATCACGGTGAGCTGGGGAACACTCAACTGCAACGTGACGGTCGTTGTGCAGCCGGGCCAGCCCACCACCATGGTGATCTATCCCAACGACGGCCAGCCCGGGGCGCAGTACGACAACGCACCGTATCTCACGTCCACCACCTACCGGTATCAGGCCGGCACCGCCATTCCGCTCTCGGCAAAGCTGTTCGACCCCATCAACGTGTGGCTGAGCGCGTACGAGACCACTCCGGCCCTGTCGAACCTGATTACGTGGCAGGTGGTTGACTCGGCCACCGGCACCTTTACGCCCGCGATGGGATCGTTGAGCACGCCAACCGGCCACCGTACCTTGTTCACACCCACCATGGCGTTCAGGACCTACCTCATCACCGCGACTTTTGCTCAGGGCGCGATACGGCTGCAATATACCGTGCGGTTCGGCGTCGCAGCGGGCACGCCCGCTCATATCGTTATTGAGGCGAGCCCGGACAGTGCATCGAGCCCCAACGCCGACAACCCCATTCCCCGGGTCGACTTGCAGAGCGCACAGACGAGCCAGCCCGTGTATGCGATCATCCGCGATTTTTACGGCAACTATATCGGCCATGCCGATTCGGCTCTGTGGTTGAGCAGGGATACTACGGTGGTGGCCGTTGCGGCCGGGCCGAGTCTCAGCCTCGGCGAAGCGACCATCACCCGCATCGCCACGGCAGCGTCGCAGACGTGGGTGGTTGCGCAGCTCGGCGCCATGATTGATTCGGTTCAAGTGCGCGTCACCGACATCACCTACGATGCGGTGAAAATCATGGTGAACTCAAACGGCCTCAAGGACGTCGACACCCTCGTACTGCGCACCGACCAGGACACCACGCTGTACGCGCTGGGCCAGCGTTCCGATACCAAGAACTGGACAAGCGTGTCCGTGGCGTGGCAGAATTCAGGGGTGGTCACGAACCCGGCGGCGCCGGCGCTCGCGAGCATGTTCACGTTCAAGCCCGTGTCACCCAACAGCGGCATGATCATGATCAGCACAATAGGCACGGGCGGCATAACGGTACGCGATACCGTTGTTGTGGTGTTTCTCCCCGGACTCGCGCAGAAACTTGAACTCTATGACAAGCCGGGCCAGCCCCTGCCCGCGGACAAATATCCTGATCCGACCGTCAACGACACCGTCGTCGCGGGCACGCCCTTGCCGCTCTATGCCAAAGTCTTCGACCAAAACAACGTGTGGCTGAGCCAGTACGAGCAGAACCCGAGCAGCATCACCTGGCGCGTGCAGGAGCTTGCCGGAAGCCCGCCCACGGGCACGCTTCTGTCAAGCCAAGGATACACCACCACCTACACCCCCACCAAGGCGTACAACACGGTCTATGTGGTTGCGGAGCTTGCGGTGGGCGGCAACCTTATTTCCGACATGGTCAAGATCTATGTCAAGCCGGCGGCGCTCAACCATGTGGTGATCGAGGCGAGCCCGGACAGGACCGCCAGCCCGAATGCGGACAATCCCATCGGCAACATCGTTTTCGGCCCGGCCGACACGGTTCGCTACGCGTACGCGGTGCTGCGCGATGTTTACGGCAACTACATCAGCGCCTATACGCAGGGCATCTGGCAGAGCCTTGACACCACTCTTGTCAAGGCGGCAACCGGATTCGCGGCAAACGGCGAAGGCGTCATCACCAGAAAGGGAAACGCCGGCGACACGCGGGTCGTTGTCCATTCAGCCGACTTCTCGCTCGCCGACACGGTGGAGGTGCGGCTCAACAATATTTCCTACGATTCGCTGAGGATCGTGATCGGCGATTCGAGCAGCATCAGCCAGCTTGTGCTGCGCACCGACCAGGATACCACGCTTTGGGTCCAGGGCAAGCGCTCCGACAATCACGCCTGGGAATACGTGCCTGCAAACTGGAAGCTTGCCGGCTCAATAACCACCAACCCGACGCCTCCGCAATCGTCGATCAACTGGGCGTTCGCGCCGCTCGACACCGGCAGCGGGATCGTCGTGGTGACCATGGGAACTTCGGTGCCCGACACGGTGCGGGTCTCCTTCCAGGTGGGCCTCCCCTTCAGGCTCGCGCTTTATCCGGGCGCGAACCAGCCCAACCAGAACACGCCGCTGCCGAGTCCCGTTTCTGCCATCGCGGTCGCGGCGGGCGACACCTTCATGATGGTCGCGCGCGTACTTGACGCAAACGGAAACTGGCTGAGCCAGTACGCGAACGTGTCCGCGCCCATCTCCTGGTGGATCGAGCAGCTTTCGGGCAATCCCGCCACCGACAGCCTCATCAATACCGCGGGATACCTGAGCTCGTTCCGGTCGACGCGCGCCTACAACAACGTGTACGTCATCGCGCAGTTCAAACTCGGCGCAAAGGAATGCAGCGATACGGTGCAGATCTCGGTGACGGCAGGACAGGCCTATCACCTGGTAGTGGAGCCCAATTCAAACTGGCAGAGCAGCCCCAATCACGACAATCCGATCGACAGCATCACCCTGCTTTCAAACCAGAAGACCGCGTCGGTGTACGCCGTCATACGGGACCGGTTCGGCAACTTTGTGGATTACTCGCACCACACCCTTTGGACCGCGGCCGATACGGCGGTGGCGCACGTCGAGGACGGCGTCACGAGCGTGGGCGAAGGCGTGATCTCGCGCAGCACGGGGCCCGGCAGCCGCACCATTGTTCAGGCGGTCGACCTTGACAATACGCAACTCACCGATTCGGTGGTCGTCACCATCGCCAACTACTACTACGAGCGCCTGCGCATCGTGGTCGGCGATTCCACCGACATCGATTCGCTCTTTCTTACCACCAACGACGACACCACGCTGCGGATCATGGGCCTGCGCTCCGACTCAAAAACCTGGGAATACACCTATGCAAAGTGGCAAGTATCGGGCACGCTTTCGATGTCGCCCTCCGCGCCCGACCAGGCGGCCGCATGGACGTTCTATCCCTCGGCGGCGGGCAGCGGAAAAATCCGCGTCACCATGGGCATGGATTCGATAACGACCCCTGACACGGTTCGCGCCCTGTTCATCGAGGGGCCGCCCATCGTCATTCATTTCGACATCATCACGCCGCCGGAGAAGCTGATCGCGGGCGACACCATGCTTGCCGTGGTGAGGATCCAGAACCGGACGGGCCTCATCGCCGGCAAGTACTGCTACGGCTCGGGCTCCACGCGCGACCCCGCCGTGTTCCAGACCCTTTTGGGCAGCGGCACGCGGCCGCCGGCGGTCATTGTCGTTGACGGAACAGAAAATCTGCTCAACCAATTCCCCGCCGATTCCATCAAGAACGACGAATGCTTTACGGACGGCCTCGACACCGTGAAGGTGGTACTGTATAACGCGCCGTACAACACGGACAGCGTGCAACAGCTGTTTGTAAAGCTCGGGAGCCTCACCGCGGCCACCAACGGATTCAACCTGCTTCCCGCCGCCCTGCGCGCCGTCGCGCTGCAGGACTTTTCGGGCAACGACATCGGCGATTCCATCACGCTCGTCGCACCTTCGGAATCAAAAGGCATCATGGCCGTGGGCTTCGACCGGTTCGGCAACGAGCGGGGCATCGAATACTGCGACTGGACCGCCACCGGCTCCCTACACACGATCACGAATGCGCAGCATGTGTACCGCATTTATTATCCGTCGGGCGACATCCAGATCAACGAGCAGGGTAAAATCATCGCGATCTCGGACGACACGAGCGGCGGCGTCCGCGGCGACAGCGTATTTGTAAGGATCACCGCACCGCCCGCGCGGCTCGTGTCCGCCGTGACCCGTGACGTTTCGGGCAACGGCCTGCTTGACGAGATCGTGCTGCATTTCAGCAGAAAGGTCACCATCCAGGCAAGCACGGCGTTCACGGTGTCGTACAACGGTACCGTATTCGCGGTCGACAGTGTGAGCAAGCCGGCCGCCGACTCCGATACCGTGTTCACGCTCTACCTTGTTGAACAGCAGACCACCGACCCGCAGAGCGCGTGGCTGCCGTCGGTGGTCATCAGGGGCATGCCCGACATCGGCGGCGGCGACAGCGTGCTTGCCCAGGACGGCGCGGGCCCGGTGGTATGGAGCGTGACCAAGACCATCACCAGCCTCGGCGACCGGAAACAGGACCTGATCACCGTGGTGCTGAGCGAGCCCATCGTGTCCCGCAACGGCAACATGCTCTCGGCATCGATTACGCCCAAGCAGATGTTCAACGTGTGGACCATCACCAACACAGGGGACACGGTCATTGTCGCTTCGTTCCTCGACAGCATCTCGTCGATGTTCAAGATCAGCAACGACGGCCGCACCGTGCAGTTCTACATGGCAAACGGCAATGACCTCACCGACCGTCAGCTCATCAACCTGCGCAGCGACACGCCCGCGGTTGCGGATGGCTCCCCGAACCTCAACACGCCCGTGCCGCTCAACCAGCGCGTGTCCGTCAAGATACACACCGACCTGCCCGAGCTTGTGCTCATCGTGCCCAACCCGTCAAAGCCGTGCCTCAACCGCCAGAATGCGGGCACGCTCGTGTGCGCCTACAATCCGCTCGCGCGAAACTGGGTGCGCTTTGACCAGGCGGGCGTGCTCATGACCTTCAAGCTCATGCCGCTTTCGGGTTCCACTGAAAAAATCAGGGCGCGGCTCATGATTTACGACGCCATCGGCAACCTGGTGAACTCCGCGAGCAGCGACGACATCGTTCCGCCCGATTGGCGGACCGGCGCGACCACCGCGCACGACATGGACCTGTACTGGAACGGCACGAACCAGCAGGGCATGAGCGTAGCGACGGGGCTGTACAAGGTGTTCATCTTCCTTGATAATGACACACAGAAGAGAAGGCTGAACGGGACCATTGGAATAACGAGATAATTTTTAAAATATAATAATCATGGCGCCTGCCGGTCGACGTTACCGTGCCTGTGATAATAAATAAACTTCTAAAATAACCATGCAACCTCAGCGGTATGCCGCTTCGCGGCGATAAAAATCCGTTAGAGATTTTTAGTTGCTTTCATATTCTTAACAGGCCCCGATTGTTAGAGCATATCAATAGCTATAATGTTTTCTTTTTCCGCCGTGTAGAGTTGGACCTGCCGAGGATGGATCGCCAGCCACCCGGGATTCCGCGAACCACAGGACTCCGGCGCCAAAGAGGGGTGTGCCCCCGGATCGCCGACGCCGCGCCATGCTTTCCTTTTTGACAATGCCGCGGCGGCGGAAGCCGGGGGCCAGGGGGAGACTTCCCCCACCATATCTTGGATATTATATTATACCCATGCACATAACCGACATTTTCAAACGGGACAAGACCACGTTCAGCTTTGAGTTTTTCCCGCCCAAAGACGCGGCCGCGTCGGAGCTTCTGTTCCACACGATAAAGGACATCATGCCGCTGGGGCCGTCGTACGTGAGCGTCACCTACGGCGCCGGGGGCTCCACGCGAACGCTCACGCACGACCTTGTGCTGCGCATACAAAAGGAAACCGGTCTTACTGTGATCTCGCACCTCACCTGCGTGGGGTCCTCGCAAAAGGAACTGCTCAAAATTCTTGAGACCTACACCGCACACGGCATAGAAAACATCATGGCCCTGCGCGGCGATCCGCCCAGGGGACAGACATCATTCGTGCCCGCGCCCGACGGCTGCGGCCACGCCGTGGAGCTCGTCGCGTTCATAAGAAAACATTTTCCGAAAATCGGGATCGGCGTTGCCGGGTTCCCCGAAGGACACCCCGAAACGCCAAACCGGCTGCGCGAAATGGAGTTCCTCAAGAAAAAAGTGGACGCCGGCGCGGACTTCGTGTGCACCCAGTTCTTCTTTGACAACCACGACTTCTTCGATTTCCGCGAGCGGTGCCTGCTCTCGGGCATCACCGTGCCCGTCCTCGCGGGCATCATGCCCGTCACCTCGATCAAGGGCATGCACCGTATGGCAGAGCTCTCGCCCGGCACCAACTTCCCCGCCCGCCTGCTCAAGGCGCTCTCGCGCGCCGAAGACGACCGGCACGTTGAGACCGTGGGCATCCATTGGGCAACCGAACAGGTGCGCGATCTGATTGACAACGGGGTAAAGGGCGTCCACTTCTACACGCTCAACAGGTCAAAGGCGACGTTAAAAATTTATGATGAGCTGGGAGTGACGAGCTCGGCGAGACTGAAACAGTAGGCGGAAAAAGTTTATACAATGTTCCGTTCGAGCGCGTAGGATAAACTTTTTATTGATTTTTGAGGTTTTGAAAGTTTATCATACGCCTAGTTGGTGTCAAAGCATGTGGCAATATAAGTAAAGGGTTTTAACTTGAATAGTGGTCCACCAAGATATCAGAGTTTCACAGGTAGAATTTTCTGTGATCTAGAAGAAGCAGAAAAGGCGGACTTCAAAGCATCGTCTCCTCATGCAATAGAAAAATTGAATGACGAGGACTTGTTGCTTCGATTCGCAGAACTTGCCGATAGTATGTGGATATTCGGTCCGAATCTTGAAGTAACAAGGTTCTTAGTGCGTGATCTGCCTATTTGGAAATCTGGAGTTCAGTGTATTTCAGAAATCAAGCGTAGGCATCTTGACAGTGAGACAGTTTTTCTATCTCTTGATGCACATATTGGGATAGGCCGAAAATCGATTAAATCAATGATGGGTGGTCGGCGTCTTCCCCGAGCAGGCACCGATAAACCAGTGAAGTTCATTAAAAAACAACATTTGGAAGACTTCATTAACAAGGGAATTGTTCAATTCTCTCCTGCGACACGGTTCCAAGACAAATCCTTGACCATAGCTCAGCAAGACAATGAAATTGAATATAGTAGCTACATAAATCCCGCCGGTGTTACAATATCAACCTTAGATGAACCGGAAAAGAAAATCCCGATCATTGACTCGACGAATTTAAAAATATCTAGGAAAATAGGTACTAATTATTACCTATTTTCAACGACGTATGGACCGGACCCTCGGCATTTTCTTGATTTTAACGCCGAAGCATGCGTTTTCATCGAAAATCCGGTGCAATTTATAAGACGAATTAGAGCCGCAATTGAGGCACAAAGCCTCGAATGGGAATGCATTCCATGGTTTTTCAAAGTCGGATATTTTGACAAGTATGAGGCATCAAAATATGCAATGGCATCGATGGCAAAGGACATAAAATACTGGTACCAATTCGAAACGAGACTAATTTTGCTTCCTCCCATAGGAAAACCTTCAAAGGAATTAGAACCGTTGCTTTTATCAATTGGGTCATTAGTTGACATCACATCAACATTCCAAACCATCTAAGAATTATGAATTTGCCACATGCAAAGCCACCAACACACGCAGCCGTGCCATGCCCGCTTGACATGACGGTTTCGCACCCGTCATGTCAGCAAAGTCATGTCGAAGACTCCGTCGTGGCTTCCGTCGGGTGGCGAGATTGTAGGCGGGCACGACAGGCGGGTTGCGCACACCTTACAGTCTAATTCATATCATGCAACAGTAAAGGAAGAAATAAAAAATGCCAAAAACCCTCATTTCCGTGCTTTTCCCCGTGGCCATGATAGCCGTCATCGTCAGTGTAGATTTACTTTTCTTTAGGCACCGGGTCTGGTTCTGGGAACGGTTGATGGCGAACATCGGCATTGTCCTGGTGTTCGTTGCCTTCTATTTGAGATTCTTTAGGAAACCTTAATCTGAGCGCGGCGGCAGCGCTTGCTTGCCTGAGCCGCATTGTTGGGATCGCGCTCATGGGTAGTTCGGACACTCATCTGCATTATTAAAGACATTTCCCGCTCCTCAACATTATAATTTATACATAACACCATATCCTCTTCGAATTCCTTTTTTATAGTATAGGGGGACCTCATGCCCTATCCAAAATCCATCTTGATTCTTATCCTCGCAGCTGTTTGCGCTTATTCCCAAATAATCCCGTCTGACCGCATCACGGACTGGACCCCCAACGTCATTGTGGGCGTGCCCGGCGGCATTCCGAACCGCACGGTCATAGGCGTAAAAGTTGATTCCGCCGCTTTTGGAACGGGAAAGGTCGACGCCTCGGCCGCGATCGGCGCAGCCATTGACTCATGCGGTTCCGGGCAAGTGGTGTATATTCCGGGCGGCACCTACCGTCTTGACAGCCGCGTGTACCGCGCCTATGCGTCCGATATCACCATACGGGGAGCGGGCATGGGAAAAACCGTGCTGAAGGCGAACGAGTCCGGCCAGACGCTGCTGCTCGGCACGAGCGACTGGCCGCGGCCGACCGCGGGGCTCGCGATCACGGCGGGCGCGGCCAAGGGAAGCTCGGTGCTCACGGTCGCCGACGCGTCGAGCATTACCGTTGGTAAACTGGTGCGGGTGGAGCAGGACAATCTGTCCTATGTCATTTCCGGGTCCGAGCCCACGACCGACACCAAGGCAATGACCGCGATGTTCAAGGTGACTGCGAAGACCGCGACCACCGTGACCATTGCTCCCCCGCTGCCGTTTGATTTCACCAAGTCTCCCGCGCTCGTCCAGTATTCGATCGCCCCGCTGAGCGGCACCGGCGTGGAAGACCTCACCGTGGACTGCAACGACTCATCGTGGACGGGCATCGAGTTCGACCAGGCGTGGGGCTGCTGGGTGAAGAACGTGGAGATCATCAACTCGACCGGCCGCCAGATGTTCATGGTCTGTTTTGTCAATGGCGAGGTCAGGCACAACTACACGCACAGCGTCGTGGGCGGCGGGCCCAACCACGAGGGCATCGACTTCTACGAGGACGGCTCCTTCAACCTGGTCGAGGACAACATCACGTACAATGGCGGGTTCCCCGGCATCATCCTGGGCGACTCGCGGGGCGGGTGCGTGGGCAACGTGATCGCGTACAATTTTTCCTATGATGTCAACACGGGCGACAGCACCATGGCGGGCATGGACATCTCCGTGAGCCACGGGCCGCACAACATGCTCAACCTGGTGGAGGGCAACATCGCGGGCGGCATGGGCAGCGACGGGTATTTCGGCTCCACGAGCCACATCCTGCTCGCGCGCAACTGGTTCACGGCCACGCACCCCACGGGCACCGACAACCTCATCGCCGTGAACGTGGGCAGGTGGAACAATTATTTCAGCGTGGTGGGCAACATTCTCGGCACGAGCGCGTTTCCGGCGACCGGCCTGTTCCAGCCGGTCGCATCGTTCAGCTACGCGAGCCAGGTGATTTACAAACTGGGATTCCCCAACATGGGGAACAACGGGTTCTCCCAGACCTGGGGCCCCACGACCCCGCCTGATTACACGCTGCAATCCGTTAACCAGCCCGGCGGCGACGGCCACGGCAGCGGCGGCAACTCGCTGCAGGAGCTCGACCTCAATGTCAAGGCCACCATGCTGCGCCACGGGAACTACGACTACCTGAACAAGGCGGTCCTGTGGGACTCGACGATTGCGGACCACGGCATTCCGAACAGCTATTACCGTGCTGTCAAGCCGGCGTTTTTCGGAACGCTCGCGTGGCCGCCGTTCGATCCCGCCTCGCCTCCGGGCGCATTCAACAACGCGAACATCAGCAGGATACCGGCGGGATACCGGTATGTCAACGGCATCGATCCGCCGGGCGCGAATGCGGTTGACGGGGGGATAAGCACGGCGCCGTTTTATCAGGGACTTGGCCTTAAGGCAAGATACAGTCGCAGCGGTCAAGTTCTTTGGGTCTGCTATCAAATTCCGAAAGCGTCGCATGTTGACCTTTCGGTTTTTGATTTGAATGGCCGCTTGGTTAAATCGCTGGCAAGCGGCAATGAAGAAGCCGGATTTCATCAGGCATTTTGGAAAGGAAAAGAATCAACCATTTTTCATTCCGGCGTTTATTGTGTTATAATAAAAGCAAACGGGCATTCTGAATCAACAAGAGTGGTAATTTCAAGATGACAAACTGCCTCGCGAAGCGCCGGGGCACCCGGATTTTAATTTATTTTTAATAGAAGTTACGTCTTACAAGGAGAGCCATGAACAACTTCATCCTCAAAGAACACCTCGAGCACCTGCACGAGGAGCTCCAGACCATCGACGCTGTCGACGAGGAATCGAAAACGCTGCTCGCGGAAATCCAGGCCGACGTCAGGACGCTCCTGGCGCACAAGGGCGCCACGCCGTCGCCGCATCACGCGCCGATCAAGGAGCGGCTCGCCGAGAGCGCGCGGCATTTCGATTCGTCGCACCCGACGCTCGCGGCGACGATCAGGACCGTGGTGAACGCGCTTAACAATATGGGAATTTGAGCGCCGCAAAGCTGTTACGGGAGCACCAGCACCTTTTCGAGCGGGGAATTTTCATTCTGACTGATAAAAAAGAAACCATTATTTGGGATTGAGCGATTATCCACCCGTTTCCCCGCAAGATCATACACCATCAAACCCCTGTTTGATTGGACATAACGCCGGAACATGCCGACGCTCATGGGATTCGCATGGCGCAACGAAAGAGCGCGAGGCCCGGCATCCGCCCTTATTATTCCCGCCGCACCGTATTCGTATGCGCCCGCGTCCCAATTTCCGGTTGACGGACGCGGCTTGGGGGCCCTCGCCGGCGCAACCACGGCATGGTTCACCGAATCGTATTCAACCGCGTACGTCGCGTCCCTGCACAAATCAGGCATGGTCGCGCACAGGTTTGAGAAGTTGACGCCCGCGCCGACGGTCGCGTTGTTCGCGGCGGCGGGTGAAAGGGCATAGAGCTGACCGGCGTTGTACCCCTGCGCGGCCGCCTGCGCCGTGGTCTGCAGCACGTTGCCGCCGTCATTGACGCCCGTGGTGCCGGTGACGTCGCAATAGGAATTCGCGTTGACGCAATGGTTGTTCGCGTAGTGGGTGACCGACCGGGGCGACGCTTCGCCGTTTCCCATGCACGCGCCGCCGTTGCTCATCACCGTGTTGTTATAGACGTAATACGTGCCGGTGTTCCCGCTTGACGGATGCGCGCCGATGGCCATGATCCCGTTGTCCACGTCGTACAGCACGTTGTTGAAGGCGTAGGTGGTGCAACTGGCGCACCCGGCGTTGCCGTTGAGCCAGAACGCCATTCCGCCGGCGCAGCCCGAGTGCCGCACCACGTTGTTGTACGCGAGGAGCCTTGACCCGCTTTCCGGATGAAAGACGAAAATCAGGTTGCAGTGGTCGCCGGCGTACGAAAGGACATTGTGCTCGACGAGGTTGTCGTGCACCACGTTGAAGTCGCCCAGGAGGCCGCTCACCACGTACCGTATGACGTTGTTGTAAACATAGGTGCCGTTGAGGATGCCGTTGCCGTCGTTTTGCGCTCCGCCGGCGCCGTCGATGACATTGTCGTGGAACGACGTCTCGTCGTGCGGATATCCGCCGTGCGCCTCGATCGAATACGACTGCCCGTTGTCCGTGCTGCCGGCCGCGTGCGTCCAGCCGTGCACGTAGCAGTTTCTCACCTCGATGAAGGAGTTCAGCGTCAATACGCTGTTCGCGCCGCCGCCCCCGGTGTCCTTGTACAATCCGGTGAATTCCATGTTGTCAATTATGACGTAGCTGCCGCTCACCTGGAGCTGGTTGCCGCCGCTGGCGCAGGCCGTTCCGCGGCAATCGAACACCGGCCGCTTCCAGGAGCCCCCGGCATACCAGGTTTTGTCCACGCCGATGTAGATCCAGGAGGCGGCGGTTCCCGGCCAATGCCAGTCGACGACCTGGCTTGAGGCTCCCCATGTATCGCCGCCGCGGAGAATGAAGCTGTCCCCCGCCGCGGGCGCAAAGGAGGCGCATGCGGCGCCGCAGTCGGCCATGCCGGGCAGGTGCGCCCAGGCAAGGGATTTGGTCCGTGCCTGGGCTGCGGTGTGAGAATCCGAGCCGTTCGCCGCGATGTAGTACGTGGCTCCCCACGCTGCCGGGCATGCTACCAGAAAGACTAGCATTATATTTTTCATATGGCCTATTTCAAGAAAATAGACAATCCTCTGGATAATTGCAAATTCGGAAAAAAGTGGGTAGTGTCCTAATTTGAATTTAGAGAATGTTTTATGGTTTCCTTTGCTTTCTTGGCCTGCCACCTTTATTCGGAATATATGCATTAATCTCTTTAATATCTATAAAAACATGCCAACCAATTCTTCTAGCCGTTTTAAAAGTTTTCTTTTTTACCAAAAAAGACATATCTTGAGGGGTTACATCCAACCTTTTAGCTGCCTCAGATAGCGATATGTCGGTTTGGGGATTATAGTATATCATTTACAAAAACTACTTGAAATATTCAAGTAGTTAATATATATTTAATATAGTATAATGTTGTACACATAATAAAAAGGCCGTTTATAAACGGCCTTAATGCAAAGCAAATGAAAATATTAAAATTTAAAAATTGCTTGCTTTCTTCAACTGATCATTCATTGGAGGCTGGAGATACTGAATCATCTCTTCTTCGTAGTAATCACGGTCTTTTTGCAGCGAAACAACCCGAGCGTGTATATGGGTCGCACCACGTCGGATTGCCTCATTCAGCCTTTCATGATTCGGAAGTCGAACCGAAAAATCGTTTGTTTGGCCTATATAAAGTGCATACCAAATATTAGCACTCGTTTTATAGGCAAAAATATAAAGACCAGCAACATTGTTCCACTCTGTGTTAAGACCATAAATACTGAAGGAAATAGATTGCTGTTTATTATAAGGCCAACTACATTCACTCATAAAATATCCTTTTTGTTGGGCAATTATTATTTTAATTGCTCGTAGTTAATGGTAACAAAAAATCCGCACGGTCGCAAGCCCGTTGCGGTCCGACTCCTAACAAGGGGTTGGTAAAAGGGAAGCTTCTTAGGCCGCTAACCGAGAGAAAGCTTCCCTTATTTTGTTATGGTGACATTGGCAGCCTTTCTAATAAAATCGCTTAAAATTAATTACCTACGTATAGTGTTAAAAGGCATGAATGCATTTATAATATACAGTATATTGATATTTTTGGTCAAGTATTAGCACTCTTTGTTATCGAGTGCCAATAGTTATCATTTTTACCTAAATAACGAAAATTTACTACTCCTATTTAATTTCGATTTGATCTCCGTTGTATTTTTAAATTTTAATTTGCCAGATCGACCAAATCGCCCACAGTTAGCACCTTTGAAACGGCCCCAACAGCCATAGCTGGAGTCATTCTAAGAGTATTGTGTATCTTCACAAAATTGTAGTATCCGAAATGTAATGCAACCGCCGATTTAAAATTTTCAAGTTTCTTACTGAATGCATTTGTTAGTCTTGTCAGCCGTCTGCAATGCATTCTCATGGTCAGATTTTGCCTTTCAATATATGAAGTGCTGATATCTTCTTTTTCGGGATTACCAATTATTTTCGTTTTCTTCACGCTCACTATTTGAGCAGGACTATACCTACTTTCCGTAGAATTATCAGTTGTGGAGTAGGTTTTTACTATTTGACCATAATCCACATTACATCCAAAAACGTTATCAATCGCTTCCACATAGGCCGGAAGGCTGTCCGATGAAATCTGAATTCTGTTTTTAAGGCGTGTAGAAAGATCGCTTATGAATGCATTGGCGGTTTCAGAATCACGTTGCCCGATCTTGAAGCAGGGAACGGCCTTTGTGTTTGCATCAATAGCAATAAACGTCCAGACACTACCGAGGCCAAAAGCTTTATCTATTTGGGATACGTTTTTCTGTTTCTTACCGACATAGCCCCATATCTCATCAACCTGAATATTTTCACAAGAAAGATTTCTCATCTTTTCATCAAGCAGTCTTCCACAAGCGTCTCCAACCCGAACGCCAAGGCGCATTATAGTGTCACGATGAATTTCAGTCATTCTCTCGACTGAGCGGATACTTGCGCCCTCTGCCAAAGCGGAGATAGCTTGAATCTGGCGGTCTCGTGTTAATTTATACATTGCAAAGCTCCTGTAAAAGATGTATATTTACAGAGAAGAGATGGAGGCAGTCGGAATTGAACCGACCTGGGAGAATGTAGAGTCCGCCTTGGTCACCATGACCTGCCCCCACCAAATTGAATAGCCCTGAGAGTTACAGCTCTTGGGGCTTTTTTGTTTTCGTTCTTCATATTATAAATATACTTTTTTATCGCACGAAAGTCAAGATAAAAAAGAGATTAATTTCTAAAACAATACAATTGATCAGAGATTAATATTGACTTTTATCGTTTTTAAGTATATATTATATGGTAGAACGGAGGAAATATGCAAAATCAGAAAGCTCAAGTCCAGAACGACAGTGCCACTTTAAAAAAAAGAACCGTGTTTGACAGAAGTCCAAGCTATCCAGGAATAGACCTTAAAACCGCATTAGAACGAGCACGTGAACTATACGAAAAGGATAGGCAGAATTGGGCTAATATAGAGGTTGTTGTCGGACATTGGGGATATAAGAATGCAAAGGTTGGCCCGGCTATGGTCACTATAGCGGCTATGAAAAAATTTGGGATATTAGAAACTCAGGGATTAAGTGATAAAAAAGAAGCGAGGCTAACGAAAGATGCTATCGAATTTTTGATAGATAACAGAGCCGAATCACCTGAAAGGGACGAATTAATTAAAAAATTAGCCTTGACCCCTGAAATACATAGCAGTTTATGGAAAGAGTACAATGGTCACCTTCCATCGAATGAAAATTTAAAATATAATCTTAGAAAAAAAGGCTTTAGTGAAACGGGGGCGGATGAATTTATTAAAGAATTTAGGTCAACAATCGCTCATTCTGGTATTGACAAATCTCCAGAATCATCGTATATTAGTGGCGATGATCCTGCGGGACAAGGGGAAGGAATTAAAGACCCACCTAAGCCAGAAGGTAATCAAATTCCCCCCAAGGGCGATGATCTAAAGCCTCCCGCTTTTATTATTCCCAAAAAAGGCGGAGAAATGCGCACATACCCAATAACATTTTTAGACGGATCGCAAGGAAGTTTTACCATACCTTTCCCTATGACCAAAGAGGATTGGGACCGTATGAAGAAACAGCTGGATTTTCAATTGGAAATGCTAGAACCTGTCCATGTCAAAACAGAACCAGCTCCAGAGATGAAAAAAGAAAATAATGGATAACATAGAATCTCTGAGGAAGGCCATTAAGAAACTCCACGGCTGCGACTCAGAGTATACAGAGTCTGTTCCAGTCAAAGAGACCTTCAAGGGCCAGACGGTGTGGGAAGGTGTCGTTGAGGTGTTTAATCTTATCGGCCACCCAAAAGCCAAGAGATGTTATGCTTGGAGTCATGCCGAAGGAATAAACGATTCAGAAACCCGCTATGTGGTAGTTCTGGAATTACCGCCAGTGAATTCTGCGAGAACAGCTGTTCAAGCAAATATTGTAAGTAGGTATAAATAGGGACTTAAAAGTGAATCATGTATTCGCCAGTACGAAAAGAAAAATACATTGATCTAAAGGTAACCATCATATTACGTCCAATAATAAGCGTGTGGTTAGGCAAGTCTTTGGGTAACTCAATAAATTGAACTGCAGGAAAAAACCTCACTACAGAATTTCTCAAGATAAGTCCAAAACAACCATTTCTAACTATACATTGGGTAGTGTTTCCAGAAGCATCTGTTGAAGGTCTGTAGCCTGCAATTGGAAGATTTAAGCTTTTAGCAAGCGAAGGATTAATACAGCAATTCGAGGCGCCAGTATCAAGCAAACCATTTGCTGGGTGAAGATCAGGAGTTGGAATATTAGGAGTAGGAGTCTGTGGCTGTGGTTGTGCAATGGGTAGACCTACTACACAACTTACCACAGGCCCTCTTGCTACAATAACCCCAACATTATTACCATATGCTTCTATTGGCATATCGCGCCACAAACAAAATTGGTAACATCTGATTCATTTATTGCCTGTTGTATTAAGAAATTTTCGTCAGTGAACTGGGCTTTTGCCCAAATATATGCAGTTTCAAATGAATCAAAAGAGCCTTTTATTTCTTTATCATGAATCACTATAAACTTGTCTTTTTTTGAAACATCGTCCAATAGACTTTGTTTAATGGAAACGAAGAATTCGTAGTTTTCCTTTAGTATTTTTTCGTCCTGCATTTTAGGCTCCTTTGTTTGACTCAATTTAAATTGTACCATTAGTTACAATCAAGAGCAAAGTGAATTGTTCTCTTACCTGTTTTTAAATGCAATAACAATGCCAAAATCTATTTTATTCCAAGATAGAAAATATAAAATTATTGATTAATGGATATTCAAATTAGGACACTACCAAAAAGTGAATTTCCTGCCCTGAAAAGAATATAAATCTCAATTTGCAAGGAATGAATTCTGACGTTATATTTGTGGTTATGACAAATGTAATAAGAAAAGGAGGGAATCCATGAAGTCCGTTCAATCAACGCTGGTTCATATTTTCATGGTGATGACCTTATGTGCGATGATTTGCAAGCAGCCGGAAGCCGCGACCGTCGCAGCGGTCAATTGCTCGGACACCGCGGTCCAGGCCGCGATCAACGCGGCCAATGACGGCGACACGGTGGCGCTTCCCAAAGGAAGCGCCGTGTGGAGAAAGACCGTGACCGTGGGCACGGAGACCGCGTGGAACCCGCCCGCGTGGAACACCATTGCGCTCGTGATAAAGGGCGCGGGCATGGACAGCACGGTCATCATCGACAGCATCCCGACGCCGGCGTCGGGCAATCCCCGGGGTACCTTGCTCGACATTGCGACGAAGGCGGGAGGCCTCACGCGCATCACCGGCATGACCTTCAACAGCGCGGTGTATCCCAACCTTGACCCCGATGTTTACAATCCGGCAATGGTCTCCATCAGCGGTTATTCCCAGACCTGGCGCATCGACCACGTGCACTTTGTCGTGGGGACCGGCAACGGCATCACCACCGGCGGCTCGACCTACGGCGTGATCGACCACAACATATTCGACCTGGTCGGATGGCATTTCGGCATGTATATATTTCACCCGAACTGGAACCAGAAGGCAAACGGCGACGGCTCGTGGGCCGATTCGCTGTACGCCGGCACGGTAAAGGCAATTTACATTGAGGACAACGTCTTCAACGCCTCGCCCTACAGCGCGGCCGTTGACGGATGGTCGGGCGGCAGGGCCGTGTTCCGCTACAACACGCTGCGCGACGCGACCATCGCCAACCACGGCACCGACTCGCCCGGCAGGCTGCGCAGCATGCGCATGATGGAAATCTACAACAACACGATCACGCTCGACGACTCGGCGCAATACTATTATGTTGGTCAGCTCCGCGGCGGCACGTTCATCGTGTTCAACAACACCATCACCAGCATCTTCCCGGGCGCGTTCGTGATAGAAAATTACCGCGACTACGACACGTTCGATCCCTGGGGAAAATGCGACGGCACGAGCCCGTTCGACGTCAACGACGGCGTCACTTACGACTCGGGCACGTGCACGGGCGCAAACGGAAGCAAGACCATGGTCTGCGCCGACAGGAATTGGACGCCAAACCAGTGGCAGGGTTATCACGTGCACAACCTTGCCAAGGGCCAGAGCGACCTGATCGTTTCGAACACCGCCGACACGCTGGTGACCAGCGGCCTCACCTGGCACGCGCCGGTGCTGACGTGGAACAACGGTGACCAGTTCCGGATCCTTCGCGCAACGGTCTGCATCGACCAGCGCGGCAGAGGGATCGGAGACCTTATTTCAGGCGACGCGCCGCCGTACGGGACCGGCATAACGCCGCAGGCCTGGCCGCATCAGGCGCCGGAACCGACCTATGCATGGAACAACACGGTCAACGGCAGCGCAGACCTGGCAAAAATCACCAGCACGAACCCGTGGCGCATCAAGGAAAACAGGGATTTCTATAACAGTCCCATGCCGGGATACACGCCGTTCACCTATCCGCACCCGCTCGTTGGCGCTGGGAACGAAGTGCGTATGCCCGCATTTCGTCCGGCATCGTGTGCCGCCTCGGTACTGCTTGAAAAGGTCTCCGGCGACCGGGCAGTGTTCCGCGTTTCATTGAGAAATCCCGCGCCGTATCGTATTTCAGTTTGCGACGCCCAGGGCCGGGGGCTTTGGGAATTCGCTGCTGGCATGGGCGAGAACAACGTTACCTGGCGCTTTGGTGCAAATGGAATGAAGGAAAATGGAGTATATTTCGTCAAGGTGACCAGTGAAAAGGAGACAATAAGCGGGCGATTCACGGTGGTGAGATAGGAACGAACGCATGCGCGCATCTTTATTTATTCTGTTGATGATCCTCACTTCACGTGCCGTTACCATTGAAGAAATAAACGGGAGATACCTGAATTATTCGGCCCTCAACATAAAAGGAATCTCTTTTGACTTCACCTGCCTTCAGATTCAACAGAAAATTACCGATATTTACGACCTTCTTGTCAAAAAGGGTTACACTTGCCAAGCTGACCAGTTGAAACGGCTCAAGATATCCGCATCCTGGAATATCGGCGCCGATCCCGCGGCAACAGCTTCAGCGGTTTCACCAATAGGAATTCCCGCTTCGGATTCCGGGATTCAGCAAATCGTTGACGGATACAAGAAACAGGCGCTGGGGTTTTTGAATCAGTGGCGAAGCACGGTGGGCGAACCGGCGATAACCAAGTTTCTCAAGCAGCCGGCCGTTTCGGAATTTCAGGACAGCATTGTGGTGGATTATGATAAAACCGGCGGACACCAACGGGATGTCTTTTCCAGAAATTTTGAAAAACTTCATTCCACCTTTTCATCAAAATCGCAATCCATGTTTTTCTCAATCGACTTTCATCGCCTCAACGGCAGCCTTGTCCCGGCCGTCATTTCCGCGAACGTGGAAAACGCTTATTCGTCAACCTTAGTTATTGACTACGACACCATTTCGGGGAAGATGACGGTGCCGGAGCACGCCACATTCCAATTTTCTTCAACCCTGATGAACTCGAAACTTTCGTTCACGATTTCCAATTTCAGGTTCTATTTCAAGGCCAACCGGCACGGCGGCAAGTGGCCGGACGGTCAATGATCCGTTTCCCGTTTGTCATAAAGGAGAAACTCATGAGCAACGTGCGCGATTTTTCGGGGCTTTTTGTACGCATCGCGACCGTTATGTCTTTGTCCAGTTCAATTTCTTACGCCGCGGTTCCCGCCGGCTACGGCGGCAGGCCTTATCCCATGATCAGCGGACCCAGCGGTTCATGCTACAACTGTCACATTCCGCATGAAGTTCCCGGCCGTATCGATTTTCATCACTATGATGTTGGCGGGCCGAACGTGTCATTTTCCCAGAAAGACACCGCGTACGGTCTTGCCTCGGCCGGCGGCACCGCTGGCGGCAGAGACAACGACGGCGACCACACGTGGCCCGCGTTCTTTCTCACCTGGCATCCGGACCACGACACCCTGTACGCCGCGGGCGTCAATTATCCCAGCGGCGCGCGATATCCGGTTGCCGACACCGCGGTGTCGGACTGGTACATCGGGTCCTGCCATTCGGGCGATTGGACAAAGTTTACCATTCACGTCCCCAAGGCGGGCACATACTGGATCAGCTCGATTTTTGCCGCCGCGGCCGCGACGATTCAGTTCCACATCAGTTTCATGACCGACACGCGCACCGCAAACACACCATCAATCACTTTTCAGGGAACCGGAAGCAGCCACGCTTGGAGGCAGTTCAACGATTTTGCCTCGGTGGCGCTCGATTCCGGCCTTCAGGTGATGCAATTCTATAACGAGTCGGACGGCATAAGCCAGGATTTCATTTATATCGCGGCGGATTCCGGGCATTTTACTTTGGCGACAAATCGGATGTTTCAAATGACAGCCGCCGATAATACTTTCCACATCGTAATAAGCGATACGCGGGCGGGGTTTTCGCTGCCCGATGCGGGAAGAACTGAGGTTTTAATCATTGATTGCGGCGGAAGGAAACTATCGGACCTGGCCGACCGCAGCATGAGCGCCGGACGGCATATCTTCCCCATCCCCGACCTTTTGCCCGGGGTATATTTCCTATATGTCAAGCACAATGGGAATGACGCGGTTGTGAAATTCCAGAATATTGTCAAATAGTATACGTTGACACGGTGGCGAACAGGCCTCGCCTCTTGTACGGGCGCTATTTTACCGACACGATTTTCACCACCAGCACTCCGGCGACGCGGTTTGTCTTGCCCCGAACGCGTATCACGTTCCTTCCGGTAAACGTGTTCAGCTTTTTTCCGCCAAGGTCGTACACGCAGACCGTGACCCTCCCGCCCTTAAGCTCGGCCGGCACGACAAACCTATCGCCCGTCACGCTGTAGATGCGCCCGACGCAGGCGCCTTTCACGGGCCGGGCGGGCGGCTGTTTCACGACGGTGGCCGGCAACTTTACAAACGAATAATACTCCACCGGCGTCAGGGCGTATCCCTGCGGAGCGGAGCCGTCGTGCGTCAGCACAATGATGCTGTTCATGCCGCCCAGCCAGCACTGCGGGACGAACAGCGGCGGCTGGCTGGTGATCTGCCGGCCGAGGCAGTGTCCGTTCACCCATACCACTCCCTGGCTGTTTGTGGTTACCGCGGCGCTGAGCGTCCATGTTTCCAGGGCGTTGGACGGCGGCGTGTAATTGAAATCCATGCGCCAGAGCTTGGGCTTGCTGTCGTTGGGCGCCGCTGACGCCGGAGCCCATTGGCCCGCCAGCAGCGCGGACCAGGCCGCCGGTGAAATGGTGCCCATCATGGGACTTTCGGCAACTCCGTCGAATCCCCCTTTGAACCGCCAGCCGGTCACCGCGGCACCGTTTATGGTCACGTTGCCGAATATGCCCGACCGCCACATGTTTTGCGGGCCCGTCGCGTACGAGCCGAACGCCTTGTCCCTGGTGTAATCAACGGCGAGCAGGGCGATGGTGTTGGCGCCCTTCACAAGCTGCATCTGGGTGCTGTTGAGCCCCACGTAGGAACCGTTTACAAACAGGATATACTCGTCCTGGACATTCGCGACACTAAGCGCGGCCGCTCCGTCCTGCTGCGCCGTGTAGGTCGCGCGGTACCAGCCGTAGCCGTTTGGCCAACCGTAATAGGTCATATCTTGCGGAGTTGCGCTGGTCTGCCACGATGAATCGTCGTACGCCGCGCCGGCCTCCGCGGCGGCCGTGGTCCAGGTCCAGCCCGATGAGAAGTTCTTCGCCGCAGGAGCGGCAGCGGCTCCGCCGGTGATCATGGTCCTTCCCGCGGACGTGTACACGATTGCGCGTCCGCCGGCCGAAGGAAAATGAATGTTCCGGTTTTCATCAACGTAATGCTGGCCGCATACGATGAAGTCGCTGTCGGCCCAGGTCCGATCAGCCATGGACTCGTTCATGATGAGCAGGTGCAGCGTCTGGCCGTTGCCGGCATCGCACGCCGCCTCGAACACCGAATCTGCAGATGGATAGGTGAACAGCAGGCGCGCCTTGCGCACGAGAGCGTCCCATGTCCACGGCGATGCGGGCGGGGGCGCGGGCGCGGTGCTGAAAGAAAGCGAGAGCTCGCCGCTGCCCGCAGGCGGGCCGTAAAGAATAAGATAACGGTCGTTTCCCAGACCCTGCATGTCAAGCACGTTCGCCGCGCTGTAATCGATGGCGACGTTGGGCGTTACCGGAACGTCGGAAAGAAAATACGCGAACTTCCCCGGCGCAAGCGTTTCGGTATAGGTTGCCGGGACGGTGATATTCTTATCTGTCCATTTTACGTTGAACGACACGGGCGATGCGGCCGTGTCCATGACAAAGGCGATCTTTCCCGTGACGGTGGTGTGCACCCATGACCTGAGGCCCGACGGAAGCGGGCCCACCAGAAGGCCGCCGTTCGAGGAAGACGAGAGGACCGCGCCAAACGTTTTTGCGAGCATGGCTGCCTGCTTGATGGACCAATATTCGGTCCGAAACTGCCCCAGCTCGCCGATCGGTGCGCCGTAATCATAGCTCGTGATGCGCTGGTCGGAGCTGGCCGTGTACCCGAAATTCGTGCCGCCGTGAATCATGTACAGCGACATTCCGGCCGTGCCCGCCACAAGAATCTTCCATACAGCGCGGTCGACCCTTGCCGAATCGGAAAATTCGCCGTATTGGCCGATCCAGCCCGTCCACAGCTCCGAGGCGAACCATGGCGGCGGGCCCGGGGGAAAGGTGCCGGGATCGAATTCGTTGCCGTTGTTCGTGAGCGACCAGATGTACGGCACCTCGAGGCCGAGTGAATACGCCTCGTCAATGAGATGTTGCTTGTACGCCGCGTCCGGCGACGGCGCGTAGTATTCGTTTTCGATCGCCACCGCGATGACGCAGCCGCCCCTGCTTATCTGGTGCTTTACGATGATCGGGAATTCTTTTGCGTAAAAGGTGTCGGCGCACTGGAGAAACTGCGCATTCGAGCAGCGGTAGAGTATGCCCGGCACGTCCACGGTCCACGGCGCGTTTCCGCCGAAGTCGATCTCCGCGCACACGTACGGGCCGGCGCGGACGATGGCGTACATTCCCAGTTCCTCGATGAGCGAAAGCCAGGCGTCGATGTCAAGATTGTCCTCGAAATGGTACTGGCCCCGCACCGGCTCCATCAGATTCCAGTAGGTGTAGAACGTGATCGCGTTGAACCCGGACCGTTTTATCCTCGTCAAGCGGTCGCGCCACAGCTCCCGCGGAACGCGCCAATAGTCGATGTCACCGGAAAAAACGTAGACCGGGTTTCCCTTGACGACAAACCCGCGGTCGGTGTAGGTAATGGATGATGTCGCAACGGCCTTTTCGCGGTTGAGCTGGCCAAGTACGCATGCAGGGATGCACAACATTACAATAAAAACGCCGGCGATAGTGAACCTCATACCTGCTTTCATGGTCACCTTTTCAAAAATGGCAAGGACCTGCGGGGAATTCTTTGCGACAGTCGCTCAATTTTCATCCTATTATGAATGAGTATCTTTTAATGAAAATATATTTCGATGCCACCGAAGACCTAAGCCTGATCGTTTTTCACTATGTCATCCACATATTAAATCAACAGCCAATCCTTTCAATGGCGAAAATGGCATCATTTGAATATATTTTCTTTATAAAGGGGGGATCATGCAATCAATCATCATCTCAATTCCGCTATTCTTATTTATTATAGTCCAGATCGTCTTTCCCCAGCCTGAATTTTCACCCGACAGCATTATAAAGGTGTGCATGCGCGTCGCAGACTCCAGGCTCACGAGCCGCATGGACCGCGGCTGGCAGGGCGGGACCTACATGGACGGCGTCATGGCAATGTACCAGATGACAAAAAACGCAAAGTATCTCGACACCGCCATCGCCTGGGGCAATTATTACCAATGGATGCCCAACACCGACGGCAACGACGTCGGCAACCACGGCGACACCATTAAAAACAATTTCGACAGCTGGTGCTGCTTTCACGCATATTTCGAGGTGTTCGAACAGGACACCTCGCCCGCCAATTTCTACAGGGTAAAGGCCGCCACGGTGGCCTCGAAATACATGGCGTATGTGGATCCGCCCCCGTTCGGCGGGAACAAAAACGACCCGGTGTGGCCGATCTTCGACCACCTTTACATGTCTGCGCCCGCCCTAGCTTATACGGGCCATGTCCTGCACGACACCGCGATGCTCGATACGATTTACAGCTTCTACAAGAACAACGCCGACAGGCACCATTACTGTGCAAGGGACAGCCTATGGGGAAGCAATGTGTTCAACGTATGCTCGACGACGCCCGACATCCATTACTGGGCCCAGGGAAACGGCTGGGTGTCGGGAAGCCTTGGCCTCATCCACAAGAACCTTCCCAAGGGCCGCGCCGGCACCCAGTGGTTCGAATCCATGATCAAGGCGCATATCACCAGGCTCGTCGAGTTCCAGAACGACACCGACGGCCTGTGGCGCAGCGACATCAACCATCAGTCCGTATATCCCAGCAAGGAAACAAGCGGCTCGGTCTTTTTCCTCTACGAAATATTGTACGCGATCAACAACGGCATTGTTGACAGAAACGCATTCGAGGGCGCCGCGAAAAAGGCGTGGACCGGGCTCTTGGGATGCATCGGGAGCGACAACCATATCGGCTATGCGCAAGGGGCATGGTCGTCGCCCGGGCCCGTGACGGCCGGCGACAACAACGAATGGACCGACGGCGGGTTCTGCATGGCGGGGAACGAATTGTACAAGCTCATGGCATCGACAAGTATATCCGTTAAACCTGTCGCAACAGGCGTTTCCGGGTCGTCAACGCGGGTCCGGTCGCTGAATTCGTTCGGGACCGGACGGATCGCTGTTCCGGTCGGCGCGCGCAGCTTGGAGATTTACAACATCAGAGGACGGCTTGTGTACGAGCAAATGCTTGACGCATCAGGAAAGCAACGGTTCCTTACCCTGCCGCAGACGGTTTCCGCGGCCGGGGCATTACTCGTGAAGTTTCAGAATCCCTGAGCACTTTATCCCTCTTTTGAAGACCGCTCAATTCTTTTGATCCTGTTGTCCGCGGACGCTTATGCAGACGATTTCCCTTTTCATGGCGCCGCTTCCGTGTTTGCGGCTGTATTTGGTCTGATTCGTTTTCTTTAACAAACTTAAGCAATTTCTCTGCTTGCCTCTATTAATCTCCTGAGGTATTTTAAGAAATGTTTTTCCAATTTCAGGGGCGGCCTAAAAGCCGGGAGGGGACTGTTGAATTCATGAATTAAAGCGAATAAATCGTCCCATCCAAAACACTCCTTCCAATTCTTTAAAAGATTCAATTCTTATCGCCTAATGGAGGCGCTATGCGGCAGATAACGATAATTGCAGCGGCAATAAGCATCTTGCTAATCGTTCAGCAGTGCAGCAACAATGCATCCCTAAATGTCTTCAATGGAAGGATGGAAACACAGGTCTTCCCAATCGATACGCAATATAATTTTTCCCCGTTTACATATCATTTGTATGCCGATACGGTTACCTGGGTGTATCAATACCCCCCGGGAGGAGGCACCCGTGCGAGCATCATTATAAAAGGGAATGATTCAATATTCACGGGACGAACGTTTTACGGAACTATCGTCACCAGCCCGGGAACGTTAATTGATACCAGCCAAATCCGGCTAAATTACCTTGATCTTGCGGTCGAAACGTACGCCGGCATCGTTCACCTGCCGCTTACCTTCAACAATGTCGGCGGATTCATCGACACCGTGCTCGTCGACACCTCTCGTACGTCCGGGGTCATACTCCCTGCGAGCAGCCGGCTCTTTGTTACGCTGGTCAACCTCACGCCCGATACCATTCCGAATATGCTTGATACCACCCTTCAGTACCCGCTTGACACCATACTTTTGACCGATCCCCATGCGGCAGGAGGGCAACAATGAATACCGCTTATTTGCACCCGTCAAGGAGATTGCGCACCATGAAGACCCTCAACAAGGCATGCCTGTTCTCAGCAGCGCTCCTTTTTCTTGCGGCCGACGCGTTTGCTTTGGCCTATTTTCCATCCTCCGACACGCTTAGTTTATCGATACAGAGGCCTGCCAATTATGAAAATTACGCCCAGCGGGGGACCTATGTGAACCCCTCGTGGGTGGGTGAGGTTCCCGAATGGAACTATTATGACATTTTCGGGAATCATATCGTCGAAGGATTCTACCTTTTCGACATGTCAATGAACGGCAATTCGAACCGCGAGCAATCCGACATCGCGCTCTCTCCCATTCTGAAAAAGTGGCTGAACGGCATGGTGCAGGTCGGCGACATGGCCGATAACCGCGGGATCATGGTTTTGGCCGGCGACAGGGTGGCGACCCATTTTACGCCATTTACGTTCAATCAGAGCTTATTTTGCGGCGCGCGCATCGACGTGTTTTTTGACCTTCTCTACGGAATGAACTCGCTGACATTCATCAACTCGCGAATCTCAAATACGGGAATTTACGGCATGTATATGGAGAACTACGACATAGAACCCAGTTCCGACTGGCTCCATGGAGTTCACCTGAACAAGAACATCAAGGACATTTTTAATATCGGGGGCACGCTGATAGACATGCGCAATCAGGTCAACGGTAAGCCCGGCTCTTTGGCCGGTTCCTACGATTCTCTTTTTCCAAATTCCGCGAGCGCGCTGCAAATTTACGGGCTCAACGGCAGCTGCAACCTTCCCACCCTCAAGGCGTACGGCGAATGGGCCCAAAGTCAGGAAGTGGTTGACGGCTCTTTCAGGCCCAAGCCGGGCAATGCGGGCGCCGTTAACTTTCTCTGGAACGTTCTCGAGCCGTTGAAATTGGGCGGCGAAGGGTATATCGTGGAGTCGAGGTATAAAACAACATATTACGACCCGGCATGTTCCACCGGAGATCTTGCAAGCCAAAAATACCTGTATCAACTTGTTGAAGACAACGACGACAAGGATCAATTTCCGGAAAACGGCCAGGAGGGCAAAATAAATTTTCTTCCGTACGGAGGGGGCGATTGGGACGGAGTGATGCCGGTCAAGTATGACAAGAACAAAAACGGCATTTACGATTGGGAAGAAGATTTTTTGAACTACGATTGCGATCCCCCCAAGTCGGACGTGTATTACGACCGGAACAACAATGGAGTTCCGGATGAAATAGAAGACGACGCATACCCGGATTATCCCTATGTACCAAGCTACTATCGTTCCGGCGAGCGATATTTAAAGCAGAATGACAGGACCGGCAAATGGATTGACACTGTCGTGAAGGATTCCGCCGACATCCCTTTCAACATGGAACGGCAGGTGAGCAAGGGGCTGTCGGGCTTTCATCTGTACGGCCAATATGACTTGCTTCCGAAACTCAGCCTGACCCTTGGCGGGATGGCCGAACAGAGTGAAGAGCGATCATTTCAAATGAAATATCAGAATGGGACACCGATCGGCTATGACTATCTGCCTGAAAAGTCCATGGACCTTTACACCCTGCTGTGGTACCAGCACGATTTCACGGAAGAGAAAAAGCTCACCCTCAAAAATTATCTCCGTTATGTTCAGGACAACATCCCCAACCATTGGCTCACCTCCACCGTGGGCTATAATCTCATCCTGCATACGGATGCCGTGAATTACACCACCAATGTGGACCAATTGGATTACCGCGATGCGCTGGTCGAAATGCTGGTTGCGCAGTATGACATTTACCGAAACCGCGGCTTCAATTTCACCACGAGAGGCAAATGGGAATTCACCAAGCATTTCCCCCACCTCGACTTCAATTATCCCGAAGAAAACATTTCCTCGCTGACTCTCGTTAACAAATGCGAATATATATGGGCTCTTCCCTTTTTAAAAGACATGTTTCTCACCCCTAAGTATAAAAACATCTATGAATGGGACGATTACGGACCCAGAGGGGATGTGCGCATGGACTCCCTTTACCATAATAATACCATGTCGAATAACGCTTATCTGGTGTACGATTGGAAGTTCACGCCGAAAACCTCGCTATCAACCGGCATCCAATTCGAGCTGTTCAATGACTTCTTTGATCCTTTACAGAACTACTATCACGGAAACTGGACCCTTCAGTTAATGATTAAAGACAGGTACGCCGGCCTCAATATGATAGTGACGACGGGGGTTTCGTTGTATAATTACGTCTTTTACAATTCCCAGGGGATGGTTCATCATCCTTTCAACAATCCTACGGAACCTGATCCGTACAGTAACCCGTATGGGGGGAACAGTATAACGGATAATATTCAGTCATACTATTTATTCCTCAAGATCCACTGCGGGTTCTAAGAGCGTAGTAAAAGAGATAGAAACAAATAATTATGGCGAGGAATAAACTGGTTTACGTTATTTCGGCTTTTGTGCTCCTGTGTCCGCTATGTGTTCCGGCGATGGACAGCCTATCGCGGGAACTGAAGGTGATCTTTCCCGTGACCTGCGTTTCACCCGGTTTGGCCAATGGCCTTGCCAAGTTGTTTGAAACACAATATAAAATACCCGTCAAGGTAATCTCCCTGTGCACCGGGGACGCCATCCATTTTATCAAGGAGCACGAAGGCGTCGAGGATGTTGATGTCATGCTCGGGCATGAACCCGACGAGGAAGCGCAATTCATGAAAGATGGTTTTGTGGTAAATCTGCGCCCGGTCTGTTATTCCGATTTTGTCCTTGTGGGGCCGAAAGAAGACCCGGCAAAGGTCAAAGGCATGAAGGATGTGCTGAAAGCCCTGCAGCGGATCGCCGCAACAAAATCAAACTTTTGCTCTCGGGCGGACTCATCCGGCTCCCATGGCCTGGAAATGAGGCTCTGGAAAATGGCCAAGATAAACCCTGAGGGTGACTGGTATATTAAAACAAAGGTCGGGACATCGGAGACACTGAATATCGCCATGAGGAAACGGGCGTATTTTATATCCCATTGGGCGTCGTACGCGGAGATGCAGGAGACGGTCGATCTGGTGCCCCTGCTGGAAGACACGACGAAATTGTTCACGGATTACGACGCCATGGCGATAAATCCGGAGAGATTCCCGAAAGCGAATTATATTTCAGCCATGCTTTTCATCGGTTTTTTAACCTGCCCCGACATCCAGAAATACATCGGCGAGTTCGGCATAGAAAAATACCACAGACCGGCCTTCATCCCGCTGGCCGTGAAAGCCAATCAGCAGCAGAAGGGAAAGAAATGAGCGTGAGGATCCTGCGTGCATTACTATTGTTCCTGCCTCTTATTCTCCTAAACGGAAATCTTGCTTATGGCGAATTTAAAGCGAAAAACGTTTTCATTGTCGTCGGCGATCAATTCCGGCACGATGAATCCTTCGGCGACAGGACCCATCAAAATGTCCCTCACCTCTGGAACGATATGGTTCCCAACGCCAGCCGCTGTGTCACGTTTTACGGCAACCCTTCCTACATGGCCCTGGTCCATCTGGCCATAATCACCGGCTCGTGGAAAGATATGCGGCGTTCAAACCCGGATGATGTTCCGGAGCAGCCCACCATGTTTGAATATTTCCGCAAAGGTCTTGGCAAGGACAAAAAATCATGCTATTTCATCACCAGCAAGCAGGAGCTCAATTTCCTGACCTACAGCAACAGCGACGAGTACGGCGAAAATTTCGGCGCCACCGCAGAATTCACAAAAGAGAAAAATAACGATGAAGAGCTCTGCACCAAGCTCTTTGCCTATATGAAAGCGAACCATCCCCAGCTTGTCTTTGTCATACTGGGCGGCGCGCACAGCTTTAATAAGAAACAGGTGCCGGAAGACATGGTCCGCTACCGCAGACAGCTGAAGGAGATGGATGATCACATATACCGGATCTGGACCACGGTCCAGGCGGATCCGGTCTACAAGGACAAAACGGACTTTTTCTTCCTCAACGACCATGGCGACATCCTTTTGCAGCAGGACTGTGATGACGAATGCAAGCGGTATCTGGTCATGGTGGCGCTGGGTCCCGACATCAAGAAAAACTTTTCCACGGAAAACAAATGGAGGCAGATTAATGTCTGCCCCACGGTGGGCAAGATTCTCGGCTTTTCCACCCCGAAGGTGGACAAAGACGCAACGATGATAGACGATTTCTTTCTGAATGGCGGTAACTAATATGCTCAAAATAACCAATTGGAGGTTGGCATCCCAGATACTTTGTTTCGGCCTTATCGTCTATCTCGGCTACGCGGGAGTCCGATTGATAGAGTGGAAGAATATTTCCCTCGTGCTTCCCACGCTGAGCTGTTACTATACGAACCACCGTATAGCCCAATGTTTTCTTCGCGCCTTGGAGGAAGGGCTTTCCGGCGGCTGGAAGGTCGCGTATACCACCCTCATTCCTTCCATAGTACTTTTAGTGATTTTGGGGGTCATCTTCGGCCGTTCATGGTGCTCCTGGGTCTGTCCGTTGGGATTCGTGCAGGATGTGTTCATCCGTGTTCGGAAATATCTGAGAATAGGATATTATAATTTGTCGGAAAATTTAAAGCTGACCTCGGTATTTGTCCGATGGTTTCTGGTGATTTCCCTCGTATGCATCGCCGCGGGCATCGGCATTCCCCATTTTTTCCTCAAGGAATACCAGTACGATCTCATCACCCCCTTCTGTCAAATCTGCCCGAGCAAGCAAGTCTTCCCCTTTTGTGAAGGAAGGTTCAAGGAAATGCTGACGGTGGATAATATCAGCGCATTGTCAGCCGTGATGTCCTACCTCGCAATCGGTGTTTTTGTTTTTTATCTGCTCACCACCTCGTTCATCCGAAGGCTGTGGTGCAGGCTGTGCCCCATGGGGGCGATCCTCGGATTATTCAACCGGTTCTCTTTTCTTTCATTGCGCAAGGAAGGAAAACGCTGTACCAAGTGCGGCATTTGCAAAAGAAGCTGTCCCGTGCAGGTCGAGGAGGTCTACGAGGAAAAAGAGAAGGAGAAAATAGCGTCTTCCGACTGTACCTTGTGTTTCCGCTGTGTTGAAATGTGCCCGGAAAAGGACGCCTTAAAAGTCGGCATCGTTAACTATCCGATCGCGCGGTCGAAATTCAAAAGGTTTTTACAATCAAGCGCGGTGAAAGCAAAAAAATTGCAAAAGGAGATTTCCCAGTGAACAAAAACAGTCAAGCAAAATACCTTCCGGCGCTGCCCCCCGAAGAGAAGGAAGAACTGCAGAAGGCATTCAAGGCCTCGGTTCAGAAAACGGTCGCTGAAAACATCGAGAAAATGAGAAAAGTCCCGAACCGGGCCAAGGCCATGGAGTATTTCGACCAGGTGTCCGAATTTTTCGGCATGCGGGAAAAGGAAATCCGTGAATTCAAGGCGCATGGCGGAAAGGTCATCGGATTCGCGTGCATGCTGGCGCCCGTTGAGCTCATTCTGGCAGCAGGGGCCATCCCCATCCGCATTGATTCGGGGTTTTACACGCCGAGCAAGATCGGTGACCGGGTCGTTCCCGTGGAGGTCTGCCCGGTGGTGAGGTCCATGATCGGCTTGACCATGGCGGAACTCCACCCCTACCTCGAAATGTGCGACGTGATCATTTCGCCGAACTCCTGTGACGGAAAAACAAAGGTATGCGAGATCCTCACCGACGCCTTTCCCGTATGGGAAATGAACGTGCCCAGGGTAAAAGACACGCCGCAGGCAAAAGCCTACTGGCTTGACCAGGTGAAGGAAGTAAAGCGCAAGATGGAAAAGCTCACCGGCAGGGCGATCAACAGAAAAGCGATGCGCTCCGCCATCGCCACCACCCTTAAAGCCACGGCGGCATCCCGCCGGCTGCAGGATTTGCGGAAATGCTCCCCCGCCGTCATTTCCGGAAGGGACGCGATGCTGGTGGAACAGATGACCTTCTTTGACGACATCCGGCGGTGGACCGAAAAAACCAACCAGCTCTGCGACGAGTTGGAGACAAAACTCAAGGAAAAGGCAAGCGTTGCTCCGGCAGAAACGCCGCGCATCCTGCTCACCGGCTCCCCCATGGTTTGGCCCGACTGCTGGAAAATCCCCAACCTCATTGAAGAATCAAAGCCGGCGGGGCTCATTGTCGCCGATGAATTATGCTCCGGCGACCGCGTCTACTTCGATCCCGTCGGGGTTGATGAGGGAGCGGGCGGCGACATGCTCAAGGCAATCGCGGAACGGTATGTTCTGCCCTGCACCTGTCCCTGTTTCACCTCCGAAAAAGGCAATCAGGACAGAATTGACAAATTGCAAACCATGGTCAAGGACTATAAAATCAACGGCGTGATTTACCACGTGATCCGCGGTTGCCATCTCTATGCCATGGAATACATGCGCCTGAAACGCTTGTTTGACAAAGAGAACATTCCGATATATTATCTTGACACGGAGTACAGCCGCGAGGACAGCGGGCAGATGAAGACCAGAATTGAGGCCTTTATCGAGATGCTGGCAACCAAGACTTCAACTGATGATTTGTATTGACCGGTATTCATTTGATCGTTGATCAATTCTGAGTAAATATCAGTAACGTTTTCTGCGTATACTTTTTTTTAAAAACGGGGGCTTTACCTACAATGATCAGCACAGGAATAGACGTCGGCGCAAGAAATGTAAAGGTTGTCATTCTTAATGATGAAAAAGTGGTTGCCAAGACCATGGTGCCCACCGGGTTTGATCCGGCTGCCTCGGCGAGCGAGGCGTTGCGTAAAGGCATAGAACAGAGCGGTCTCCCGGAAAGCGAGATCAAACAGATCATCGCCACGGGCGTCAATGCCGAAATGACGTCGCATGCCACGGGAAAAGTGAGCATGGTGCGCGCGATTGCAAAGGCGGGAACGTACCTTTTTCCCAAGGCAAGAACGGTGATCGATGTGGGCGCCGAGGATGCGAGGGCGGTGAAATGCGACGACAAAGGAAACATAGCGGATTTCGTGGCCAACGACCGCTGCGCGGCAGGTGCGGGCGCATTCATCGAGGCCATGACCAGGGCGCTGGAGCTCAAACTTGAGGAAATGGGGACAATGTCCCTTAAGGCGGACAAGGCGATACCGATGAACGCGCAATGCGTCATCTTCGGCGAATCCGAGGTCGTCACCCTGATTCATCAGCGGACGCCGAAGGAAAACATAGCCCGTGCGGTCTACGACGCCATGTCGGATAGAATTTCTTCAATGGTCCGCCGGTTGGGCATCAACAACGATGTCGTGCTGATGGGAGGGGTTGCCAAGGACGTGGGCCTGGTCAATTCCCTCAAGAAAAACCTGGGCATAGAACTTTTCATTCCGCAAGAACCGGAATTCGCCTCGGCATTGGGAGCCGCCCTCTCCTCTTCGCTCGAACATATTGAAGACCGCGTCATCACCCTTCCGAAAGTGGAGCTGGGCGACGGTGATAATGGAAAGGGAGTAAAAAAGGAATACTGGCGGTGGCCGGAATATAGAAAGACCGTTGAGGGCATGGACCCGAAAAAGGCCAAGGTCATCACCGCCGGCATCGACGTCGGGTCTGTGGGTTCAAAAGCCGCGGTCATGCTTGACGGAGAGCTTTTTTCCTGGGCCATCATGCGGACAGGCTCCAACAGTCCCGACAGCGCCCGGAACGTTCTCGGCTGGGCCTTGGAGGGGACGGGAATTCCTGAGAACGAGATCAAATACATCGTTGGAACAGGCTACGGACGGGTAAACGTCCCCATGGCAAAAAAGGCCATCACCGAAATCGCCTGCCATGGACGGGGAGCGTCGTATATCTGGGGACCGGCGGTCAAGACGGTGTTGGATGTGGGCGGCCAGGACATCAAGGCGATTCGTGTTGACGAAAAGGGAAAGATAACGTCATTTCTCATGAATGATAAGTGCGCCGCAGGCACGGGACGAGGCATGGAGGTGATTTCTGACCTTCTGTCGGTGCCCATCCAGGAGGTGGGCGCATACTCCCTGAAAGTCGAGAAAGACCCGCCCCCGGTGAGTTCGACGTGCGTGGTCTTTGCCAAATCCGAGGCCGTGTCGCTGCTACGGAAAGGGTGGTCCAAGGAAATGGTGCTTGCATCGTACTGCAACGCGATGTCCCAGCGGATGTTCGAATTGCTGACCAAGGTTGGCATCGAAAAGGAATTTGTCGTTACGGGCGGTCAATCTAAAAACATCGGCATCGTAAAAAGGATAGAACGGCTCATCGGGTTCAATTGCTTTCCGCTGCCGAAAACCCGGAATTACGACATGGACCCTCAACTGGCGGGCGCGATCGGCGCGGCCCTCTTTTCAAAGGCGCTTTTCGAAAAAGAACAGGGTAAATGAAACAGGAGCGGCACCAGTGATCATCCACTACGGCTACGAAGACGGTTCGGGCAAGTACTACGTGAGCATCAACGCCGAAAAATGCGATGCGTGCAACGCGTGTATCGAAAAATGTCCTCAAAAAATAATAAAGATTGACACGGTGATGATTGACATAGAGGACAAACAGGTGGCCGTTGTCCACGAGGACCACCGCAAAAAGATACAGTATACCTGCGGGCCCTGCCACAAGCAGAAGGAAATCCATTGTGTCAAGGCCTGTCCAAAAGGAGCAATTGCCGCCACATGGGAAAAGAAGCATCCATAACCATTGACCGTCATGTCCTTCGTGCCCGTGAGGGGGCTACGGTCATGGAAGCGGCGGACACGGCGGGGATCTATATTCCCCGTCTTTGCTATCATCCCGCGCTTCCGCCCGGGCCCGGGACAAAGGCCGTTCACAGGGTGTTCCGGCACGGCGAAATCGACGCGGACCCGAATTCACATGATAACACCTATGCAGGTTGCAATATCTGCATCGTCGAGATCGAGGGAAGAGGCACTTCCCCATCCTGCACCACGCCGGTGGAAGACGGCATGGCCATCCGCACAAAATCCGCCGCGCTGAAGGAAATGAGAAGAGACAACCTGGCGCGAATTCTTGCGCATCATCCCCATGCCTGTTTCGTTTGCGCGGAACAGGAAGGCTGCGACCGGGAAGAGTGCACCATGGGTGTCGACGAGGACTGCCGTTGCTGTGCCAAATTCGACGACTGCGAATTCCGGCAGGTTTGCGGACATGTCACGCTCAAGGAGGATATTTCCCAATACGCTTTCAGGAATATCCCCGTGGTGAACACTCCCTTTTTTACCTATGACGCCAACCTGTGCATCGGGTGCACGCGTTGCGTACGCGCATGCGAGAAGACGGAGGGAAAAAGAGTCATCGGATTTGCCCTTCGCAAAGGCGAAATTATCGTGGGCACCGTGGGGCCTTCCCACCGGGAATCGGGCTGCGCATTCTGCGGCGCCTGCGTCACGGTTTGCCCGACGGGCGCCTTGATGGACAAAGGGCTCGCCTGGAAGAAGAAAGCGGAGCTGAGGCTCGCCCCCGTCATTCTCCCCCCCGAGGATGACCTTGCCATGACCGAGGAGAATGTCGCCAAAGTCCCTGAAGTAAACGGAGTCTACCAGCTTTTCGACGACAAGCAGGAAGTAATTTATATCCGGGGCACCGACAACGTCCGCAGGGACCTGCAGGAGAAATGGAAATCGGTGGCAAAGGCGCGTTTCTTCAGATATGAAGAGCACGGGATGTACACCATGCGGGAAACCGAGATGCTGGAACATTTCCTCAAAAAACACGGGAAATTGCCCGAGGTCAATGATGAGATCGCGGACCTGTATTGAAACCTGTTTAAATATCGTGCTTCTGTCCGCCATATGCCTGGCGGCTGACTCTGCTTCCGTGTCCGCGAATAAGGCCGACTCGGCATCCGCGTCTCCATCAGTGAAAAAAGCCGACTCCACTTCGGCCTTCATATCCATGCAGGGAGACTGCAGATACCCAGCCGTCACCTCGGAAGGAAACAGCATCTTCATGGCATGGGTGGCAACGGAAGGGGTCACCACAAGCATTTATTACCGGCACAGCGCCGACGAGGGCAAAACATGGACAAGCTCACGGAGGCTCAGCAACGACAGAAGCGACGCGTATCCCCCGGCGATGGCCGTAAACGCCGGAACGGTGCATGTTGCCTGGGTGGATTACGGCGAGACGGTGGACGGAGAGCTCTACTACTCGCGCAGCCTTGACGGAGGAGAAACTTGGGAAAAGAACCGCATCCTCATCACCGATGCAAACAGCGCGCGCTACCCGTTGCTCGCCTGCAAGGATAAGAATGTCTACCTGATCTGGCAGGACGTGGAAAACAAGGTCTATTTCAAGGCCAGCCGCGACCAGGGCTTCACCTGGGAAAAAGAGCTACTCCTCGGAAAAGTGGGCAAGCACTCATGCTATTGCTATCCGCCCGCCATTTCCTGCTGCGGAAACGAATTGGCCGTGGTGTGGACCGATTTCAGTGAGGAAAAAAAGGGGCTGAGCCTGGGATTCGATGGATTTAACCTATGGAAAAGCAGTGACAATTCTGTTTCCTCGGTCGTCCTTCGAACGAGCGACGACAACGGTCGCACATGGTGCAGGGAGCAAGTGCTGTCGGCGACCAAAGTCTCCAAGGAAACAAAGGAGGAGATTGACAATCCCATAATGCTTTCGGACGGTGTCCAATCGTATCTTTTCTGGCTTGACAGACGCAATATCCAGCTCGGCGAAATTTTTTACGCCCGGTTCGACCCGAAAATGGAAAAATGTCCCATCACCGGAAGGAACCTGTATCCCACCGAAAAGCGGTCGCCCAAACGCCCGTCGGTCGTGTTTGACAAAGACATGAATCTCCATTTTACCTGGGCAAGTTTTTTTAACGGTGAGTCGGTCGTCTCCTACGGCGAAATCGATCAGACGGGAAAAGTTCTCAGGGAAAAGAAGGACCTTACGGCTGGCGTCGGCAGCTATTATAATCCGATCATAACGAGGACCTCCTCCGGATTGCTGCATGTGTTCTGGTTTGATCAACCGAAGGACAAATCGGAATGGTCAAGAATATTTTTAAAGACAAGCAAGGACAATGGCGATACCTGGGAAAACTGGGAACCACAAAAGAAGGATATGTGACCGTGAAAGCACTGAAACGGCCGACGACTGCCGGTGGGCGAGACGCGCCGGATCGCGTTGAAATCCCATATAAAAAAGGCACATTGTTCGGGCGTTCGCCAGTCGCGAGCCTTATAACGGGTTCGGCAACCATCCTCCTTATGCTGACATCGTTTCAAGCCATGGCCCAGGGGTCGATGTCCACGATAAAGGGGATTCCCAAAGAGGATCCTGCTCCGGCGGCCACCGGTGTCCAGGCGGATTCTCTTTCTAGGAACAAAACCGCAGATTCCTCGGCAAAGGCTGGCGGAGGCGCTCAGGAAACATCCGCTCCAAAAACTGCAAGCTTTGGAAAACTTAGCCTGACGAACATCGCTCTAACGGATAAAAAAATCCGCGTTTTTGGGTGGGGTGAATACATCGTTGGAGGACATTGCCTCTGCTGTGACAACATGAGAAGTGTGGACTGCATTACCGTTCAAACCACCAACAGGACCGACAAGCTCCGTATAAAACAAATCATCGACGGAAAGACGGAGGCCGACACGGGTGACAACACCACCTACTTCGGCGATATATTTGAGCGGGACGCGCCGACGAGGCCCGTCGCCGAGCTCATTGCTGAAATCACGTTGCCCCAACTGCAGGATATCTACCGGGTAACGGTATATACCGTTGCGGACAGTTTGAAAAGGAAGAACGTGCTTTTCAATTGCGAACTTGGCTATACCGACCAGTTCGACCGCCTGCAGTGGGCCGGAAAGGTGGACAACTGCGGGCATGACGACCATATTACCTTTGACTTGGACAAGCCCATATTCACCAAGGATATTCTCTTGAAAGTAAAGGACGGAAGAAACAGGATAACCGAAGTGGCCCTATTCGTCAAGAACAAATAAAAATGCCCTCCCCAAGATTCATACGCTCTCTCGTTGCGACATTCCTTTGCACGGCCATACCGTTGAATGCCGGCGGCCAGCCCGTTCCCCAAAAATCCCAGGCGCGGAATCTCTTTATCATCGTGATGAACGGCGTGCGCTACAGCGATGCGTTCGGCGACAAGAACCACCTCTATATCGATAATATTTGGAACAAGCTCAGACCATTGGGGACCATCTGCACCAAGTTCGAGAACCGCGAACTCACCCTGCCCATCCCGGCGCAGATGAGCCTGCTTACCGGCGTGTGGCATGTCTTTAAAAATCCGTTCAGCGAAACCATTCGTCCCGCCTTCCCCACCCTGTTTGAATATTGGAACGGTGCCAAGAAGGAGCCGACAAAATCCTGCTATTTCGCCTCATGCAGGCCTCAATTTGAAATTCTGGCCTTCAGCGATCATGCCGAGTTTGGGGCAAGCTATGCGCCCTTATTTGAGTCCAGCAAGAAGGAGGATGAACACGAAAACGCGATTTATGAAAAAGCCTTACCCCATATCATGGAAAAACACCCTTCCTTCGTGTATCTCAGCCTTAACGCCGGTGGCGGCACGGAGACACCGGAAAAAGAACTTGCTGCTGAATGCCCATTGAAAGGTCAGAAGGATGCCTGCGGCGGGGCATCGGGGCTGAATACCTACTACGAATCGATAATCCTCATGGATCAGATTACTTATGACCTCTGGGACCGGATTCAGAAAGTGGATGTCTATAAGGACAAAACGGTTTTTCTGGTGTTGAGCGCCCATGGAAGGCACACCGACGATTACCATGGTTATGGCGACAAGTGCCGGGGCTGCACCCAGCTTTTTCTCTTGGCAATCGGGCCCGGGATCAAGAAGAATTTCGTTTCCAATAAAGAAAGAACCCTCATCGATGTCTGTAAAACAGCGGGAGCGCTCTGCAATATACCCACCCCGTATGCAAAAGGCGATGTTATGAAGGAACTGTTCGAATAAAATATATGAAGCGAATTCAATTTTCCTCGCTTCACTTCTGATCTGCACTTAAGAATGTATCCCGCATCTTTTTTCTAATCCGTCTTAATACTTATAAACAAACAAAAGCCGGGCATATCGCGGCTTCGCAGCGTGTCCATCGCCGCTATTTGCTTCCCCGCCTCAGCGTCGGTCGCCCCGGTGTCGCCAAACCGGCAGCATGTGCAGTTTGAGGTCGTTTATAGCCTGTTTGATGATTGCATCATCCAGGCATCGGTTGTTATTCTCTTTCGTAAATCCAAAAAGCGGAATCGTGCGGATAGGGTGCGGCGGCCGGCCGAACCCATGGGAACAAGGCCGGTCGAAAAAAAAGTTCCCCCTCGACCGGGAAGTCGAGGGGGAACCGCGCATATCGCCTGTCAATCTACTCGCGTTATTTTTCTATCCTCAAGCTCGAGAACAGGTATTGCTCTTCCAGGTTGGCGGCGGTTTGAAATTTCATTCGGTAGGCGTACAGGCCGTTTGGAAGATTGATGTTGTCCCACCGTACTTTGTTCCAGCCTCCACTCAGCGAGCTCGATGGGCTTTCAAGGGTCGCCACCAGTTTTCCAGAAAGCGTAAGGATATTTATGGTCACGCTCTTGGCCGGCTGGTAGAGAAAATAACTGAACATGGTCCAATGGGCAGCCGGATTGGGCTCATTTAAAATACGCTTGCTGTCGGCTATCCTATCTTCGGTTGCCGGTATTTTGAAAGTGAGGTCCGAGGAGTACGTGGCTTCCCCAGAGTTTGACCCGTATGACACGGCCCTGGCATGATACATAGCGCCTTTCTGGAGCCCGAATAATTGAATATCGTGGTTATAAACCATCTCGGTATTCAATCCGCTAAACATTCCATAATCAGTGGTCAAACCATACTGGATAGAAGATGTTGCCGGTATGTTCGTTTTCCAAGTGATCGTCACCTCTTGTGCCGTTACTTTAGCCGCAGTGTTCGACAAGACGGCATTTTCCCCGGCCTGGTTCAGTACGCCGGTCGACACTCCCATAAAATTCTGAGCGGTCTGGTTCGCGCTCAAAGCCGTAAAGGTCTTGCTCGGAGGGGTAAAGGTTATGCCGGCTTTGGTGGGCGTAACGGTATAGGTGCCCAATCCCAAACCGGAAAAAGTGTATGTCCCGTCGGTTTTGGTAGTATCGATCTTTGAAGCACCGCCTGACAAAGTAACAATGACGCCGGTAATTCCCGTGGCTGTTTTTGCCAATGCTCTTTTTCCGCTGGCGGTTGTGCCAATAATGCCGGATATGGTATAGGTATTCCCTTGTGCCAATGTGGTGGCGGTCCAATCGCTGGTGCCGCCGCTTTGCTGAACAGTCTTGCAATGGTCGGGAGCGCCGCCTCTAATGCAGTTGCTCAGGCAGCAGCCCTTTACTCCAAAATGATAGAGGGTGCCGGGGGTAAGGTTCGGCACGGTGACGGTATGCTGGTTATACATGACAGTGGGCTGGGTGGTCGGGTAGATACTGGACTTCGCCGAAGTCGTACCATAGGGAACCTGATATGTACCGCCGGCACCATCAGTCGTGCCGTTGACACTTCCGCTCGTCCACGATACGTCGACAGAGGTGGCCGTGATATTCGAAATCGTGACGCCCGAAATCCACGGTTGGAAACAGTCACACGCGTGATCGCCGTTCGCGTTGTGGAGCATGATACTATGCTCTTTTGCCTCATCAGCCAAAACTATTTTGGACGATGAGGTTTTGTTAAGAAAAAGAAACACTGCAACGCCCAGTAAAAGCACCGCGAGCAGCCCATAGCCGCTCCACCTTAAAATACGCGACTTTTTCATTGGACCCCCTTCTTGAGTCATTTAATGGTTTAAATTTTGATGGAGAAAAATATATTTGAAACCAGTCTTGCCTGATCCAGGATTCACACAACAAACAATATATAACTAAAAGATAGAAAATGTCAAAGTTTTTAATATTTCCGTTATATAAAATATTATATAACGCATGACATGACAATGTGTTACGTGTTGGAGTCAATCGGAATTTCGCTCAAACCTGGCATGAAAAGAAAACTCCGATTCCGTTTATAAACAGGAGATTTTAAACTTCAAAATTGTTCTACAGATAAAAATAGCCGCACCGTTTTTAAATTATGGAGTCTTTGGCAGGTTGTATTTTGGAATCATAATCAGCATCATTACATCAATATTGCCTGGAGATTTCATGAATAAATTGTTGTTGTCGGCTTGGATTTTTTTGGTTTTGTTTTCGTCTTGTACGCGAAATACAGTAACCGACGCGGATGGAAACATTTACCATACGGTTAAAATCGGCAAGCAAGTCTGGATGGTTGAAAATTTCAGGGCTACCAAATGGAACGACGGCACGCCCATTCCACACGTTTCAGACAGCGTCGCCTGGCATTCCCTTACGACACCCGGTTATTGCTATTATGGGAATACGAACAATGCCGACACCATAAAGCGGTTCGGGGCGCTTTACAATTGGTATTGCGTCGATTCGAAAAAATTTGCTCCGCCGGGGTGGCATGTCCCCACGGATGATGATTGGGACACCTTGCAGAATTACCTGATCAGGCATGGATACAACTGGGACGGCGAGAGAAGGGATAATAGAGTAGCAAAATCCTTGGCTGCACAGAGCGGTTGGAAACCGTTCGGCATCGAAGGCATGCCCGGAAACAATATGAAGGACAATAACAGAAGCGGTTTTTCGGGCTTTGCCGCCGGCTATCGCCACGATTCACGTGACACCGCAAATTGGCATCGTATTTCTGTTTTTTGGGCGGCTGGCCATAAGGCTGCGTGGTGGAGCGCCACCGAGGTCACCGAGTCAATCGCATGTGTCTATGGGCTGGGCTTCTGCGCCGACTACCTGATAAAATATGGACATGACTGGCTCAAAACCTGCGGCTACCCGGTCAGATTGGTGAGAGACAGGAAATAATATTACTTCATATGATTACTACCTTGGCTGAAGGCTTTCTTCTCGGCCTTGCCACCGGAACCACCTGCTTGGCCACGTGCGGACCGGTTTATGCACCCTACCTGATGCAATACGACCGGACCTTGGCGAAAAGTCTGCTCGTAATTCTTGAACTTTCGGCCGGCAGGTTTTTTTCTTACATTGTTGTGGGCGCGTCCGCCGGACTTTTGGGCAGGCAGATTCACTTTGAGGGAAAAGGACTCATCACGGCGGCTGGTTACTTCCTGTTCTCCGTTTTTCTGCTGGCCACCGCATTCCGAACGTACCGGCGCGACCAAAATTGCTCCATGGGCCGCTGGGCGGGAATCATCGACCGGCCGCTGGTCCTGGGAATACTTACCGGCATCAATATCTGCCCTCCCTTTCTCTTGGCGTTGACAAAAGCGTTCGGCGGGTCCGGACCGGCCGCAGGCGCAACGCTTTTTGCGGCATTCTTCACCGGCACATCACTTTTTCTGCTGCCGATAGCCGCGTTCGGGCTGCTCGGCGAGCGAAGAATTTTTCGCTCGATTGCACGCTGGGGAGCGGTTGCCGTAAGTGCATGGTTTCTGATTCTTGCGGGCCTGCTGGCGTATGACTACTTCAGGTAGGATTTTAATGCCTTGAGGCATCCACGCATGGAAGCCCCCCTGCGGATCCTCTTCGTCTTTCTCGGATCCTCGGCTTAACGACCGGAGGTTCCCGAGGAATCTTGAGTGAAGTATTTGGTGAGCCGATGATCCCGGCGAAGAGCTTGCGCGGATGCAGCGTCCCCGGCGGACCGAAAGTAACTCTCGGCAGCCGCAACGGATCGGGTAAGATCTGCAAAGCCGGCCATCTCGCTGACGGGATTGGCGAGTAAGGCGACCGCGTGCAGGTAATACTGCCGGGCCCTGGCAGTATCGCCAAGCCGCTCGTACCCGTACCCGATCAACAGATCCATGCTGTAGTTGGCCTCCAGCTTGCTGATCCGGCTGTAGTGCTTGATTGCCTCGACAGTGTGTCCGTTCTGGTCCAGGCCTTGAGCCAGGGTGAACTCTGCATCAGTGTTTACCACGCCCGGGGCCGCCGCGATGAAACGCTCCGCCTCGTCCAGGCGGCCCGCCGAGGCCAGCTGGCCGCCAAGCTCTGCCAGAATTCGGCAGCAGCCCGAGTCCAAGCGCACCGCCTTTTTGCCTTCGGCCAGTGCGCCGGGTACGTCCCCTGCCCTGAAAAGGGCATCGCTCATGTAAACATGGAGCCAGGGATTAGCCGGCTGCGCGAGCACCAGCGGCCTCACCCGCTTGACAATCTCGGACGGCGGGAGACTGCGGCGCCAATCCTCTACCTTGACAAGCGTGAGCCACGGCGCCTGCGGCCGGGACAGGTCCTTCCCTTCAAGCGCCTCTTTCATGGCGTACCCTATCCAGCGTATATTTATCGGGAGATATCCCCCGTCGCAAGAATAGGCCACGCTCAAATGTTTCACGTCCCAGGGCAGTGCCCGGATGATTGCCGCGATCCTGCGCACGGCTTCGACCAAGTTGATGCAACGGTAATTGGCGAAATGGTCCACGACGTCAGCGTCCACGGTGAGCAGCACAGGCCCTTGAAGCTTGAGCGCGGAAAGTGAGTCTATGAGCCAGGTCCGAAAGGGAAGATGCGTAAATACTCTGCTCAGGTTCCCAGGCAGGGGCGCCGCCCACACCTCTTCACGGGCGATGCCGAGGTTATAGGCTGCGGTGATGAAATCGGCTATGTTGTACAAACCTGAGTCTGAGACGCCGTTTGCGCGACTGATTGCGGCCAGATCACCGGCCGCAAAGCGGAGCTTGAGTTTGTCGATCTGCTCCGGTGTGATCGGAGTACAATCGTCATGGGCATCAACGTTCACCACGATGGCGCCTTTAACGCCGGTTTTAATCCAGGGCACGAGAACATCGCTGTGGTTCTCCACGAGGATCACCTGCTGCGGCAGTTTGGCTTCGGCCGGGCGGGATAAGAAGCCCATGAGGGCAGCGACGGCGAGGATAAAACGGGATATCTCAACAGAGATCCGCATGGATGAAGAACAACGCATAATTTCTCCTCGATTAAAATGTATTCATGGATTAAATTAATATACGTCCATAATCGTAGTGGAATTGCATTTTAATTTTCAGAAAAGGGCATAGCATGGCAAAAAAAAACATCATTTACCCAATTTTCGCGTTCCTCTTCATGTTCGTGCAAAATGCATGCTGCGATGCAAAACAGTTGCAGGACCAGCTGTGGATACTGGAAACCTACGAACACGGTGACGCCGCCACGATTGTCGACAATGTCAAGAAGGACCTGCTTTCGAAAGACCCTCTGGTGCAGGATGCCGGCTGCATCATCCTGCTGAAGGCGTTTGAAGGGCTCAAGAAGGGTGACGAAAAGGCTGAATTCATATTCAGCAAGCTATCCGGAGACCTAAAAGCAGTCGGCAGCGCCGCGGACATCATCGATTCGAGGCTGCTGGGATGGTACAACCCTGAAGGCTCGGAAGAGGACGATGACGACATGAGAATATACACTCCCCTCTTCAATGTCCTGGGAAAAGCTGACAGCAAGACGGCGCAGGGGACGCTGGCACGGTCTTTTCTCTACCTTCGCGGCCATCCGGATATTCTGAAAATGATACCGATGAGCGAAGAACTGGCTGCAGCCTCTTTAAAACGACTGCAGATGATAAAAGAAAAATTCTGCTGCGTTTATCCGGGAAGAGAATTTGTCATTGAAATGCTCGAGAAGGATTCGCGCTACGGCCTTTTGGACCTGTACGAAAGTTATCTGCTGGCAAACAACAAACCCGGCGAGAAAATGAAAAAGGAGATGAAGGAATTCGTCCTTGACTGCATGGGCTACGGGGATTCAAAAAACGGCTACGTCATCAGGATCAAGGCGGTAAAACTTGCGGGAATGCTGGTGAAAAGCGGTGAAAATGATTTGATGGGAAAAATCCAGGAAGTATCAAAAAACGATCCATTTTATACGCACGCCTATATCGGCAAGGCTGGGTTCAGCGTAAAGGAATTGAACTATCCGGTTCGGGAAGCCTGCGCGAAGATCCTCCAGAACGAAAGAGCCGGCGGAAGTTGACAAACGTAGCTTCCCGTGCCGTCATCGCTTCGCAAGCAACGACTTTACCCTGCCGATGAGATCGGCCGAAACCTTGTCCGCAACGGGCTTTTCCGATGCGCAAGCGATCGCGTCCACGCCGGAAGGTTTCTTCTTCGGCAGCCATTTTCCGCTCGCCGAGGTGGTAAGCACGATCACGTTCGCCGCGTCCTGTTTTCCCTTGAAAAATTTTCGTATGTTCCTGTCCCAGTCCCACCCCATGCAGGTATTGATGATCACGATCGCGCCATATTTTGAGGCATCCTCGTTTTTAAGAAGGGTAAGGCCGATGCATTTGACATAGACTGAATCATAGGCAAGAGCGCCTTTGATTTTCTCAACAAGCGCCTGTTTGAAATCGCTTTTGCGTGAAGCGATGAGTACTTTCTTGGCAAGGGCCGGGTCGTTTACTGAGCTTGAATCCATGTCTTTTTGCGGCCAAAGAAGCTGAGGCGGGGATGAACAAGAAGAAATCCAGCAGAAGACCACCGAAATAAAAAGTACCAGCGCCGTTCGTTTCATCATGATTGCCTCCTACCTTGCATATTTTTATCATCACTTTAATGAATATTGTTTTGATAACGGGATAAGGCTATTTTCTTTGTAAAGGCAGTTATGCTCCTTTAACCGATCCTGGAACTCCATGGAAAACCATTCCCCCTATTCAGGCCCGTTGTGGCTCCTGTTCGGCGGCCGCCATCTGCTCGAAAAAAACGCGCTCGAACTCCTTAAAAGCATTGACCGGCTCGGATCGATCACGTCGGCGGCAAGGGAAGTCGGCATCAGCTACAAGACCGCCTGGGACCTCGTCGACCGGCTCAACAACCTTTCGTCGAAGCCGCTCGTCGCTTCAAGCACGGGAGGCAGGCACGGCGGCGGATGCAGGCTGTCGGACTACGGCAAAAAGATACTCGATGAATATAATCACCACAAGGAGCAATTCGAGGTTTTCAAAAAAACATTGTCCGGGAAAGAAAATGATTTTGCTCTTTTCACCGATTTTACAAGGAGCCTTATCTTGAAAACCAGTGCGCGCAACCAATTCTCCGGCGTTGTTGAAAAGATCGTCCCCGGCCCGGTTTCAACCGAGGTCGTTCTGCGCATCAGCGAAACGGATGCGATCACTGCGGTGATAACGAGCGAAAGCGCTAAAATACTCGGGCTTGAAAAGGGCGGCAGAGCGATAGCGCTTGTCAAGGCGCCCTCCATAATCATCATGATCGATGACGGAAAAACCAAGACAAGCGCGATGAACCGCCTCTGCGGAAAGGTTTCCGGAATCACCAGGGGCGCGGTGAACAACGAAATAAAGATCGCGCTCGACGGAAGCAGGACCATCGTGGCCACCATCACCAAACAAAGCTCGGAAGCCATGAAGTTGTCGCCGGGCAGCAACGTGTGCGCCGTGTTCAACGCCTCGCAGGTCATTCTTGCGGTAACGGAATAAGAACCGGGTTCATTGTTGAAGGGACGACATGTATTTCATCCGCGAATCAATCGTCGATACCATCCTTGAGGAGGACATACGCTTCGGTGACCTTTCCACCGCGCTGCTGGACATGAAAGACGTGTCTGCAAAAGCTTCTTTCATCGCCCGCCAGGATTGTGTTGTCTGCGGTGCCGATGAGGCATCGCGGATCATTAAAAAACTGGGAGGCGCGGTTTCCGGCTTTTGCGAGGACGGGGAAAGGGCGAAGAAAGGTCAAACCGTCATTGGGGCAAAAGGCTCCGCCGGCGTTTTGCATGCCGCATGGAAGACATCGGTCAATCTGCTCGGCTATTGCAGCGGCATCGCGACCAGGACCAGGACGCTGCTCGACGCCGCGCGACGCATCAACCCGGCGGTCGCGCTGACCACAACCAGAAAAACGATTCCCGGAACGCGCGACCTGTCCGTCAAAGCGGTGTACGCGGGCGGCGCCATGCCCCACCGGCTCGGCCTTGCGGAGACCGTTTTATTTTTCAGGGAGCATTACGATCTGTCCGGAGGATTTTCCCGGCTGCTTGCGGCGATCCCCCGGTTGCGGGCCGAGTGCCCGGAGAAAAAGCTCGTTGTTGAAGTTGACAATGCGGAGGATGCCGCGCGTGCCGTCGACGCCGGCGCCGACGGCGTCCAATGCGACAAGGTTCCGCCCGGGCAAATCAAAAAAATTGTAAAAAAAGCCGCGGCCGCTGCGCCGCGCGCGTTCATCATCGCGACCGGCGGCATCACCCTTGACAACATCGAGGCTTATGCCCGAACCGGCGCGCAGGTCATCGCGACCTCAAGCGTCTATTTCGGCCCGCCCGTGGATTTCGGATTCAAGATTGAAAAACGCCGTTGAAAATTGGTAATTGGGAATAGAATCGGCTCATGTTATAATTATTTTAATAGCGGAGATAATAAGAACAACGATCAATAACATTATTATGGCGCGATTGTTTTTTATCCTGCTACCCACATCCGATCCCGCATAGCCGCCCGCCACGACCGCCGCCACAAACGGCCAGATTCTCCAATTAATAATGACGCCCTGGCTCAACTGCCCCATCAGTCCTGAAATTGAATTGACCAGTATGAACGCCGACGTGATTCCCGACGTGCTCCAAACGCTCGACCATTTGAAGAATACCAGCAGCGGGCTGAGAAAGATGCCCCCTCCTATCGAGGTCAACCCGGAAAAGAAACCGATGATGCTTCCGCAAATGAACCCCGCCGGGACAGGGACCTTTTTGACCTCATACTCACGTCTGAGATACACCCTCAATAGCATGCACAAGGAGGACAATATAAGAACGATGCCAATGACAAGTTTTATCTGTTTACCGGGCAATTGTATTGCTCCGCCGACAAACGAGAATGGAATGGAAAGCAGCACAAAAATGATGAACGTTCTTAACGAGAACCGCTTTGCCCTTACGTATTTGTAGGTGCCGATGGCTGCCACGATGATATTCAGCACAAGCGCAATCGGCCTTATCTCAGCCACCGGAACGCTGAAAAGCGCCATGACCGCAATAAAGCCCGAGGCGCCCGCTTGGCCAACAGAGCTGAATAAAAATGCCACGAGAAAAAACAGGAGCGTCAGCCAGAGGACAACAACATCCACGTTGTGGAATCCTTTCGGGAGAAGTAATAAATAATTTGCGCTGAGTGATAAAAAGGAAAAAAAATACGAATCGTCCGTCGGTAAAATATCCGAACGATGCCGCCAAAAGTTTTTGCGCAGATACTGCGGGCTGTGACCGGAAAAAGAATCTGCTGTAGCGCCGGGAGCCCTTTTTTGTTATATTATAATCACCATTCAAGACGAAAAAAAAGGAGCATGAAAATGAGAAAGAAACTGACCCTTGTCGCAATGAGCATCACCTTTTTAATCGGATCTTCAAGCATGATAGCCGCTCAGTGGATTCAAGCAAATGGTCCCTACGGCGGACACATAAATGCCCTTGCCCTGAGCGGCGGCAATATCTTTGCAGGGACCAATGTCGGTGTGTTTCTTTCCGCCAACAACGGAACAAGCTGGACATCGGTCAGCTCAGGTCTGCCTGGAACAAGCGCCGTCATTTCCCTTGCGGCGAGCGGCAGCAACATTTTTGCCGGGACTGATGCGAGCGGTGTTTTTCTCTCCACCGATAACGGGGCAAGCTGGACCGCGGTCAACTCAGGCCTCACAAAGACCTATATCGTGGCTCTTGCGATAAAGGGCGGTAATATCTATGCAGGGACCGGCGGAGGAGGCGTTTTTCTCTCCACTAATAACGGGACAAGCTGGGCCGCGATAAACTCCGGGTTGCCTGCGACCGTCAGTGTTTATTCTTTTGCCGTGAGCGGCGGCAATGTCTTTGCCGGAACTAACAGCGGCATTTTTCTTAGCGCAAATAATGGAACAACGTGGACTCCCGTCAACTCAGGGCTGGGTGATACGAGCGCTATGGCCGTTAATGCTCTTTTTGTAAACGGCGGCACTATCTTTGCGGGGACCACCAGCGGCGACGTCTTTCTCTCCACCAATAACGGGGCCAGCTGGAATCCGGTCGACTCAGGTTTGGGCACCCCTACCCCTGTTAATGCTCTTGCCGCGAGCGGCGGCAACGTCTTTGTAGGGACTAATGGAAGCGGCGTTTTTCATTCCGTTAATAACGGAACAAGCTGGACGCCGGTCAACTCAGGTTTGCCGGTAAATTCCTTTATCAAGTCTTTTGCCGTGAGCGGAGGCACCGTTTTTGTTGGCACTGATGGAGGTGGAGTTTTTCTTACACCCAATAATGGGACAAGCTGGACGCCGGTCAACTCAGGCATAGTTAATACCGATGTCTGGGCCTTTGCCGTGATCGGCAACAACATTTTTTCCGGCACCTACGGCGGCGGCGTTTTTCTGTCTTCTAATGAGGGCGCAAGCTGGGCACCCGCCAACGCGGGCCTCGCCAATGTTGATGTCTGGTCTTTTTTCGCAAACGGCAATAAAATTTTCGCCGGGACTGATGGCGGCGGTGTTTTTCTTTCCGCCAATAGCGGAGCAAGCTGGACAGCGGTCAACTCGGGTCTGCCGGCGGATTGCTCCATAAAGGCTCTCGCCGTGCTCGGCAACAACGTCTTCGCAGGCACCTATAGCGGTGCTTTTTTATCGACTGATAGTGGATCGGACTGGAACCCCGCCGACTCCGGCCTCACCAGCACGGCAGTCGCTTCGCTGGCCGTTCTCGGCAACCACGTCTTTGCCGGCACCGCAGGGGGCGGCCTCTTTATGTCGACGGACACTGGGAAAAGCTGGAACCTGGTCAATTTCGGCGACACCAGTTATTATGCGGGTTTCGTCTTTTCCCTTGTCGTGAGCGGCGGCGACATTTTTGCCGGGACGGAAGGCGACGGCGTTTTTCTCTCAAAAGACAACGGGACAACCTGGACAAAGGTCAACACGGGCCTTTCGAATCCCTCAGTCTGGTCTCTTGCCGCGAGCGGCAGCAACATTTTTGCCGGAACCGATCACGGCGGCGTTTTTCTCACCAACAACGGCGGGGAGAGTTGGACCGAGGTCAACACAGGATTGCCGCCGGATGCCGAGGTGCATTCTCTCGGCGTGAGCAGCACCGACGTCTTTGCCGGGCCATGGGGATTCGGCGCATGGCGCAGGCCGCTTTCGGAAATGCTCGGGGTAATCCATGGACCTCACCAGGGAATTTTACGCCAAAGCAGCATGACGATACGCCTTCCAAGCGGCGGAAACCATACTGTCGCCGTTGAATTCAATCTTGCTCAATCGGACGTTGTCGTCGTTAAAATTTTCAATCTCTCCGGAAAGGAAATTGCCTCGCTTATCAATGCAAGGTTCGCCCCGGGTTCCTATTCCATACCGTGGAACATCCAAAATCTGGCCCGGGGTTGCTATATTGTAAAAATGCAGGCCGGATCACGGATGTTTTCAAAAAATTTGCCTATTGTCAAATAGGTGTCCCCTGCCTGGAAGTGGCTACCACGCGCATCCGTCGGACGCCCGTCGGAAAAAGTGATCGTTTTCACGGCGTCGGTCTTTGTGTGAAAACCTTTTAAAAAACAAAAATTCGTCCTGTCCTTTTTTTCCCCTGATTTATTTGCCAAGGCGTTTCTTTTCAAACACTTTTGATTTTGATATCGTTATATATTTTATTATATTACGAAAGCGCCGCATTCCGCGCCGCGCTTTCCAAAAGGGGGTTTTGATGGCCGCAAGAGTTTTTTCCTTAATCGTTTTAGGTTTTTTTTTCGGATGGACGCCTGGAATAAAGGCCGCTGAAAATCCCGTCAAGGAACTGAAAGTCATTTTTCCCGTGACCTGCGTTTCACCCGGCCTGGCGAACGGATTGGCAAAACTGTTCGAAGCCCAGTACAAAATACCCGTCAAGGTTCTTTCACTGTGCACGGGCGATGCCATCAAGTTTGTCAAGGAACATGAAGCCGACCTGGACGTTGACGTCATGATGGGACATGACCAGGAAGCCGAGGAGCAGTTCATCAAGGACGGGTTCGCGGTCAATTTCCGGCAGGTGTGCTATTCTGATTTCGTGCTTGTGGGACCGAAGGAAGACCCGGCCAAGGTCAAGGGCGTGAAGGACGCACTGGAGGCCCTAAAAATTATCGCCAAAGCAAAGGCAAACTTTTGTTCACGGGACGATTCGTCGGGCACGCATTCATTGGAAATGCGGCTGTGGAAGATGGTCAAGATTAAGCCCGCGGGTGACTGGTATATCAAAACAAGGGTCGGGACATCGGAAACGCTGGTCATTGCCGCAAAGAAAAGGGCGTATTTCATTTCCCAATGGGCGTCGTTCAAACAAATGGAGGAAACGGTCGATCTGGTGCCGCTGGTTGAGGACACGACGAAACTGTTCACGAATTACGATATCATGGCGATAAATCCCGAAAGATTCCCGAAAGCGAATTACGTTTCGGCCATGCTCTTCATCGGCTTCATAACCTCCCCGGAGGTCCAGAAATACATCGCCGATTTCGGCATAGAGAAATTTCACCGGCAGTCATTCATTCCCTTGGCGGTAAAAATCAGCAAGCAGCAAAAGGACAAGAAATAACAATATCCCATGAAAGGACTCATCATGAAACGTAGCATCGTCTCTGCAATGGTAGTTTTTCTGGTAATTGCGCTCGTTGCTGCACCCTCCCTTTTTGCAAGTCCGAAATTCACCTTTAACAATGGAAACAGCGATCTGGAGCTGATGCAATCGTATCAATTATGGGGCACCTACACCAGAAATGTCAACGATGTGCCGGCAACCAGTTCATGCGCGGATCTTTTTCTCAAACAGGGCAGGATCGGCGTCAAAGGGCACGTGCTCCCCTTCCTGACCTATTCCACGACATTCGCCTTTGACAATCTCGGCAAGGACCAATTCACCGGCTCGCTGGGCACCGGCCAGGCCACCACGAACAACACCTTTTTGCTCTACGACCTTTTTATGACCTATGCGATAGACTCCACCTTCGCAAATCTCACCTTCGGGTATTTGCGTCCGCAAACCGGCCACGAGAACATTGCGCCCGACGCGGGGGTCAATTCCCTCGACAAAGGGTTGACGAGCCTTTATCTTCGCAATTTTTTGACGGGCAGGACGAGCGGGCGCGAAACCGGCGTTAATTTCGGCGGTTTTTATCATGTCGAATGGTTTGGCGTGGACTACAACGTCGGCGCGTTTGATCCGAACCAGCAATTGATCGCCGGCACCGACGGCGGTCCGCGCAAATGGCACCCCCTCGGCACGGGCAGGCTTGCGCTCAGCTTTTTTGATGCCGACATGCCTTCGTATAAACTTTCCCCGGAGATCAATTTTTTCGGGGCGCGCAGGGGAATAACGCTCGGCGGCCATTACAGCTATCAGGGCGCGACCGACGAGACCTGGGACACCAGCGCCGTAAAATATAACGCCGCCGCAAAAACCTATTCCGGCGCCGTAAAGTACGTGGGCGGATTTCAGAAAAACGGATCGTTCGGCGGCGACTTTGTGGGGAATATTTTCGGCCTTTCCGTCGATGGCGAATACGATGTCATGACCCGCAGCGTGAACGGCGTTTCGTACCACGGCGGGCTCGTGAAGGCCGCGGCCGCGAACTTTTCTGACCGGGTGTATCATATCAGGGGCGGGTATGACATTCCCCTTCCCAAGGAGCAGCTTCTCGAGCCTGCGCTCATGTACACCGAATTCGACGGCGATGCGGCGTCGGCGGTCTATCCCAACGGCATCGACCATATCCTGGACGCCGGGCTTAATTGGTACGTCAATAAAAATAACTTCAAGATCGCGGTGCATTACATCTGGCAGGGAGGACGGCCCAAGTCCAATTATCAGAGCGCGCCGCCCGACGCAAACGGCAACGTGACTGTGCGCGGCGACATGGCGGCGATCAATTTTCAGCTCCAATTTTAAACGGGATGTTCGGGATCAAACAGGCCGTTTATTATTTTAAACAGAGGAAAAAATATGAGAAAAATATTTCTCCACGCTGGAATAATGGCAGCTTTCCTTTTTTGCCAAAATATTTATTCCCAGATCACGGTCGCCTGCGCCTCCAACATGCAGCCCGCCATGGAGGAGATCAAAATCGCGTATGAAAAGACCGGCGGCCGGATAAAATCGGTCTTTGGTTCGTCGGGAAAATTCACGTCGCAGATAAAAAACGGCGCGCCTTTCGACGTGTTCGTGTCCGCGGACATGGATTATCCGGAAAGCCTTTACGTATGGAAATATGCCGGAAGCAGGCCAAAAGTCTACGCCTACGGGAAACTCGTGCTCTGGTCGCTCAAGACCGGACTCGCCGAGAAGGGCGTCGCAGGGCTTGGCGATGCCGGAATCTCAAAAATCGCCATAGCGGATCCGAGGCTCGCGCCTTACGGCAGGGAATCGGAGCGCGCCATGAAAAACGGCGGCGTGTATGATGCCGTTTCCTCGCGCATTGTTTACGGCGACAACATCGCGCAGGCCGCGCAGTATATCGTCACCGGCGCGGCGGACATCGGGTTCACCGCGAAATCTATCGTCTTGTCGCCGCAGAACAAGGACAAGGGCACCTGGGCGGACGTTGACAGCACGCTGTACAGCGTGATCGCCCAGGGCGTCATGGTCTGCAGGTACGGCGCGGACAACAACCCGGACGCGTCGGAAAAATTCGTGTCGTTTCTGCTGGGACCCGGGGCGCGTGACATCATGAAACAGTTCGGGTATTCGCTGCCATGAACCGCCTCACCGGAACGCTGGTCTCGCGCGAATCCGGCGGGTCGGTCGCACGGGTAAGGGTCGATCTCGGTACCGTGACGATAACCGCGGTCCTGCTCGAAGAACCTCCCCTTCTGCCGGTGCAGGGCGCGCCGGTGACCGTGTGTTTCAAGGAATCGGAAACCGCGCTCGCCCTTGCGACGTTCGACGGCAAACTGAGCATACGCAACCGCATCCCCTGCGTTGTGACGTCGGTCCATGACGACGGCGTTCTGTGCCGCGTGTCCCTCGATTTCCGCGGCGCCGGCCTTTCGGCCCTCATCACGTCGGAAAGCGGCCGGGACCTGGGGCTTTCGGCCGGGACGCGGGTGTTTGCTCTTGTCAAGTCCACCGAAGTAATGATCGCGCCGGAGGCCGCATGAACTTCGATCCCGTGCCGCTGCTCCTCTCCGTAAAGCTCGCCGCGGCCTCGGCCGTCATCCTGCTGGTCCTGGCCATGCCGCTTTCGTTCTGGCTGTATTTCACGCGCTCCCCCGCCGGATACCTGGCACGCGTGTTTGTCAACCTGCCGCTCGTGCTGCCTCCCGTGGTGGTCGGGTTCTACCTGCTGCTTTTATTCAACCCTTCGGCGCCGGTCGGGCATTTCCTGCAGCAGGTTTTTCACCTGCGCCTCGTGTTCACCTTCGAGGGACTCGTGGTCGGGTCCGTGCTGTTCAACGTGCCGTTCATGGTCAATCCGGTCTTGTCGGGGCTCGAATCGCTGCCGCGGTCGCTGTGCGAGGCGAGCTTTGTCCTGGGAAAGGGCCGATGGACCACGTTTTGGCGGGTGCTGCTGCCCTCGATAAGGCCCAGCCTGCTCACGGGGCTCATCCTCACCTTCGCGCATACCATCGGCGAGTTCGGCATGGTGCTCATGATCGGCGGCAAAATCCCGGGTGTGACGCGCGTGGCGTCGATCGCGGTGTACGACGACGTGGAATCGCTCCATTTCGCCGCGGCGCACCTCTATTCGGCGGTGCTGGTGATCGTCTCGTTCGCGGTGCTCTTTCTGCTCATTCTCGTCAACAAGCGATTCGCAAGGACGTGGTGACATGGCCGCATTTTCAATGACGGTGCGCAAGCGGCTCACGGCGGGCGACACGGCCTTTGAGCTTGACTTTTGCATAGACGCCGGCGGCATGGACTGCGTCGCCCTGTTCGGACACTCGGGCGCGGGAAAAACCACGCTGCTGCGCATGATCGCCGGACTCACGGTTCCCGACGAGGGCCGCATCGCTCTCGGCGACCGGGTACTCTTCGACTCGGCGGCGCGCATCAATGTGCCTCCCCAGCACCGGCGCGTGGGGCTCGTGTTTCAGGAGTATGCGCTGTTTCCCAGGATGACCGTGGAACAGAACGTGCGCTACGGCCTCGCGCGCGACGCCGGGGGCAGCGTCGATTCCCTTTTGGAAACTTTCGGGCTTGCCCCGCTCCGCCGCCGCCTGCCGGCCATGCTGTCGGGAGGCCAGCAGCAGCGCGTTGCGCTCGCGCGCACGCTTGCGGCAAACCCCTCGGTGCTGCTCCTCGACGAGCCGTTGTCCGCGCTCGATCCGGTCATGAGGACCTCGCTGCAGGAAGCGCTTTGCTCCGCCCGGCGCGCCATGCCGGTGCTGACGTTTCTGGTGAGCCACGACTGCGGCGAGATCTTCAGGCTCGCAACCAGGGTGGTGCGCATCGCCGACGGGTCAATCACTGCCTCGGGAACGCCGCAGGAGGTTTTCGCCGCCCCCGGCGACCGCATGAGGGTGTCCGGACAGGTTCTTGACAACAGGAAACACGGCGCGATCAACGTGGTAACGATCGCCGTGGGGGAAGAAATATCGAGGATTGCGCTCTCCCCCGATGAGGCGGAGGGCCTGGCGGTCGGGGACCTGGTGAGCGTGTCGGTAAAGGCGTTCAACCCTGATGTCCGCAAGATTGTCAAATAGCGCCGGTCAATTCCTCAATGGCCGCCTTTCAAAACACGTGCGGATTACGCCGTCTCACGATCGGCATTTGCAGCAACGGCAAGGTGGGGTACTTTACACTCAAAACGGTTGAGCGCCCGGATGGGTGGCCACGTACTGCGCCCAGGTGGTCCAGTCGGGAGCATGGCAATCTTTGCAATCAGCCGAGCCAAAAGTGCCGCTGGGATTGATGTGACGGGACCAGTCAACGCTCCCGGTGCCCACATTATATTGAGAATCGGTAAGGGATGTCCCGTGGCAATTGAAACAGTATTGCACATTCGCGCCCCGCACCTGGTTCCCCAGACTGTCAAATTTCCCGTTGCGAGTATGCCCGTAATGCCCGGCGTATATCCCTGAGGAAGTCTGATCAAGGTTGTGGCAGGCCCTGCAATTGGCAGGGTCAACCGTGTCGGTGCCGTTCCAATGAATGGAGGCATTGGTTCCCTGGGGAATGCCGCCGTGACAGAAAACATTGTTGCATTGCTTTGCGGCCGCGGCATAATTTGCTTTGCCGCTGTCGTCCCACGGGGCCGAGAAGACAACATCGACAACGCCGTTTTGATGGGTCGCGGGATTGACGGCGAACTGGTTTGTTGCCGAATCCATGGCATATCCCTTATGACAAGCCCCGCATTTATAACCCATCCCTACATGGTAAGAATGCCCTGCGTCGGCGGGAGGAAGCGCGTGACAGTTTCCGCAGGTCGCTTTCGTGATCCCGGTTGGCGGCTGAGCGCCCTTTTCAGTGCAATTGACCCCTGCCAGAAAAATTCCCGCTACAAGGATTTTAATGAGGGTTTTCATTGTCATTTTCCTCCTGATTTTAAGCGAATAAATTTGTCTTTAATACTATGCCGCATACGCCGCTTAAATATAAAGAGCGTCCAGTAAAAATATAAATATTTATAGATGCTGTCGTCAAGACAGGAACCGTTGAAAGACCCCGCTGCAAGCTGTGAGGAGAAGGAAAAAAACATGTCTTCCCGAGCCTTTTGCGATGTACCTCAAGCTCGGATAAAGGCCTTGACAACTAGTATCCTCGAATATATTACAAAGAACCGATTATCTGCCACGTATTTCGCTGGAAGAATAACGTGACGAAGACGGAAATGGTTTTGCGCGAGAGCGAAGAACGGTTCCGCCCGGTGCTCGATAATTCCCGGGACGTTGTCTACAGGTTGAATTTGCGGACGGGCAAATTCGAATATATGAGTCCGTCTGCGCAAGAAGCGACTGGATTTTCGAGCGATGAGCTGAGCCGGATTGACAAAGCGGCGGTCGGAAAGCTCGTTCATCCCGATGATTACACCCGCGCGGAGCTACCGGCGATAAGCCCGCTGGACGTCCTCACCGAGGAAAGCGGGAAGATCTTTAAGGAACGGATCACAAAATATTTGTCCGGCGAAAAGTTGGCGGATTCCATCCTTTCGCGAAAGCGCTGAATGTCAGTTTAAGGTATCCGTGTCGCCCGTTCAGTGCATGAATCACCGCGCATTGACCCCCGCCGGATTCTCCAGCCCAACCCTTTTTATTCGTAACGATATTTACCACGTCGCGAATAGCTTTTTGCTCGCGGCCAAGCCCCCCTCTTTGTTGTAGAGTGCGATGAAATACACACCTCTCGAAAGTGAAAGCTTGTTTGAAATTGAACGGCTTGCCTCGTCCATGGAGGTGGCGATGCCGGAGCGTATTGTTCTTCCGTCGGGCGTGAAGAGAATATATCGTATAAATTTCTCGTCCTGCATGCGCATGACCGGCGAATACTTCTCCTCTTTCACTGCCGTCAGAGGATCCTCCTTGCACCCTCCCGGGCCTTCGCAAGGGCACCAGGTGATTTGGAGCTCGCCATAGCCGCAACTATTCGGGCACGCCTGAAACCCGCTCTGGTTCTGATGGTCGTCGTTGGCAAAAGCGTAAACCTGGGCCCCCAGGGTTTTGTGGACCCACTTGGCGAAAAGGTTGTAGGGATTTACCCAATTGCCGAGCGAATCTTGTTCCGGTTTTTTCCAGTAATGGGAAGAATCCGCGTCCTGGTAAAATGTTCCTCTTTGCCAAGCAGCAATCGAATCAAATAATTTGTCGCTCGAACCGGGATTAAGCGAACCGCCGTACACTTCAGTCCCGTGGTGGTGGTGGCCCAGCCACATCTTATTGCAATATATATTTCCGGTATCGTATCCGGGCTGGACGCAGTAATTGTAGGAACCAAGGCATATGCCTATTCCCAAAGTGCTATCGTAATAATTGAGCTGTGTGGGACACCCGTGTTTGAGTTGGCCTTGCATCTCCTTAAAGGTAACGGGCACAATTGTCGGAATACAACTTGAGCAACCACCCACAACCTTCACCGGCAACGTGGCATAATCTACATAAGAAATGTTGTAATTCTGCACGCCCGTGGATCCGCCGCTTACGGTCATTTCCACAAACCCGTTTTCCGGCAAGATCGGAGCGGACGGGTTTGTTTTCGTGCCGGGATCGTGATAATAGGCCCAGCACCTCCCGGCGCCGAAATCAGGCCAGTTGTCGAAAACCAGCGTATCCATGGGAAGCATTTTGTGGGTTATCCCGCCGTCAGGAGCAGGGTTACCGGTAAAATGGATCCAGAGCGTGATGGGACAGTCGTTGGCGACCACCACCTTCTGATTCCCGGCCAAAGAATGTGCGGAGAGGACGAATATGGCGAGGACCATGATAGAAAAGGACAACGGACCGGGAAAGCGCCTTGAAAATCTCATACATCCTCCATACTTTTGGTTAGAGACGGGAGAATCTCGATTCGATTGGGTGTGTCCAGTTTTTTTTCTCACGAAATACATTGATTTCACGCAAGAATGCCGGGTAAGAAGCGCTCAAGACGACTTCGCATTTGGAAAGCAGGTCGCGGCATTTCGTCATGTCTATGACCGGCTTGTCAACAATATAAGCATTTATAAACAGGACTCGCCGAGAATAGAGTCCGAAAAGCCATTTTCCGTTACAAAAACATGTAACGCTGATTTCATTATCTTGCCGCGAAAATAAAACGGTTGCGCTGCGACGACCGTGTTGCCACTGCAATAGCTGAATCACGATACGTCGTCGCGGTGTCCGGCAACGGTGTTTGGGTTATGAGGCTGAAATTCTGTCCCTTGATTGCCCGACACACATTGTATCCGGTAATCATTGACGTATCCGCGCCACTCCATGCCAAGATCACCGTCTGCCCCAGCGCGTCATATGAAACTGTCAACCTCGTTGGCCCCGGAACCCCGCTTCTCCGGCTATGGCAATGCATGCAATGATCGCCTGGGTGCAAAGTTTCTTGAAGTTCATGTAACCCCCATATATTTGTCGGTGTGATAAAAATGCCCTGTGTCAATAAATCGACCAGGGCGTGAGAAACGACCATATGATCAGGATCGTTATTCCAAATTTTTTAAAATAATAACATCTGAATGGAAGAAATTACTCGCGGGATTTCCCAGTTGAATTGGCGCGGATTTTGCGGCCTTTTGGGGCGGACGGTTATGATTTAGCGCGTTTTTATTTGCCGTTTTTTCCTTATTAACTTCTCGACTCCTCAACTTCCTTCCAGCCAAAGCTTACCGTGTCTTAATAACGCCATGAAAAAAAAGCGCCCCGTCATTTACAAGACGGGGCGCTCAAACTTCACAAACAACAATCAGCCGCCTTACGGGGCCGGACGGTACGTGATGTCGTCAAGCGCGTACCACGAGCCTGCAGTATACCCGGCTCCCTGGGTGACCGGCGCAACGAACATAAGGTAGTCGGTAATCGCCGAAAGATCGACCGTCGGGAAGCTGGAAAGCGGAAGCGTGATCTCATGCCATGTGCTGTCAGCCGCATAACCCAGCGTAGAGAGGTCGACCGCGGTTCCGGCGCCGCCGGTGGAGGCGATGAACGCTCCCACGCTCGGCGAACTCCCACGGATGTAGAAATGAATGTTGCCGCCGTAAAACCCGGACATGTCGACCGACCCGACCGCGGCGCTCACCACAAAGCCCCACGTGGACCAGCCGACCGTTCCGCAGGTGACGAGCCAGCACTTGGTGTTGCCGGGGTAGGGATCGACGGTGTTTGCGCCGTCAAGCGCCGTGGAGGTAAGGTGAAGCGACGTATCCGTATGCGCCGCCGTGTAATCCCACACCTGCACGGTGGTATTGGCCCAGTCTATGCTCTTGGTCACCCGCTGCGAATAAATGGCGGTCTCGGGAGACTTGGTGATCGCGGTGAGCACGCAGATCTGGCTGGCAAGCGTATACGATGAAATGAACTTCTTGAACGTCTTGTATCCGCCCTTGGACGCCACAAGCGTGTCTGCGACATCGGCCTTCTTGGAAAGCGGCTGCGCCGAACCGGAAAGCTGCCTGAGCGCAGGTCCCGCGGTCTGCCCGCCGGCGAGCGTCATTTTGCACACCGTGGACCAGGCGCCGATGCTTACCTTTATAAAATAGATACCGGGCGTGATGTTCTCCCGGCCGGGCGCGAAGGCATACACGCCCCTGCACAGCATCCTGCTGAGCGAGGAAGAAACCATGCGCCCGTTCATGGCATAGACATCGATACGAACAGGCGACTGCGCGGCGACGCTGAAACACACCGTGTTGCCCGAAACGGCCGCAGAAACCGGAGCGGAGGACTCAAGCATGGACCTGACCGCCGTGGTCTGAACGAGCGAGAACGAGCCGTCGCTTGCCGAGGTGGTTGAAAGCCCCGCATACATCAGGCTCACCGTGGCGCCCGAAACGCCGTTGCCCGATCCGTCTATCACGGTCCCGGTGATGTTGATGTCCTGCGCTCCCGCCCGAAGTGCGAGCGCGGCCACGAACGCGCACAGAGCGATTCTTCTTCCGACCATACAGACCTCCTGATTTGAAAAGGTTTAGGGAATAGCTGCCGATTTTGAAGGGACAAATATAATAGAAAAAGCAGTTTTTCACAAGACAAAATTTACAATATGGAAACTACGCGGGAGCTCACGTGACCTGAAGCGCTTTAATCATGGAGTTACCATGCACCACCGCGCCAGGATCGTTTTTTTTCCGCCCCCGGCGCCGCTTCTGAGGCAGAAGGATTCTGCCGCGCAGACAAGATGCGGGGATTGTTCCATTTTGTCATGAGGGGTGCAAAATGATGGTCAGAAACCGTTCGGATCCGCGCACTGGTTGTCGATCGGCAGCCATCGTCTTTTTATGGCAAAGCCAATCCAATAAAAAAGGGAGCATCAGCTCCCTTTTCCAATTGCCGCATAAACAAGCCTTTACTTTACAATAGTGATTGCCTTGGTCTGATGCATCGTGCATTGCATGCCCTCAGCAGGTACGTGCCGTTGGGAATGCCGCCGCGAAAATTGATCTGAAGCGGGCCCGCGGTCATGGACCTGAGCATCGGGGTATAGTCGGCCGCACACCTTGGTCCAGATTCTACCGCTCGTTTCTTTAAAATGCCGCATGTCCCTGCCGTGTCTGCCGTTACCTGTTACCAAATTATATAACAGATAAACCTCTAGCGTGTATGGAATCATCCCAAAAACCAGCCATTGCGCTTATATTTATGGGCAGGAGAGACTTTTCGCACCGGACGGGACGTCTCCCTGTAAACCGGAACTTCCGAGAAGAATACCCCCTTTTAACAGACAGGAGAGCGTATGAAAAAGCACCTCAGCCTTTTGCTCGTTGCGCTGTTCAGTGCCGCAGTGTTCGGCCAGGCCGGGACTTTCCCGGTCATATTCCATAACAATACCAAGGTGTATGCCGACAGCCAGATTTATGTATTATTCTGGGTGCAAAATAAATATTGGGTTGACAAAAACGGCGCGCTGCAGCCCTTTCAAGCGGCAGACGTCAATGCGCCAGGGCATTATACCAAGGACGGCAAGAATTATGCCGCCGTTTCCGTCCGTCTTTCCGATATGGTCAATTTCAGGTGTCCGACTTCGGTCGGCGGCGGACGACTCTACATGTCGGTCGGCAGTCCGTTCCTGGTAAACGTCTCGGACGGCGGGTTCGCGTTGCCCGATCCCCAGAACCCGGGTGATCCCATGGCAGATGCCTACTGGGACTGGTACGAAATGGCCTACGCATATAACGCACTTCAGTTCGGCGGCAATACGACCCAGGTCGATATTTTCGGTTTCCCCTATTCCGTAAAAGTCTGTCAGTCTTCAACGCATTTCATGGACAGTTGCGGTATAAGCACCAGCAGCGGCTGGTCTATGCCACGGATCATGCAACTCTTCAAGGACAGTCTGTCGGCCCCTTTCCAGGCATCCATCAAACCTACCCGTGTTTTGGCACCGCAAAACTCGAGCCAGTTCTATGTTGGAGGCGCCTACGCCGACTATTTCAAACCCCTTCTTGATTCTCTCTGGACGGACTGGTCGGCTAAACCGTTCACGTTCAAATACGGCGGCAGCACCTGGACGATAACCGGAAATGGTACCGATACGGTGACCGTCAGCGGTAGCAATTCAGGAAAAATGAGCAAGCCCACCGCGAGGTCGATCTGGGCCAACAACAGCTTTGACCAGATGAGTCTTAACTTTGTGGCTCCACTTTCATCGGCACTGTGTCGCGGAGTGGCGCGGGACTCCAGTTGGTATAACAACCCTTCCACCTATTATCACAAAAGCAAGACCAGAAGCGAATTCGCCGATCTCCTGCACAGGATCAGCATTCATAATAAGGCCTACGGTTTTGGCTTTGACGACAACAACAATCAGAGTTCGGTCCTGATTGTGGGCAGCTCGCAACCGCTCGACTCCCTTGTCTTTGATTTGGGATCGTTCGATCCCGCCACCGTCGGCTCGGTTGTTCCGGAGCAGAAGTCGCGGGCGAACTCGCATGCGATCCGGATGGGGGCGCATGATATTGTCACCATTCAAAGTGCAAACCCCATTGAAAAAGTCACGCTGGTTTCGCTGAACGGAAAATCGCTTCACAAGAGCGTGCTGGTGAACAATAATGCCTTCAGCATTGCGGGTCTTTCGGCCGGCACCTATTGTGTGCGGATAACGGACAAGCAGGGTCTCACGACAACGCAAAAAATTTGGAAAGAGTAATCACTATCTAAAGAGAAAAGGGTTGAAAGCATGAAACGGATCGATCTCATGACATTCGCCGCGGCGTTGCTGGCGAGCACCGGCGCGGTTTGGGCGGCGACGCCGCCGTTTGTCCACAAAATCAATATAACGCAGTACCTTGATTCCGGGGCCACGCTCCCGGTCAAGGGTACGGTCGTGGCCGGAGGAAGAAATGGCGGCCTCTATAGTTCTTCCCTGGGAAATGACGCTCCCGCATTGATACCGAACACGGCCGGTGAATATACCACGAGCACGCAGATAACGGAAGACGGCCAGTGGGTCCTTTACAATGGAGGCGGGGTCAAGCTCATCCGCGTTGACGGCATGTTCAAGACCACCGTCCCCGCCACCAATCCATCCACCAGCGACGGCAGCTGCACGTTCTGGTGGAACGCTCCCAGCGGGAAACTGGAAGTTGTCTATAGAGAAAACGGCGATAAAACAGTCCACGCGGTGCCTGTCACCTTTTCGACAAATGCCGCACCGACCTTCGGCACAGACCGTGTTATCGCCCAATTCACCAAAGCGTTGGAGTTTTCTATGGGCTGCGCGCGCGATCATTTTTTTGCCAGAATAGACTATGACCCGAATTCCGGAGTGTGCAATTATGGGCCGGCAATGGTTACCCTTCCCGGCAGCGGCGCCGCGGCCACCGATTCCAATGTGTGGCACCCGGCCACCGGCAATGGCGGTATTCCCCAAATGGGATGCATGTGTACCCTGTCCCATAACGGGGCAATCGGCTGCTTCAATCCAGGGTACGACCAATGGTGCTGCTGTATGGCCGATGAATTCTGCCTCCTCAGGCACAAATCATTTATCCTGGTTCCTTTTCAGGAGAAGACCGCGCCCCCAGTGGCCTGGCAAACCGCCCTTGAAATGTCCATGGCCTTCAGCGTAAACTGGGCGCCTAAAAAATATTTGTTCCTGAGTCCTACGGACTCCACACAAGGTCTGAATGCCGTAAGCAGCAACTTCTGGTCTGATTTCAAAGATTGGAATTACACCAACGACACCAGCTATATCGTGGGGGACGGGGATTGCATTGCATATGGGAATTGTTCGCTTCACCCGGATTCTTGCGCCGGCAGCCGTATGCCGGACTCGGGGACCATTTGGCTTGTGAATTACAATACCAACACCTGGACAATGATACTGCATTTACCCGCGGGCGTAAGGCTTAGCCACCCGGCGGTATGGATATGTCAAGATGCATCGTGCCAAACAGGAACCATTGCACCCGTGCCTGGCAATCACCTGGCGTATCGCGGCATTCCGCTACAAGGCAACAAATACATAGTAGATATTAGAGGCCGCTTCGTGCCGGATGCCCAATCAACATCCAAACTCATGCAAGGCGTCTATTATTCTGTTGCCCCGGACGGACGCTGCAAGCGCATTTTGGTGAGCCATCGATAAAGGAAGTAACCTTCACGGCGAGTGTTCTTTTCGACGCTCGCCGTGAACCCGCCGACGGTGGCCGCCCGGGGTCGAGGAATCTGTCCTCGATTACGGGTTCTTTGAAAAAACCTGCGCCTGAAAAACCCGCCGTTCTTACGCTTCGAGCCGAAGCCACGAGACTGATATTTTTAGATTTGAATTTCCCCGAAAATATCCCCGAATATTTTCTTGTATTTTCCGATTTATTGCATTTCAATTTTTGGCCATAACGAATTGAGATTAACTTACGCAGGCGCGGAGCGCACGCGTCAAGTTGAATCGCTTGTTAGCCGGCAGGCATCGGGCCACCGTCGCGACGTGCCTCCACCAGCGATTCGAGCGGATCGACGAACGACCGCTTCCAGAACGGAAGGCCGAACGTCGCGACCATCCATTCAAACAGCGGCTTGAACCAACGGCGTCGCACAGTAACGAAGTACGTGTATTTGATGCGTGTACCTTCCGGGTCATCGACGAGTAGCAGCTCCTCATCCCCGGTCGTGTTGAAGGTGAGGTTGCGGGTGGTACAGCGGTAGCCTTGACCCGGTAGCAGCATCACCGTGAGCTCGATCTTGGCAGATGGGAGCCATGCGGCAAACGAACCGGCCTCCGCTTCGAGTGTAAGCACATCGCCATCACGCTTCAGGAGTCTGATCGAGCGAGCGATCTTGGGAAAGTGCTCAGGCATTCGCTCGAAGTCCGAGACAATCGCGTAGACCGACGCGCGGTCCGCGTGCACCAGCCAGTCGCCATGAACGGTCACCATATTGGAGTCGGTCATCGCGTAACGCCCTCTTTTATTGTCCGGCTAACGCCGCGCGCTAATATCCCGGACTACGACCGCGTTTTCCCGCCGCAAACCACCAATCTTGTATGAAGAACCAACCGAACGCGAACAAAGGGTGTTTGCAGATGCGGACGGTTATGATTTAGCGCGTTGTTAGGCGGCTTTATTATCTCTTAATCGGCCGCTAGCGTATTTGTGGAGAACGCTGGACATTAAAGTCTGGTAGGGAATGCCATCCTCAATTGCCAAAACCTGAAGTTCAGTCAGGTCTTTTGTCGAAATTCTGATATTAACCCTTTTATCTTTTTTAATGGTATTGCGAGCTGCAGTGCGAAGTCTCGAAATAAGGGCTGCTTGGTGCCTGACGGGTTTTAATTCACCTTTTTCAAATGCGTTCAGAATTTCCTGTTCTTCCTGATCCAAATTGTATTTCATAATTAGCCCCTCCTCAAATATTTCTTGGTGTATTTCCTGCTTGGAATTATCGTTTTTAATAAAAAACCTTTTTCGTGCGGCACAAAAGGAACCATGTAAGCATACCCATCCACATTAATGATCATGATCTTCTGATTCGGATATTTTTCTTTCTTCGGATGGTCCACGATCGCCAGAACATGGTCGGTATGTATTCGCAAAACGATATCTTCAAAGCAGATTCCACGTTCCTTCTTGAGTCGTTCATTCTTTTTAATGTTCCAATAGAAGAAATCCATAGTAGAATTATAACTGATTGTGTGCCTTATGGCAACAACATTTCATTCTTTGTTTTACTGCCTAACGCCGCGCTAATATGCCGGACTACGACCGCATTTTCCCGCCGCAAACCACGAATCTTTCTATGAAGAAACGACCACTCGCGAACCAAAGCTGTTTGCAAATGCGGACGGTCATGATTTAGCGCGTTGTTATGCCTTTTCTCTCTTTTTGCCTTTTTTGAATCGATTTCGTCTTGCCTTCATTAATCCGGTTTGGTGAAAACCGATTCCTGCGAATCCCGTGATTAATCTGTAATTAATTCCGAATTGATTGTCTTTCGCCTCCATTAACGTGCGCCCAACCGTGTGCAGTGGCCTGATCGCCGCGATGTGACGGTGCAGAATGAAACCGTCGGAGGCGTCAAACAAGCTATTGCATCACTTGGGCTGTTGGCCGACAGTTCTTTGCCCCCACACATTTTCTTCTCTTCGCGTGAAGGGGGCCTGTTTTTATAACAAATTATCGGAAAATCGGAATACTCCTTACATAGGTATCCGATCCTGCCCTCATTCTTACGGTATAACAACCTGTGGCTAAATGGCGCGTATCCCATAGTATGCTGTGCGCGCCTGATGCAAGATTCTTATTGATAAGAGTTGCCACTTCATGGCCGGATAGGTCATAAATATTAACCACCACCTGATCTGAATGCGTAAGAGAAAATTCAATGGCTACGATAGGGTTAGTATGGCCCGGAGAGTGTACCCTCAAATATACCTGGTCTAATTTCCCTCGCTGCAGTTTATTGTTAAGTACTCCAACTTCTGAAAGCGACCTGTACCATACACCGCTGCCCCTAGTCCCGGCAAAAATATTGTTGGAGTCCACGCCAAGAGACAGAATTCGTAAATTCGTAAGCCCGGAATTTACTGCAGTCCAGCTTGTTCCATTATTGGTGGATAGAAAGACACCACCACCATCAGTCCCGGCAAAAATATTGCTGCCGCACAGGGCAAGAGACATAACAATGGTATTTGTGAGGCCGGAGTCAACCGTAGTCCAGCTTGTTCCATTATTGGTGGATAGGAAAACACCGTCATCATTAGTACCGGCAAAGATAGTGCTGTCTCTCACTGCGAGAGAATTGACAAATTCTGCAATTGCACCCCCTGTCGTTGTAAGCCCGGAATTTACCGCAGTCCAACTTGTTCCATTATTGGTGGATAGGAAAACGCCACCTTCCGTCCCGGTAAAAATATTGCTGCCGCTCACTGCAAGAGCATGGACATAAACATTCGTAAGCCCGGAATTTGTCGCAGTCCAGTTTGTTCCATTATTCGTGGATAGGAAAACGCCACTCCAAGTCCCGGCGAAAATATTGCTGCCAATAACTGCAAGAGCATATACCTCTTGCGAAAATCCAGCATTTAGGCCGGAATTGACCGTTGCCCAAGAGTAACCCAAATCGTTGGAAAAGTAAATCCCTTTTCCATTTGTGCCGGCAAAGATATTGGCGCCGTTTATTAAAAGAGATTTGACATCTATATTGCTGGCGTACTCGCCATTATTCCAACCATTGCCTAACATGTCCGGCGGCGTCATCCATACACCAAATCCCCCAGTCCCAGCACAGATAACCGCGCCTATTGAAAGTGCATTAATGTTCCACGACGAATCAAACGTTTGTACCCAACCAGCACTTGCCACATGCGTAGAAAAAGCCAGCAACCCCAAGCAAAGAGCAAGCCGAATCAGGAACTTTTTCATATGAACCTTCCCTTCCTTGTAATTGTTGTTTGTTATTATTTTTTCCTGTTCCCCGCGAGTCTTTAATGGGAGGAGGCCAAGAATTTTGGCCAACTCGGTATTGTGTGAAGCGATTCCATCGAATTCCGGCTTGTTCCGGAAAATATCCCCGTGGTAATCATCTTTTCTTGTTCGATTAATTGCCTTTCAATTTCAAGCATAACGCCGCGCTAATATGCCGGACTATGACCGCATTTTCCCTGCGCAAACCACGAATCTTGCTTGAAGAACTAGCCGCCCGCGAGCCAAGGGTGTTTGCAGATGCGGACGGTCATGATTTAGCGCGTTGATATTATAGATAAAGGCCCCCAACGGAACGTAGCTTATAGTTACTTCGTTCCACAAACCACATTCCTAAAAAAGGAGG
>Ga0335081_10000264_pt1 | contig 97530 bp, 95 predicted proteins | sample Lox_Sample_35_FD_206713 | JGI IMG/M metagenome (GOLD analysis project Ga0335081, IMG submission 206713) | Soil microbial communities from Loxahatchee National Wildlife Refuge, Florida, United States - Lox_Sample_3.5 | ecosystem: Environmental > Terrestrial > Soil > Wetlands | place: USA...
TCAGCGCACATCTGGGCCGCCGCAACTACTTCCTGCTCTCGATTGCCGTATTCACGCTCAGCTCCGCGCTGTGCGGAATGTCGACGAGCCTCGGTCAGCTGATCCTCTTCCGCGTGATCCAGGGCCTAGCAGGCGGCGGTCTCCAGCCCAGCAGCCAGGGCGTGCTACTCGACGCCTTCCCGCAAGAAAAGCAAGGCGCAGCCATGACGCTCTTCGGCTTGGCTGCGCTGATCGCGCCGGTCGTCGGCCCGACGCTGGGCGGGTGGATCACGGACCAGTACTCGTGGCGATGGGTCTTCCTGATCAACGTGCCCGTCGGTCTCCTGGCGTTTGCGGCGTGCTATGCCAAGCTGCGCGACCCGGAGTATTTGATCGCCGAACGCCTGGAGTTGAAGAAGCGGCCATTCCAGTTCGATTCGATCGGCCTTTCGCTGCTGGTCATTGTCATGGTCTCCTGGGAGGTGATGCTCAGCAAGGGCCAGGAATGGGACTGGCTCAACGATCCGTTCTGGCGCGTGCAGACCCTGGCGGTTCTCGCTGCGGTAGGTTTGGCTGGCCTCATCTTTTGGGAGTTGCGCAGCGCTAACCCGGTGGTCAATTTCCGCCCCTTGCGCGAGCGCAACTTCGCCGCCTGCTGCGTTATCATCTCGTGCGCTTATATGGCGCTTTATGCGGCCAGCACGTCGCTGCCCGCGTTGCTTCAGTCTCTCTTCGGCTATGACGCGCTCGACGCCGGCATCGTGATGTCGCCGGGCGGCATCTTTGCGCTGGTCGCGATGCCGGTCGTCGGCCTCGCGCTGGGCCGCGGGGCGGATGCGCGCTGGCTGATCGCTGTCGGCCTGCTGGCGATGACGGCCGGGAACTATTGGATGTCCCAGATGACGCTGGATATCAGTCCGGGCCAGGTCATCTGGCCTCGGGTGGTGATGGTTGCGGGACTGGCGATCTGTTTTGCGCCCGCAAATGTGGCGGCTTATCTCTACATGCCGAAGGAGTTGCGTGGCGCCGCTGTCGGATTATTGAGCCTTCTGCGCAACGAAGGCGGCAGCGTCGGAACGTCGATGGCCCAGACCTTCAACGAGCGGCGCGATCAATTCCACACTTTGCGCCTTGGCGAGTACCTCGACCCCTTCAACGCGGCGGTGCAGAACTTCCTCGGGAGAGCGCAGGCATTCTTCCATCAGCAAACGGCCGATCCGGTCGCCGCGCAGCAATTCGCGTGGCAGGCGCTCGCCAAATTGCGCCAGCAGCAAGCATCCTCGCTCGCCTACTTCGATGGCTTTTGGATGTTCGCCGCGATCACGTTTCTGCTCGTGTTTCTGGTCCTGATCATGAAGCGATCCATCGCCGAAAAGGGTGTTCGCGTTGGCGGCGAGTGAAGAGAGAGCGGCGCTCTCGCGGAACGGCGGCACATTGCGTCGCGGTTCGTTTCGTCTTCAGTTGCGAGGCTCACGTTGAACGAAGGACTCTTCGCTGGACGCGGTGCTCACGTCGAAGCACCTCATCGCGTCGTCGCGGCTGCGCTCCCACCATCGGCTTTCACGGGCACGAACCGCGTTGTGAAAAGTCCGCTATCTGCTGGTTCGGTCGGCAGAATGCCCATCTCGACGAACGAGCGCTTGAGAACCCCGACTGCTTTGGGATCGAAGCGGCCTTCGGGGACGAAGCCGCCGATCTCGTGGTCGTAGGCCCTTTCCGCCACCGCCGGACTGAATTTGAGCACCTCCTCCGCGACCTTGTCGGTCTCTGCCTTGTGCGTTTTCATGAAATCGATCGTGGCAAAGAAGCCCTGGAGAAAGCGGGTGACGAGATCGGGCTCGTCGGCAACGAGCGCCTTGCGAGCGAAGACCACGTGCGTGATGAAGACAGGCGCGTATTTGTCGGTGGCGACGAGAATGCGGGCCGCATGCTTCTCTTCCAGCATATATCCGCCTTCGGTCGAGCCCATAACGGCATCGACCGCGCCCGAGCGCATCGCCGCGACACCCGGTGTCAGGCCGCCGAGCGCCGCGGTCTTTATGCCGTTCTCGGCCCAACCCTGGGCCAGGGATATGCGCTCGACGAGCCATTCCGTCAGCGATCCGGCAGTGCTGATAGCGATCGTCTTATCTTTCAGGCCGGTCACCGTCTTGATCGGCGAGTCCTCGGAGACGATGACGGAGATGTTCTTGGGCGCGCCGAAATAGGCTGCGACCGCGATTGCCGGCGAACCTTTCACCGCGAACGCCATGCCGGGACCGCTCCCCAGTCCGAACGAAATACTGTTCGAAGCGAGCCCCTGCTGCAGCTTCGCGTCGCCCTGGAAAACGATGATGTTCAGGTCGAGCCCATAGCGCGCGAAAATGCCGTAGCGCTGCCCGATATCAAGCGGCAGGAAGGTCCAGGCTTCCCCGACCGCCTTCCCGACCGACACTTGTTGTTGCGCGGCCCACACCGGCGCTGCCGCGGCGCACAGGAACGCCATAGCGGCCAATAAACACCGTCCGATCGGTCTCATCGCTTTCCTCCGATTCGCTTCGCACCATTCTTATTTGCCACGCACAAGGTCCTGCTCGAGTCAGTTCGGCACGAATGCATCCGTATAAAGCTTCGCCATGTCGGGCGGCTCCGCGAGCAGCTTCAGATCGATGAAGGATCTCCTCAAAGTGGCGAGCCCTTGCGGATCGAAGCGGCAATCGTCCTTGAACATGCCGATCGTCAAGTCGTATTCGCGTCCCATGACGGCGGGCGAGAACCCGGTGATCCCGCTTTCGATTTTCACCGTCTCGGCCTTGTGGGCACGCATATATCGGATCGTCTCGAGCCAGCCGGCGAGGAACGCGCGGATGGCGCCCGGGTTGGCGGTGATCAGCCGATCGGAGGCGTAGATCATGCCGGCGGCGGCATCGCCTTCGAAGTCCGTCACGGGGATGAGGAGGCGGCCGATCTTCTTTTCCTCCATGTTGAGGAAGAGGGAGGTTGCGCTGATGTCGGCGTCGACGAGATGATCGCGGAACGCGGCGGTTACGCTCGCAGTGCCGCTGCCGATGCCGACGCGCTTCAGATCGTCCGGCCCCCATCCTTCCTTCCGCGCCAGCTCTTGTGCCAGCCAATCCGTGAGCGAGCCTGGGCTCGAGACGCCCATTTTCCTGCCCTTGAGGTCGGCCGCAGAGGTGACGGCCGAGTCCACCGGAACCCCGACGCTTAAGAAGGGGAAGGTTCCCTCGTCCTCGCAGACAGCCTTCATCGGCGCGCCCTTTGCGATGAGCGCCATCTCGCTGCCCGCGCCGTCTGCGAGGTCGATGCTGCCCGCGGCCACCGCCTGAGCCATCTTGCTGCCGCTGTTGAAGTCGAGAATCTTGAGGGCGAGCCCGTGCTTCCGGAAAATTCCGAGCTCATCGCCCACATTGACCGGCATCATGTTGTCGGCGGTCGCGGCAGCCTTGGCGACCGTCAGGGCGGCGTCGGCAGATGCCCACGGCACGTGAAAGAAAGCAAAAGCGGCGACAAAGGCAGCAGCAACCGCTGCCTGCGGCGCGCTCCGCCGGTCGAGCAGGTACGGCATCAGGTCCTCCCATTTCGGCCCGATTAACTGCACGCAGTTGGGCCGTTATCGTTTGCTATTCCTGGCGCTGACCGTAATGCAGGCGACTGACGCGGAAGGTGAGCCTCTCTCTTTCGGATTTTGCGCCCGCAGCATCTCACGTGGAGCGGCCCGGAGACCAGCTTTTATTAGTCTGGGGGAACGACGGCACATCGGGCTATCGCCGGTTGATCGGAAACCGGGTGCCTTCCAAAAGGTGGCAGAACCAACCTAAAAAGGACCAGACAAACGAGGGCCATCAAGTGCCTTAATGCCCTGCCGGCGAGGAAAGGAGGATTTCATGCCTTATTCGGTTCCCGAGCCGCGCCTCAAGCGCTCGGTGACATTGCAGTTCCAGGGCGATTGGGGCGCCGCCAATCTGCACCGCATCCTCGGCTGGCTCAGCCAGGAGCTCGTTGACCGCACCGGCCCCTATTCGCGGATCGGCATCTGGAGCGGCCGCGGCGGTCTCGATTCCGTGCAGGCGGTGGGACGCGGCCAGGTCGATGCGGCGTTCGCCGTTCCCTCGGCCTTCGTGCCGATGACGGTCGAAGGCAAGGGCATCGCCAAGGGCGAGGCATTTCCGCAGCTTCGCGCGCTCGGCACCATGCCGCAGACCGACCGTCTCGTCGTCGCGGTCCGGGCCGAGCACGGCATTCGCTCGTTCGAGGATTTCCGGCGCAAGGCGCCGAAGCTCAGGATCGCCTGCTCCCAGGACGATGGCGTCAACACGATCGGCTTCGCGGCGCAGCGCCTCATGGAGGCCGCGGGCTTGCCGCGCACGCGCATCGCGGAGTGGGGCGGAAGCTATGTCGAGCGCGAGCGCCCGAACGACTGCGTCGCGCTGGTGCGCGAGGGCAAAGCCGACGCCATCATCCACGAAGCGATCATGACGCAATGGTGGCAGGATCTCGCCAACGGCACCGACATGACGTTCCTGCCGGTCGAGGAGGAAACGCTCGCGACGATGATGCGCGAATACCATTGGCCGCGCGCGACCCTGCCCGCGGGATATCTGAAGGGCATGAACGACACGTTCACGACGCTCGACTTTTCTGATTTCCTGATGATCGCGCGCGATGATATGCCGGACGACGTGGCCTATCTCGTCGCCTGGTGCATGTGCGAGCGGCGCCAAGTGCTGGAGCGCTTTTATGCCCACATCAAGCCCGAGCGCAGCCCCGTGACATACCCGCTCGTTCCGGCGAAGATCGCCACCACCAGCATCCCGCTCCACAAGGGCGCGGAACGCTACTACCGCGAGGCAAAGGTGATCCCATGAGCGAGCGCACCATCCCGAAGCCCGATCCCGACCGCCCGCCACTCAAGGCCAATGTCTACTGGTTCCTGCAGACCGCGACCACGGCGCTCGCACCACTCTTTCCCTATTTCGACGAGGGCTCGATCGTGCCCTGCGTCGCTACCTTCCGCGGCGCCGCGGGCAAGCGCTACGGCCGGTTCCAGCATTTCAACACGGTGGACGAAGTGTTCGTGCTGCTGGGCGGCGCCGGGCAGCTCACGCGCGGGGCGGGCCTCGTCCGCGTGGGGCCCAAATTGCACATGGTGCAGGCGCCGCTGCAGGATCCGGACGACCCGAATACCATGGGCGTCTCCGTCATCACGCAGCGCCAGTCGATCGGCAAGGAGCAGCGCGAGGAAGTACGCTTCGTGTGCGAGAAGTGCGACCGCCGGCTCTTCATGATGGAATATGACGCGACGCCGCCGAAGCGTGGCAGCTCGAAGGGCGAGGGCGCCACCGTCTTCCGCACCATCATGGAAAGCTTCGAGGCGGCGACGCGCTTCAACGACGACGAGGCGGCGCGCAAATGCAAGCATTGCGGCCATCAGAACGCGCCCTTCCCGATCGAGTCCTGGGCCTGGAACGTTTACGCGAGCCAGGCGGAGGTCGCCCGCCGCGGCCTTGCGGCGATGGAGGCCGCGCGCACGGCGCCTCCGCCGCAGCCCGGCCCCGGCGGACCGGGAGGGCACTGACATGGCGCGCAATCTGATGGTGTTCAGCTTCGCCGAGGCGGCGACTGCCGGCCCCTACGACGAGCGGCCCATGCTCCCCGACAGCCTCGATCTGCAAATCCATCTCAGCAAGAACGCGGTGCCGCAGCCGTTCCACCTCATCTGCGAGCACGACACCGTGCTGTTCGCGCTCTCGGGCTCGGGCCACGTCGAATACAAGGACGCAGCCGTGCTGCGTCATTCCTATGCCGTCGGCGATCATCTCTACGTGCCGGCGGGCGTACCGCACCGCATCGTGCCGGCGAGCGAGACCATCCAGTACCGCTACAAGCTGCCGGAATCGGAATTGGAAGCTGTCGCCTGGTATTGCGAGCACTGCGGCAACGAGCTTTACCGCGAAGTGTTCGAACTCAAGACCGAGTTGGCGCAAGAGGCCTATCTCCGCATCGCGCGCTCCTTCAACGCCGATGCGAAGCGCCGCACCTGCGGCACATGCCGCGCCATCCATCCCACGCTCGACCTCAGTCTGTTCCGCTGGGATGAGGTGGCGCGCCTCCTCAGGGAAGAGCCTGCTCAGGAGCGCGCCAAGACGCCGGCGTGATGCCGTCATAGCGATGGCTTCGCGTGCTCCAAACCATATCCTTGTCGTCGGCGCCGGTGCCGCGGGCCTGATGGCAGCGCGCGAGCTATCGCGCGCGGGCAAGAAGGTGACCATCCTCGAGGCGCGCAACCGCTGCGGCGGACGCATCGACCCGCTGCCGGTCACGGATTTCGGCTACCCGGCCGAAGGCGGGGCCGAATTCGTCCATGGAGCGGCGCCAGTGACGCGCGGCTTGCTTCGTGAGGCGGGACTGGCGCTGGCGCCGATGGGCGGCAGCCGCTGGACGGCGCGGGGCGGCGCGTTCTCGCAGGATGAGCCTCGGTATGCCAATGGCGATCAGTTTTTCCGCGCCCTTGAGGAGCTGAAAACCGATCTGCCGATCGCCGAATTCTTGGAGACGCGTTTTGCCGGCCCGCACTACCGCGATCTGCGGCGGGCGATTACGCGGATGGTGGAAGGCTACGACGCCGCCGATCCCGCCCGCGCCAGCACCTTCGCCTTGCGCGACGAATGGATGGGCGAAGGGCAGGAACGCCACTCGCAGGGGCGCGTCGCCGGCGGCTATGGCGCGCTCGTCGATTTTCTTGCGGCAGAGTGCCGGCGCCGGGGCGGCTCGATTCACCTTGGGGCCATCGTGAGCGCCATCGACGACGCCGATGGCGGCATCGTTGCACGGTGCCGCGATGGCGCAAGTCACGTGGCCGATGCCGCGGTTCTTACCGTGCCGCAGCCGCTCTTGGATCAGATCGCGCTTCCGCCCGCGGCGCGTACAAAGGCGAAAGCCGCAAGCGATATCGGCTACGGCAATGTGGTCAAAATCCTGCTGCGCTTCAGCGCGAAGTTCTGGACCGTGCAGAGCGGACGGGATCTCTCGAGCCTGTCCTTCCTTTTTTCCGAGGCCGAGGTTCCGACGTGGTGGACGCAGCACCCCGCAGAACATCCCGTGCTGACCGGCTGGTACGCGGGGCCGAAGGCCGACAGGCTGGGACGATTGGCGGAAAGCGGGTTGGTCGAGATGGGGCTTGCCTCGCTCGCCGAAATTTTCGGCCTGCCCATGGATCGTCTGCGTTCGGATCTTGTCGCCGCGCGCGCAATCAACTGGGGCGAGGATGAATTCGCCCGTGGCGCCTATTCCTATGCGACGCCCAAGACCCGGGAGGCGCAGTCGATCCTGACGAGACCGGATGACAGCGGCGTGTTCTTCTCCGGCGAGGCGGTTTATGCGGGCGCGGATATGGGCACCGCCGAAGCCGCGCTTGCCAGCGGACGGGACACGGCGCAGACGATTCTTGCTCTCTCTCCTTAACGCCGAGCGCGAGACCCGATCGATTGCGAGGGTCCTGCTCGTCCCGTAATGTTGCGGCATGAGTGTCTCGGCAAGCACCTCCGCAACCCCCTTCCGCGTTCCCTCGATCATCAAGCGCAACATGGCGCTCTTCGCGCTGTCGCAGAGCTTCACCGGCGCCGGGATGCAGTTCACCTATGGGTTCGGGCCGCTGATGGTTCTGGCGCTTACGGGCTCGCCGGATTTCGCCGGCGTGTCCGTCGGGCTTGTGGGCTTGAGCCGGTTCTTCATCTCGTACCCGATCGGCAAGATCACCGACGCTTACGGCCGCAAACCCGGGATCCTGATGGGGCTTACGCTCGCGCTCGCCGGCACGATCGTGATCGGGCTGGCGATGGCGGAGCGCAGCTTTGCCCTGTTCGTCGCCGGCGTTTTCGTTTTCGGCATGGGCATGAACGCTTCGCAGCAGCTTCGCGTCGCCGCGACCGACATGTTTCCGCCGCAGCGCCGCGCCCAGGCGCTGGGCTACCTCGCGCTCGGCTCCTTGTCCGGCCTCATCGTCAGCCCCGGCGTCGTCAGCATCGCGCAGACGGTCGCGGCCCGCACCGGGCAGAACGCCCTCGGTCTCGCGTGGTATCTGCTGCCGGCGCTCATCCTGCCGGGCATGGTGGTGATTTCCTTCGTTCGTCCCGATCCCAAGGAGATCGGCCAGAACCTGCATCGCTATTATCCGGGTCACGTCGCTGAACCGCGCCGTGAGCGCGGCGTTGCGGCGCGGTTCAGCGCGCTCGCGATGCTGCGGCGGCCGGCGGTTCGTCTCGCGGTGATCTCGAACTGCGCGGCCCAAGGCAACATGTCGATCGTGATGGTGCTGACCTCGCTGGTGCTGTCGGAATGCGGCACCTCGCTCACCGGCATCGCGATCTCGCACATGTTTCATTCGATGGGCATGTTTGCCTTCACCATCCCGCTCGGCCGGCTCACCGACCGCTACGGGCGCGACGCCGTGATGTTCCCGGGCGTGGGCGTGGCACTCGCCGGAGCGGCACTCGTCGCCTATGGCGGCAGCTACCTGCCGGTGACGCTCGGCACGTTTCTCGTCGGGCTCGGCTGGGCTGCGGCCAACGTATCCGCGACCGCGCTCATCGCGGATCACTATCCGACCGCGGAACGCGGCCGCGCCTTGGGCGTCAGCGACACCTGCGCCGCCGGGGTGAGCGTCGCCATCGCGCTCTGCACCGGCCCGATCATCGCTTGGGCCGGGCTGGCGCCGACAGGCCTCGTCGCCGCAATCGTGGCGACGCCGCCGCTCCTGATGCTGATGGTCACCGGCGGCACGAGGCGGCTCGCGGCCGTGCCGGTCGAGGATCGCTAGGTAGCGGCGTGCACCTCCTGGAAAGCCCGCCGCCCTAAAGCCTAAACTGGCACGCTGGCTTGGCGAGAAGGGTACTGCGGTTGCCTGTTGCTCCATCCACGAGAGTCGCGGTCATCGGCGCCGGCGTCGGCGGCCTCGCCGCGGCGAGCGCGCTGATGCGGCTGGGCCTCGCCGTCGACGTATTCGAGCAGGCGGAGCATTTCCAGCGCATCGGCACCGCGATCAACCTCACCCCCAACGCCGTCAAGGTCGTGGACGGGCTCGGCCTCGGCGCGCAGGTACGCGACGCGGCGTTCCGTCCGACGCACCGGGTGAGCCGCACCTTCGACACCGGCGCGGAAACCTCGCGGCTGGAAATGAGCGGCGCCGCCGAGCGCCGCTATGGCGCGCCGCAACTGACGATGCACCGGGCCGACTTGCTGGCCGCGCTCGAGGCGGCCTTGCCGCCCGGCGCGATCCGGCTGGGCAAACGGCTCATCGGCTTGACGCAGAACGATGACGGAGTTTCGCTCGCGTTTGCGGATGGCACGAGCGCCCGCGCGGCAGCCGTGATCGGCGCCGATGGCATCCATTCGACCGTGCGCGAGCTGGCGTTCGGCAAAGAGGCCCCGCGCTTTGCCGGCATGGTGGGATATCGCGGCATCCTTCCGGCGCGGAAGCTTCAAGGCTACGACGCGGCCTCCTTCATAAAATGGTGGGGCCCGACGCAGCAGAGCATGCTCATCACCTTCCTCATCAATCGCGGCGAGGATCTCTATTTCTTCGCCACGCGCTCGGAAGAGAGGTGGCGCCACGAATCCTGGTCGAGCGCGGGCGACGTAGAGGAGCTGCGCGCGGCCTACGCGGATTATCACCCGGACGCACGCTCGGTTCTCGAGCGGTGCGACGAGGTTCTGATGACCGCGCTCTACGAGCGCGATCCGTTGCCTCATTGGACGCGAGACCGCGTGAGCCTCCTCGGCGATGCGTGCCACCCGATGATGCCGTTCATGGCGCAAGGCGCGGCCATGGGGCTCGAGGATGCGGCGATGCTCGCGCGCGCCTTCGAATCCGAAAGCGATGTGAGGGCCGCGCTCGCGCGCTACGAAGAGGCGCGGATCGGACGCGCGAGCACCATGCAGCTCGTCTCGCGCGAGAACGAGTTCCTGCGCACGGGCGTCGATGCCGATTGGGTCTATGGCTATGACGCCTGGCGCGCGCCGCTGCCGTCTGCGTGATGCTTGCGGCGCGAGGCGTAGGCGGCATGTCGTTTATCCTCGCGATCGATCAAGGCACGACCTCATCCCGCGCGATCCTCTTTACCGAAGCGCTCGAGATCGCCGCGGTGGCACAACAGGAATTCCCGCAACTCTATCCCGCGCCGGGTCTCGTCGAGCACGATCCGGAGGCGATCTGGCAGAGCGTGCTTGCCGTCGGCCGCGATGCTTTGCGCAGCGCAGGCGCCGATGCGAGTGCCATCGCTGCGATCGGCATCGCCAACCAGCGCGAGACGGCGCTGCTCTGGAACCGCAGGACCGGGCGGCCGATTCATCGGGCGATCGTGTGGCAGGACCGGCGCGGCGCCGACCAGTGCCGGGCGCTTGCCGCAGCGGGCCACGAGGGCCTGGTCATATCGCGAACCGGCCTTGTGCTCGACCCGTATTTTTCCGCGACCAAGATCGCCTGGCTGCTGGACCACGTGGACGGTGCGCGCGCTCAAGCCGAACGTGGCGAGCTCGCCTTCGGGACGGTCGACACGTTTCTCCTGTGGCGTCTGACCGGCGGCGCCGTTCACGCGACCGACGCCACCAACGCGTGCCGGACCTTGCTCTACGACATCCATCGCGGCGCCTGGGACGATGACATGCTCGCATTGTTCCAAATACCGCGCGCGATCCTGCCGGCGGTTCTCGACTGCACGGCCGATTACGGGACGTGCCTTGCCGAACATTTCGGCCGGCCCATCCCCATTCGCGCCATTGCCGGAGATCAGCAGGCGGCGACGGTCGGGGAGGCCTGCTTCGCGCCCGGCGCCGTGAAAGCGACCTACGGAACCGGCTGCTTTGCGCTGCTCAACACCGGCGCCACTGCGGTGGCGTCGCAGCACCGGCTCTTGACCACGATCGCCTACCAGCTCGACGGCACTCCGACCTACGCGCTCGAGGGCTCGATCTTCGTCGCCGGCGCCGCGGTTCAGTGGCTGCGCGACAGCCTTGGCGTCATCGCCACGGCCGAGCAAAGCGGCGCGCTCGCCGCCGCTTCCGATCCGGCTCAGCAAATTTATTTCGTCCCGGCCTTCGTTGGACTCGGAGCACCCTATTGGGACCCCGACTGCCGCGGCGCTCTGTTCGGTCTGACGCGGTCGACCGGACCCAAAGAACTGGCGCGGGCCGCGCTAGAGAGCGTGTGCTTTCAGACCCTCGATCTGCTCGACGCCATGCGCGCCGATTGGCCCTCGGCCGAAATCATACTGCGCGCGGACGGCGGCATGGCGGCTTCGGACTGGCTCTTGCAGCGGCTTGCGGACATTCTCGACATTGTCGTCGAGCGCCCGATCGTTCAGGAAACGACAGCACTCGGCGCCGCCTATCTCGCCGGCCTCAAAAGCGGGATTTATCCGCCGCCGCGGTCCTTCGCCGAGCGGTGGCGCGCCGAGCGCTCGTTCACGCCCGGCATGGCGCCGGCCGCGCGCGCGGCCAAGATTGCAGGATGGCGCGACGCCGTGTCGCGCACGCTCAGCACCAATCAGGTGGCAGGCCGGCCATAGCCGATGCCGTCCTCGATCTTGATGTCGAAGACCCTCATCTTGAGGTTGGGCGGACTGACGCCCTTGCCGTCCGCAAGCTTGAACGTGAAATTGTGCATGAAGCAGCGAAGCACGGTTCCGTTCGCCATCAGCACCGCGTCGGCAAGGGACGCCTGACGATGGGGGCAGAGTCTTTCGACCCCGCGATAGCCATCCTTGTAGCGAAAGACCAGAATACCCTCGCCGTTCAGCCGCACGCGGATCGGGAATTTCGGTGCATTCGCATCGAACCCCTCGAGAACGTGCCAGGGAGGGTCACCGCCATCGTCGGCGTTTCGCTCCGCCGCGCCTCCGTCAGCACCCTCATCCATGCTGGTCTGCTCTTCACTCAAGCGCGGGCGTACTCGACCGAACCGGCGACGGTCGCCAAACGATCGAGAACGAATTGCCGGTTCATGCGGGCGAGCAGCACACCGATCTGTACCGCGAATGGGTGCTCGAGGAAGCAGTCGAAGACGGCCTGAAGCGCCTCGCGCAGCGCGAGGGCATGGTCTTTGCGGACCTCGTGGAAGATGTCTTGCAGAACGAACACGTCGTTCGAATTCAGGATGGCATCGGTCAGCCCGGTCCATTGATGGCGCGAGAGCGCGCTGCGGAGCGCACGAAGAAATTCCTTCTGCGCTCCCGTGATCCGTCCAGCCGCCGCCGGAACGCTGTCCTCCGACAACTGCATGAACCAGTTGCTCTCGGCCTGACCTCGTTCGAAGTCGCAATCGACGCGCTTGCCGGCCTTGAAGACCAGCTCCGGCACGAGGCGGCGGTTTGCGGTGCGGGTCACCTTATAACAGTCGGCAAGCTCGAACTCGCCGTCCTCGAGCCGGAAGACGGTGATGTCCGCCATCCGCCCCGGCCGAAGGCTGCCGGTGCGATCGGCCAAATCGAGCGCCTTCGCCGACATCGACGTCACCTTCTCGATGACGTCGCTGAGCGACAGGCCGAGATGGAGAAAGATCGACATCACGTTCGCGAGCGAACGGGCGGGGTAGACGACATTGAATTGCTGAAGGTCGGAACTGATGATGTGGGGCAAGAGATCCTGCCGCATGCAAGTCTCGGCGACGCGCCAGGAAAAATTCTGGCCGCCGAACGAGATGTCGAAGAGGACTCCGCGACGTGCGGCGTCCCTCACGCAGGGCAGGAGCTTCCCCTGCTCGTCAATGACCTGGCCGGGATTGGCGTGATAGATGTGAGTGATGATGTCCCCGGCCTGGGCGATATTGAATGCGTTCTCCACCATGCGCGGCGTAAGCTGTTGCGGCGTCATCTCGCCGATGTGTTGATAGAGCGGCAGGCGCAGTATTTCCGCCATGCCTTTCGCAAGATAAAGCGGCCCGGGAGTCTCAAGGCTATAGGCGCTGACCTTCAAATAGCGCAAGTAGCCCGGGTTTTTCTTGATCCACGCCTCCCACTCCTCGACATCGACGCTGCGAATGGCGCGCGTGCCGTCATGCCCGACGATGCCGAGGGGATTGATGTGCGGCGCCGGATAAATATCCGTGATGTAGCCACGCATTGTGGCGGAGAATTCGTCGATCGTCGCAAGCCCGCAATCGCCAGCATCGACGACCGTCGTCGATCCCTGACAGACGCCGATCGAGTCGACGTCGCTGAAGCCAAGCGAGCCGTATGTATGGACGTGCGCGTCGATCCAGCCGGGCGTGACATAGCGTCCGCTCAAATCGAGGGAGTTGGCGATCTCCGGCAGGTCATCGCCGATCGAAGCGATCTTGCCGCCCGCGATGACGATATTGGTGACCCGGTCGATACCTTGCTCGATGTCGATGACATGAGCCTTCTTCAGGAGAAGGGGGGCGTCGTCCGACATTTATTCCTCTTAACCGCTGGGCCCGGCGCGCCCATTTATTGGGCAGCGCCTGTTCGATCCAGATCAATATTGCAATGGCGGAAGTGCAGGGTCAACATACCGAGAGCGTATATAGGGGGCTTGCAGTGAAGCTGCTTTGCACGCGTTTTTCACAGCACACGCGCCGCACCGTCATCGCCGCAATCTTCGTTGCCGCCGCAATCCTCGGCGGGGCCGGCACAGGCCGGGCGGAAGACACAATCCGCCTGCGGCTGGACTGGCTGCCCACGGCCTATCACGCGCCGCTCTTTTACGGGGCCAAGCAGGGCTTCTATCGCGCCGAGGGGATCAACCTCGTCATCGAAGACGGCAAGGGCACCAACGTCGCGCTGCAGGCGGTTGCCGCAGGCAACGATGAAATCGTGCTCGCCAGTTATACGACGATGATCCAGTCGAGCACGGCCGGGATGGACGTGTTCGGCATCGGCGGCCTGATGCAGCGCAGTCCAGACGCCATCGTGTCTTTACAATCCAATCCAATCAACACGCCCGCCGAACTTGTCGGCAAGACGATCGCCACGACCCCCGGCAGCGAGATCGCGAAATTGCTAGTGGCTTTCTTCAAGGCTACCGGGCTCGACCCGTCCAAGATCTCCGTCATCAATACCGCGTCGGGGCTGGCGCCGGCGGCCGTCCTCTCCGGCACCGCACAGGCGATGACGGGATGGAGCTTCAGCGATGCGCTGATCCTGAACCAGACGAAGCCCATCGCCAAACCCATTCTGATGGCGGATTACGGCATCAATGTTCTCGGCCTTGGCTTCGTCACGACCAAAGCCTATGCCACGAAGAACAGCGATGTCCTCCGCCGCTTCATGAAGGCCACGACGAAGAGCTATGAGGATGGCCTCAAGCATCCCAAGGACACGATCGCAGCGTTGGTCGCCGACCGTCCGGATACCGCCCCTCGCGCGGCGCTCATGGAGGAGCAGCTCGGCCTCTTCCCGCAATTCCTCCACACGAAGCGAACGGAAGAGAAGCCCTTCGGTTGGACGGCGCGGGAGGATTGGGACCAGACGGCACAGCTTCTGCGGGACTATTTCGAGATGACGGCGCAGGTTGACGTCGGCTCGCTCTACACCAACGACTTCGTCGCCAAGAAATAAAGCGCGCGCAGGCGCACGAAGCCCGCCGCCTCGGGTGAGACGGCGGGCCTCGCCATAAATGTGACTACGACTGCGGTGTCACAGTGCCGTCTTGAGCGACCTTCAGCGACATCTGCTCACCATTCTTTTTCGCCTTCGCAGACCAAGAACCGTTGGTCTGCTTGTGGATCGATTGGACGCTGGTGTAGCCCTGGCGCTGCAGCAGCTGCTTCACCTGGGTCGCGCTCGCGACCGACTGGCTCTGGTCCATCCGAGAGGACGCGCGCGGTTGGGCTGAGTCGTTCGGCGTAGCCGACGTACCCGGCTGCATCCCAGTGGACGAACCCGGCTGGGCTGAGTAGTTCGACGTACCCGACTGCGTTGCGCCCGATGCGTGATCGCTGCTCAGGCCCTGTGCCATCGCAAGCGACGAAGCGCCGGTGAGAAGCGCCGCTGCCATGAGTGTCGTGAACTTCGTCATCAGTAACCTTTCTCTTGTCGTTTCTACCGACACCCTAAGAACGATGAGGCGGTCCCGGATAATCCAAATCTCATTCGCAAGTCGCATTGCCGCCAAAGCAATCGCTCCAGCGGAACGGGGACATAGGGAAGGATCAAGTCTACCATTGGCCAAAATCTCGGTAACGTGCGCGCGACAAGGGGGACACATGAAGCGAAGCGAAGGCCGGATCCTGACAACGCATGTCGGCAGCCTGCCGATAACCGCGCCGCTCGACCGCGCCAGCGCCGGCTACGAGGCTGAGCTGCGCGCCGCCGTGCGGGACGTCGTTGCGCGGCAGCGCGCGACCGGCATCGATATCGTCAACGAAGGCGAATACACCAAGGGCGGCAACTGGCTGAGCTATCTCGACGAGCGCTTCGGCGGTTTCGAGGTGCGGCCGGATACTGACGGCGCGGGGGTGATGGCCGCGGGCCGCGACCGCGAGGTGTTCGCGGACTTCTACCGTTATGCGGGCGAGAAAGGCACGCTGTTCTACGCGCCCGGAAGCGTGGTTCCTGCGGGGCGGCGCCCGACATGGGTCTGCACCGGCCCGGTCACCTATCGCGCGCACGAGGATCTCAAGCGCGAGATCGATACGCTGAAAGCGGCGGCCGGCGCGGGCGAGACGTTTCTCACCAGTACCGCACCCGCGAGCCTCGAGCCTTATCGCTCCAACGCGTTCTATCGCTCGGAGGAGGAGTTTCTCGGCGCGATCGGCGAGGCGCTGCGCGAGGAATACGAGGCGATCGCCGCCTCAGGCCTCATCCTCCAGGTCGACGACGCGTGGCTCCCGGCGCTCTGGGACCGGATCGGCATCGGCATGGGGCTCGACGCCTTCCGCCGGCGCTCGATGCTGCGGATCGACGTGCTGAACCACGCGCTTCGCAACATTCCCGAGGACCGCATCCGCTATCACCTGTGCTGGGGAAGCTGGCACGGACCGCACGCCTTCGACATCGAGATGAAGGATTTCGTCGATGTGATGCTGCGCGTGAAGGCGGGAGCTTATTCCTTCGAGGCGGCGAACGCGCGCCACGAGCACGAGTACGAAGTGTGGGAGAGCGTGAAGCTGCCGCCGGGCAAGATCCTCATTCCCGGCGTCATCACGCATTCGACCGACGTGGTCGAGCACCCGCGCCTCGTGGCGCAGCGGATCGAGCGCTTCGCGCGCCTCGTCGGGCGCGAGAACGTCATCGCCGGCACGGATTGCGGCTTCGGCGGGCGCTCCCATCCGCAGATCGCATGGGCGAAACTCAAATCGCTCGCCGAAGGCGCCGCGATCGCGAGCAAATCCCTGTTCGGCTGACCGCTACCGCTGCGCCGGGGCGGCGCGGGCGTGCGGCTCGCCGTGCAAGAGAAGATCGATGCAGCGTCCCGGCGTGAGCGAGCCGTACTGAGCGGCGAGCAATCCGTTGAGCACGTTGTCGGGGACCGCGGTCGCAACGAAGCTGCCGAGCTGACCGCCCTCGCGCACCGCCTGCTGGCGCACGCGCTCGCGCAGGATGCCGCATGCGTCGAGCGTGCCGTAGTTGAGATAGATCACCACAACGCCGATCACGACGATGCCGAGGACAGCCAAGATGCTGACCAACCAGCGCATCGCTCAGCCCCGCGCGCCGCAAACGATGAGCGCGTCGAGCGCCGTCACGCCGTGACCATCACGGTGGGCGACGAGCGGGTTGATGTCGATCTCCGTGATCTCGGGTTGGGTCATCATCAGCCGCCCGACGAGGGCGGCCGCGCGCGCAACCGCGGCCACGTCGACAGGACCGCGGCCGCGAAAATCACCCAAGAGCTTCGCCGCCTTGAGACGGCCGAGCTCGGCCACGATCGCATCCTCCGGCGTGTCGGGCGCGAGGAGCCGCACATCGCCGAGCGCCTCGATCCACACGCCGCCGAGCCCCACCATCACAATCGGTCCCCAGGCGGGATCGCGGTGCGCCCCTAGCGCAAGCTCGAGGCCGGGCGCGCCCATCGCCTCGATGAGCGCGCCGTCGAGCGCAAGCCCCGGCTCGGCGCGCGCGACGTTGGCGTGGAGCCGGTCCCACGCCGCGTCAAGCGCCGCCGCGTCGGCGATGCCGAGGATCACACCGCCCGCCTCGGTCTTGTGCGCGAGCGCCGCGGCCTGCGCCTTGGCGGCGACGGGATAACCCACGCGGCTGGCGATGGCGCGCGCCTCGGCCGGCGAGCGCGCGAGCGCACCCGGCGGCACCGGAATGCCGATCGCGCGTAAAATCTCCTTGCCGCGCCATTCGGCCGCCATGCCGGGCGCAAGCGACGGCAGGCCCGCGAAGGGCTTGGCGCGCGGCACAGGCCGCGACGCCGCGAGGCCGCGGCCGTACTCCGTCAGCCGCGCCATTGCACGAAAGGCGCGCTCGGGCGAACGCAGCAGCACGATCCGGTTCTTCTCGACAACGCGCGCGACCTCGGCCGAGAGCGGCGAGGTCTCGTTCTGCAGCACGAGCACCATCGGCTTGGGCGATCCCCCCACGCCCTCGACGAGGCGCTCGACCCACTGCACGCCGACGGCCGAGGAGTGCCCCGGGATCGAGACGATGAGGCTGCCATTGGCGGGATCGGATGTGAGCGCCGCCGCACCCAACCTTACAAGATCGGGCTTCCAGGCCGGGATCGTGCCGAGATCGAGTGGATTCTCGGGCGGGTTGAAGGTCTCAAGCTGCGGGCGGAGCGCGTCCTTTTGCGGCGCCGACATCGGCGGCAGGTCGAGCCCGAGCGTGTCGCAATAATCCTGGGCAATGGCGCAGAGCGCGCCCGAGAAGGTCAGGACGGAGGTGCCCTTCACCGGCGGCGCGGGATAGCGCAGGAGAATGTGGCCGACATCGATCATCTCTTCGAGCGTCTCGACGAACACGACGCCGGCGCGCCGCACGACGGTGCGCATCGCGGCGTGATCGCCGGTCAAGGCGCCAGTGTGCGAGCGCGCCGCGGCCTGGGCGCGCGCGCTGCGACCGGGATGGAGCAGCACGAGCGGCTTTTTCGCGGCGCGCGCGGCAGCCGCCGCAGCAAGGAAGTTCGCGGGCTGCCGGATCTGCTCGCCATAGGCGAGGATGACGCCGGTCGCGGGATCGTGCGCCAGGTACTCGATGAACTCGGCGAGACCGATGCCGGCCTCGTTGCCGACGGTGACAAGATAGGAGCACGCCACGCCGCGGGCCTCGAGCCCGCCCACGACATGCCCACCCATGCCGCCGCTTTGCGCCACCACGGCGACGCCGGGGCCGGCCGCGGGCTCGAGCCGCTTCACGCGCGGGAAGCCCATGAAGCCGATGCAAAGCCCGTCGACATAGTTCGTGTAGCCGAGGCAGTTGGGCCCGACGAGCGCCAAGCGCCCCGCGCGCGCCGCGGCGCCGATCTCCTGCTGGCGCGCACGCTCGTCCTCGCCCATCTCGGCGAAGCCCGATGCGAAAGTGATCGCGGACGTCGTCTTGCGGCGGACAAGACCCGCCACGCTCTCGGCGACGGCGCCGGCCGGAACCGTGAGCACCGCAAGATCGACGCCCTCGGGCAACTCATCGACGCTCGGCAGACACGGGCGGCCTTCGAGGCTCGCGAGATTGCGCCCGACGAGATGGATGTCGCCGCGATATTCGTTCTGGACGAGGTTGGCGAGCACCATGTGGCCCGCCGAGCCCGCGCGTGAGGATACGCCGATGATCGCGATCGAGCGCGGCCGCACGATCGACTCGACAGCGGCCACTTCCCAGCGCGTCGTCGCGGTCCCGCCCTCGTCCATGTCCTCCCTCCAGCGCCCGCCCGGCTTCAGGGCTATCGTCGGGCGCGCGCAACATATACCATGCCGGGCTTCTTGGTACATGAGGCGGAGGAGCGCGCGGTGCCCGAGCAGGTCGTCACATACGAGTGCGACGGAACGATCGCGCTCATCGGCCTCAACCGGGCCGAGAAGCGCAACGCGCTGAGCCAGGAGCTCCAGAAACAGCTGCGCGATGCCGTGCTGCGCGCGCACGACGAGGCGAAGGTCGGGCTCGTGTTCAGCCACGGCGCCGATTTCTGCGCCGGCCTCGATCTCGTCGAGGCGAGGGCTTGGGTGAATGATCCCGTCGAACTCGCCCGGCGCCGGCGCCGCCGCTTCGAGCGCGCCTTCGACGACATCGCGCGCGGCCCCATCCCGTTCGTGGCGGCGGTCTCAGGCGCCTGCGTCGGCGGCGGGCTTGAGCTCGCGATCGCGTGCCATGTGCGCGTCGCCGACGAGACGAGCTACTTCGCGCTGCCCGAAGGCCAACGCGGCATCTTCGTGGGCGCGGGCGGATCGGTCCGCATCGCCCGCGCCTTGGGCGTCGAGCGCATGTCGGACCTGATGCTCACGGGCCGCGTGCTCACCGCCGCCGAGGGCGAGCGCTACAACCTCGTGCAGTACCTCGTAGCGAAGGGCGAGGCGTTCGAGCGCGCGAAATCTCTGGCCCTTCGCATCGGCGAGAACGCACCCTTGTCGAACTGGGCGATCGTCAACTGCCTGCCGCGCATTCCCGACATGTCGTACGACGATGGCCTCTTCGTCGAGCGGCTCGTCACCAACGCGGTCGCGAGCCCGGAGGCGGGCGAGCGCCTCAAGGCCTTCGCCGAGAAGCGGGCGCAGCGCCTCGCCGATCCGGGTATGTCGGGCGACGGGCGCAGCGCAACACGGGAGAAGTGAGATGGCACTGCGCGATGCGGCAATCGTCGGCTTCGCCGAGACCAAGATCGTCGAGAAGAGCGACCGCGACATCTGGGAGCTCGGCGCCGAGATTCTCGATGGGCTCCTTACAAGCACCGGCTTCGAGAAGCAGGAGATAGATGGGCTCGTTCTGAGCGCATCGATGACGGGCTCGGGCAATCCCTTCTGGTCGCAGACGACCGCCGACCAGCTCGGGCTCGAGCTCGATTTCTGCCAGACGGTCGATATCGGCGGAAGCTCGCCTTTGGGCGCGCTCGCGCGTGCGGCAGCCGCGATCGATGCCGGCCTCTGCACGACGGCAATGCTGCTTTACGCCGATACGCAGGGCGCGGAGAACAATTCGCGCATGCGTTCCTTCAACGCGGAATGGACCATGCCCTATGGCCTCCTCGGGCCGCCGGGCGCGTTCGGCCTCTTGTCGAAGCGCTACGAGCACCTCTACGGGCTCGACTACAGCATGCTCGGCAAGCTCGCGGTGGCGCAGCGCGGACACGCGGTCTTGAACCCCAACGCGGTCGAGAAGCTGCGCCAGCCGATCACGGTCGACGACTACATCAATTCGCGCATGATCGCCGAGCCGATCCGGCTCCTCGACAGCGTCATGGTGTGCGATGGCGCGAGCGGGCTTCTCGTCACGAGCCGCACGCGGGCGCGGCGGAAGCGCATTGCCAAATACGTGACGCCCGTCGGCTATGGCGAGCGCACGAATTTCCGCATCGGCGAATCCGTCGTCGACGTGACGCAGTCGGGCCACCTCGCCGCCGGCAAGAAGGCGTTCGCCGAGGCCGGGCTCACGGCGAGCGCCATCTGCTCGTTCCATCCTTATGACGATTTCGTCATCGCCATGATGATCCAGATGGAGATGCTGGGCTTCTGCAAGCCGGGCCAAGGCTGCGCCTTCATCCGCGAGCACGACTTCACACACACGGGCGACCTGCCGCTCAACACCGGCGGCGGCCAGATCTCGGCGGGCCAGCCGGGGCTCGCCGGCGGCGGCGTCAATCTCGTCGAGGCAGTGCGGCAGCTCATGGGCGCCGGGGGCGCGCGCCAGGTGAAGCGCATCAATAATGCGCTCGTCACCGGCATCGGCGGCATTCCCTATGGCCGCAACTGGGCGACCAGCACCGCCATGATCCTGACCCCTGGCGCCTGAGGAGCGAGAGATGAGCGAGACCGTCCACGACACGCTCGACGTTCAGCGCGAGGCGATCATCCCGCGCACCTTCTCACGCCCGTTCTGGGAAGCGACGCGGCAGAAGAAGCTTGTCCTCCAGTTCGACCCGCGCAGCGGCAAGTACCAGTTCTTCCCGCGCCCCAACAGCCTGTTCGACGGCCGCCGTGGCCTTGAATGGCGCGAGGTGTCGGGAAAGGGCGAGATCTTCACCTACACGATCGCGCGCCGGGGCCCGCCCGCCTTTCGCGGCAAGGAGCCTTATCTCATCGCGACGGTGACCCTCGAGGAAGGCGTCAACATCATCGCCAATGTCGTCCATTGCGGGCTCGACGAGATCAAGATCGGCATGAAGGTGCGGCCGTTCTGGGCGCCCCTTGCGAACGGCACGCACCTTCTGATGTTCGAGCCGGCGCGGTAGCCACCATTTATGGAGCGAACGCCATGACGATCGATCTCAAGCCCGGCACGCCGGGCTGGCAGCAGCGCCACGTCGATGCCTATCTCGCAAGCGACGGCGCCGAAGGCCACGTCATCGATTTCGGCCGGCCCGGCGTGCCGCCGGTGAACTGCCTGCTGCTGCAGACGACCGGCCGCAAGAGCCACGACACGAAAACGTCGCCGCTCATTTATGGCGAGGACAAAGGCGGCTTCGTCATCGTCGCCTCGCGCGGCGGGGCGCCGACGCATCCGGCCTGGTTCCTCAACCTTCGTGACGCGCCCGAGGTGCGGTTCCAGGTGGTGAACAAGAAGTACCGCGGGCGGGCGCGGATCACGACGGGCGCCGAGCGCGAGCGCCTCTACCAGATGATGACCGGCCTTTTCCCGCCCTATCGCGACTATCAGGCCAAGACCACGCGCGAGATCCCCGTCGTGGTGCTGGAGCCGCAGGGCGAGATCGAGAAACTCTAGGGCGGCTCACGCGCGGCCGAGGAACGGCATTCCGATCGGCAGGACGAACGCTTCCATCAGGTTCGTCTCGTCCGGCAGGCGCGCGATCAAAAGCGCGATCTCGGCGATTTCCTCGGCCTTCATCATCTGCGCCGGCGGGCGCGCGGGCCGATTGGCGCCGCCGGCCAAGTGGCTCTCGGTCACGCCCGGATCGATGATCGAGACAGTGATGCCGTGCTCACGCCCGTCGAGCGCCATCGACTGGGTAAGGCCATGGAGCCCGAACTTGGCGGCGGCGTAGCCAAGCGTGTGCGGCCGCGGCCGGCGCGACGAGACGCTGCCGATATTGATGATGCGGCCGCGCTTCTGCTTCACCATGATGCGCATCGCTTCGCGCCCGCAGAGGAATGGGCCCGTGAGCATGGTGTCGATCGAGCGGCGCCAGTCGGCGAGGCTCAGATCAACGGTCGGAATGTGGTCGGCGAGGCCGGCATTGTTGACGAGGATGTCGACGCGGCCGAAAGCCGCCATCGTGCGCTCGAAGAGGCGGACCACCTGCGGCTCCACGGTGACATCGGCCGGACAGGCGAGCGCCGTGCCACCCGCCGCCGCGATCTCCGCCGCGACCTTATCGAGCTTGTCGGCCGAGCGTGCGGCCACGACCGTCTTCACGCCGGCCGCGGCGAAGGCGCGCGCGATCGCAACGCCGATTCCGGAGCTTGCGCCGGTGATGATCGCGACGCGCTCCGACATGTCCTTGAAGTGAGCCATGGGCGCTTGTTACCCGACGCGCGCGCCGCTGTCGATGAGGGCTACGCGCGGGCGCCGGCGCGCCAGCGGTTCCAGAGATAGACCGCCTCGCCGACGATGCCGCGGCGGAAGACGAGAATGATGACGATGAAGATGACGCCGATCACGACCGGCACGGGGATGCCGATCCCGGCGAGGTACTCGTCCATGGCGACGATGAGGACGGCGCCGACGACCGGGCCGAGAAGCGTGCCCATGCCGCCCAGCAGCACCATCAGCACGACCGCCGCCGAGGTAGTGAAATCGACGTCGCTCAAGGTGGCAAGCCCGATCGCGATCGCCTTTACCGCGCCCGCGACCCCAGCGAGTGCCGCCGACAGCACGAAGTTCATGAGCTTGTAGCGATCGACCGGATAGCCCAGCGAGATCATGCGCGGCTCGTTGTCCTTGATCGCGCGCAGCACCTGGCCGAAGGGCGAGCGCCAGACCCGCGCCACCAGCAGATATCCCGCCAGGAAGATCGCCGCCGTGACGTAATACATCGCGAAATTGTTGGTGAGGTCGACGAGTCCCAGGAGCTTGCCCCGCGGCACGGCCTGGATGCCGTCCTCGCTGTTGGTGAAGGGAAGCCGGAGCGCGAGGAAATAGATGGCCTGCGCCAGCGCCAGCGTGATCATCGCGAAGTAGAGACCCTGGCGCCGGATGGCAGTGAGGCCGAAGAGCAGGCCGAGCGCCGTGGCACTCGCAATGCCACAGAGGAGCGCCAGCTCGAACGGAAAGCCGAACGATTTCGCCGTCTCGGCTGCGATGTAAGCGCCGGCGCCGAAGAACGCAGCATGGCCAAACGACAAAAGCCCGCCGCCGCCGATCAGCAGATTGAAGGCGCAGGCGAAGAGCGCCATGCACAGCACCTCCATCGCGAACACGGGATAAAAAAGGAACGGCGCCGCGATGAGAAGAACGACGCCGACGGCAAGCCCGATGAGGCCGCTGCCGCGTGCGCCCGTGGCGCTTGCCGAAACGTCGCCCAGTTCGAGCGACATCTAGCGCGTCTGTCCGAAAAGGCCCGCCGGCTTCACCATCAGCACGACGATCATGATGAGGAAGATCACGAGGTTCGAGGCCTCGGGATAGAACACTTTCGACAGGCCTTCGAGCACGCCGAGCGAGAGGCCCGTGACGATCGCGCCGAGGATCGAACCGAAACCGCCGATCACCACCACGGCGAAGACGGTCGTCAGGATATTGGCGCCCATCAACGGATTGACCTGGTAGATCGGCGCCGCGAGCACGCCCGCCAATCCGGCGAGCGCCACGCCAGTGCCAAAGGCAAGCGTCACCATCCGCGGCACGTTGATGCCGAAGGCGCGCACGAGCATCGGGTTCTCGGTCGCCGCGCGCAGGTAAGAGCCGAGCCGGGTCTTCTCGATCGCGTACCAGGTGCCGAAGCAGCAGGTGAGCGAGGCGCCCACGACCCAGGCGCGGTAGGCCGGCATGAACATGAAGCCGAGATTGTAGCCGCCGGTGAGTCCGGCCGGATAATTGTAGGGCTGGCCCGACGTGCCGTACCAATGAACGAACATGCCCTGGATGATCTGGAGGAGGCCGAGCGTCAACAGCAGACCATAGAGATGCGGCAGGTTGTAGACGCGCGCGATGAGCGTGCGCTCGATGATCATGCCGACGATCGCCACCGCGAGCGGCGCCAGTACGAACGCCCACCAATAGCCGATGCCCAAATAATGAAGGAGCATCCAGGCGATGAAGGCGCCGAGCATGTAGAAGGCGCCCTGCGCGGCGTTGACGATGGCGAGAAGGCCGAAAATGATCGCGAGGCCGAGGCTCAACATGGCGTAGAACGAGCCGTTGATGAGGCCCAACAGCAACTGCCCGAACAGCGCGGTGGCCGACATGGCCCGCTCTCCCCCTCAGAGCCCCAGATAGGCTTCGAGCCTGCCCATCTTGGCGGCGACCTCTGCGCGCGCGATGCGGTCGATGATCTTGCCGCTTTCCATCACATAATGATGGTCGGAAATGCGCGCGGCAAAGCGGAAATTCTGCTCGACGAGGAGCACGGTCAATCCCCGCGCGCGGATCGCCTCGAGCACGCGCCCCACCTGCTGCACCAGCACCGGCGCCAGGCCCTCGGTCGGCTCGTCGAGGATGAGGAACCGGGCCCCGGTGCGCAGCACGCGCGCGATCGCCAGCATCTGCTGCTCGCCGCCCGAAAGCTTGCTGCCCTGGCTCCGCCCCCGCTCCTTGAGATTGGGAAAGAGCTGATAGATCTCGTCGGCGCTCATGCCGCCTTCGGCGAGCGTCGGTGGCAGAAAGAGATTCTCGGTGACGTTGAGGCTCGCGAAGATGCCGCGTTCCTCCGGTACATAGCCGACGCCGAGGCGCGCCACGCGCTCGGGTGGGAACGCGATGGTCTCGACCCCCATGACGCGGATCGAGCCCGCGCGTTTGCCGAGAATGCCCATCACGGCGCGGAGCGTCGTCGTCTTGCCGGCGCCGTTGCGGCCAACGATCGTCGCAACCTCGCCCGCGCCCACCGCGAGATCGAGCCCGTGCAGCACGTGCGATTCGCCATAATGGCCGTTGAGCCCGGCGATCTCGAGCACCGGCTCAGTCAAAGCCGGTACCCATGTAGGCCTCGATCACGGCCGGGTCCTTCGCGACCTCGTCGTAGGAGCCATCAGCGAGGATCGCGCCATGCTGCATCACGGTGATGCGGTGCGAGAGATCGGCGACCACCGAGAGATTGTGCTCCACCATCAGCACCGTGCGGTTCGCCGCGACGCGACGGATCAGCGCGACGATGCGTCCGATGTCCTCGCCCGCCATGCCCGAGGTCGGCTCGTCGAGGAGCAACAGTTCTGGCTCGAGCGCCAGGGTCGTCGCGAGCTCGAGCGCGCGCTTGCGGCCATAAGGAAGCTCGCCTGCGACGAGGCCGGCGTGATCTTCGAGCCCGACATCGGCGAGAAGCGCACGCGCGCGCCCGTCGAACGCGCGCAGCACCGCATCAGAGCGCCAGAAGAAGTAATTGTCGGCGCGGAAGCGCTGCAGCGCCATGCGCACATTCTCGAGCACGGTCAGGTGAGGAAAGACCGCCGAGATCTGGAACGAGCGCACAATCCCAAGGCGCGAGACATCGTGTGGCGTCATGCCGGTGATGTCGCGGCCCTTGAAGAAGATGTGCCCGCTCGTCACCGGCAGGAAGCGCGTCAAAAGATTGAAGTACGTGGTCTTCCCGGCGCCGTTCGGGCCGATCAGCGCGTGGATCGAGCCGCGCTGCACCTCGAGACTCACCTCCCGGACGGCGACGAAGCCGGCGAACGACTTCGTCACCGCCTCGGTGCGGAGAAGGACCTCGTCGGGCAAGACCTCGGCCGTTACTTGCCGCCGTTGGCCGCGACGAGCGGGCAGCCGCCCTGATCCATCGGCCGGAACGCCTTGTCGCCGGGAATCTCGCCCAGAAGCTTCGCGAGATCGCGCGGGCCTTTCGATTCCTCCGGCGTCTTCACCTGAACGAGATAGACGTCGTGCACCATGCGGCCGTCGGGCCGGAGCACGCCGTGCTTGGTGAAGGCGTCGTCGACCGGGTGCTGCTGCATCCAGGGGAAGATCTTCTTGGGGTCATCGCTCCCGGTCGCCTGCGCCGCCGTGAGATATGTGCGCACCGCCGAATAGAGCCCGGCCATGAGATAGGGCGCCATCTTGCCCTGGCGCTTCTCGTATTCGTCGGCGAAGGCCTCCGACTTGGGCGGGTTGGCGTCGCGGTACCAGGGCAGCGACATGATCATGCCCTGCGTCGCGGGGAGACCGCCCGCGCCCTCGATCGCCTGCAGGTCCATGCTGAGCGGGACCACTTTGACGCCGCTCTTGATGAGGCCGAACTCGTTCGCCGACTTGATGGCGTTCGTCATGTCGGGCCCGGCATCGCCCAGTGCGATGACCTCGGCCTTAGAAGCCTGCGCCTGAAGCATGAAGGAGGACATGTCGGACGCGCCGAAGGGATGAAAGACGGTGCCGACGACCTTGCCGCCCGCCGCGGTGACGCTGCGCGTCACGCCCTCGACGAGCGCTTTGCCATAGGCATAGTCGGCCGACAGGATGAACCAGGTCTTGCCGAGCTTCGGCACCGCTTCGCCGAGATTCGGGAGTTGGTAAGTGTCGTAGGTCCATTGCGCGCTGTAGGGCGCGCATTGCTTGCCGGTCAGCGCGTCGGAGCCCGCCTCGCTGTAGAGCACGGCCTTGCCGCGCTGGCGCGCCACCTCCTGCACGGCGAGCGCCACGCCCGAATAGACGACATCGAGGATCGCGTCGACCTGCTCGGTGTCGTACCAACGCTCGGCGATGCGCACGCCCACGTCGGGCTTGTCCTGATGGTCGCCATGGATGACCTCGATCGGCACGCCATTGATCTTGCCGCCGAACTCGTCGACGGCCATCTGCGTCGCGACGACCGGCCCCATGCAGTTGTCGAGGCAATAGGGGCCCGAGAAATCGTCGAGAATGCCGAGCTTGATCTTGTTGTCGGAATATTGGGCGTTGGCGGCAGGCGCTTGCATCAGCACAAGACCGGCCAGCGCGGCCGCGAGGCCCCACGTAAAGCGCATCGATTCCTCCCCTTCCCCCGAGCGCGTCCCGAGGCCGACGATGCGCCTTTCCGCGCGCTAAGTGAAGCATTTCGCGGGGCCGCAACATGCGGCCGCGGCCCATCCAAGCCGATGGGACCGATCCCACGCGGGGATGCGCCTCTAATGGCCGGCATAAGACAGGACGGGACCGGCCCACGCGGGCCGTAGGGGGAAGACCATGCCACCGCACATCATCGATCGCCGCGCGGTCCTGCGCTGGACCGCAGGCGCGGGGCTCGGAGCGAGCCTGCCGTGGGCACGGCTCGTGCACGCGGAGGGCGCAGCTGCCGGTCTCGTCCCGCGCCGCGTTTTCTTCGCCGACCCCGACTATCGCAACGTCCGTATCAGCCCGGACGGGCGGCATCTGGCCTATCTCGCTCCGCGCGCGAGCGTGCGCAATCTTTGGGTGGCGCCGGTCGACGCACCGCAGGCCGGGCGCCCGCTAACGCGCGTCACGGATCGCGATATCGGCGCCGAGCATCATTGGGCCTTCAACAATCGCCAGCTTATCTTTTTCCAGGACCGCGAGGGCGATGAGAACTGGCGCGCCTCGAGCATCGATATCGAAACCGGCGTGAGCGTGCCGCTGACGCCGCCCGAAGGCGTCGTCTCCTACGTGCAGGGCATCGACCGCAATTTTCCGGACGACGTGCTCTTCGGGCACAATGCGCGCGACAAGCGCTACTTCGACATATTCCGCATCAACCTCGTGACCGGGAAGAGCCAGCTCGTCTTCGAGAATCCCGGCTTCGCCCAGCTCCTGACGGATGCCCAATTCCGCCTGCGCATCGGCGTGCGCTTCGCCGCTGACGGCACTGCCGAGCTTTTCGAGCACACGGCATCGGGCGATTGGAACCTGTTCACGACCGTGCCGATCGGCGACATCGACAGCACCAATTTCATCGATTTCAGCCGCGACGGCAGCACGCTCTACGTGCTCGACACGCGCGGCCGCGACAAGGCCGCGCTCTACGCACTCGACATGCGGACGCGGCAGCGGCGGCTTCTCGCCGAGGATGCAGAGGCCGACATAACGTACGTCGACTTCGCCGACCGCCAGCCAGTTGCGCCGCTCGCGACGAACGATCGCGCGCGCTGGCACGCGCTCGATGCGGGGGCGAGGAAAGACCTTGCGGCGCTCGATCGCTATGGCGCGGGCGACCTCTGGGTCGAGAACCGCAGCCTCGACGGCAATCGCGCGGTCGCCTTTCTCGAGCGCGACACCGAAAGCGGGGAGTACGCGCTGGTCGGGCACGAGCAAGAGAAAGGCGCAGTGCGGCACCTCTACACGCAGCGGAAGGCGCTTGCGAACTTACAGCTCCGTCCGTTCGAGCCGGTGGCGATCAAAGCGCGAGACGGCCTCATGCTGCGTGGCTATCTGACACGGCCTTCTGATGCCGCGGGCGCGCGGCCGCCGCTCGTGCTCGTGATCCACGGCGGGCCTTACGCACGCGATTATTGGGGCTTCAACGCGACGCACCAATGGCTCGCCAATCGCGGCTATGCGGCACTCTCGGTCAACTATCGCGGCTCGACCGGGTTCGGCAAAGCCTTCGTCAAGGCGGCCGACCACGAATGGGGCGGCCGCATGCACGACGACTTGATCGATGCGCTCGATTGGGCGCTGGCGCGGGGGATCGCCGATCCGGCGCGCGTCGGGTTTCTCGGCGGCAGCTATGGCGGCTATTCAGCGCTCATGGCCGCGACGAAGACGCCCGACCGCTTCACCTGCATCGTCGATCTCTTCGGCGTCTCGAACCTCATAACCTTCATGGCGACGATCCCGCCCTATTGGGGACCGTGGTTCAGCATCTGGAAGAACCGGCTGGGCGACCCCGCGACCAAGGAGGGCCGCGCCTTCCTGATCGAGCGCTCGCCGCTCACGCATATCGAGCGCGCCACGAAGCCCATTCTGATCGCGCAGGGCGCTAAGGATGTGCGCGTGGTGCGCGCGGAATCGGAGCAGATGGTGGCGGCGCTCACGAAGAAGGGCGTGCCCGTCACCTACATCACCTTTCCCGACGAAGGGCACGGCTTCGTGCGGCCGAAAAACCGTCTCGCCTGCAACGCCGTCATCGAGGCGTTCCTGGCGCAGCATCTGGGCGGGCGCGCGGAGCCAGTGGGCAACGATTTCGCGGGCTCGTCGATCCGGATCGAAGTGGGGCGCGAGCTGGTGCCGGGCTTGCCGGCCTAGAGCCGCACTCAGTAGGTCGCGCGGCCGCCGGTGATGTCGAAGACGGCGCCGGTGCTGAAGCTGCACTCCTCGGACGAAAGCCACGCCACGAGCGCCGCGATCTCCTCGATGCCGACAAAGCGCCCCTTCGGGATCTTCGACAGCATGAAGGCGATGTGCGCCTCCGTCATCTCGCCCATGAGTTCGGTCTTGGCGACGGCCGGAGCGACGCAATTGACGATGATCTCGGTGCCGGCGAGCTCTTTGCCGAGCGACTTCGTCAGCGCAATGAGCCCGGCCTTGGCGGCGCTGTAGGCGGGGGCGTTCGGGTTCCCCTCCTTGCCCGCGACCGACGCCATGTTGACGACGCGGCCGTAGTTGCGCGCCATCATGTGCGGCACGAGCGCGCGGGAGCAGAGGAAGGCGCCCGTAAGGTCGATGTCGAGGACGCGCTTCCAGTCGGCGAGCTTGTATTCCCACGTCGGCACGTTGGGCCCGTTGATGCCGGCGTTGTTGACGAGGATGTCGACCTTGCCGAGCGCCGCGATCGCGGCCGCCGCCGCCGCCGCGACCGAGGCTTCGTCGGCGACATCGACCACCTGAGAATGGACGCGCGCGTTGCCGCCGCCGAGCCGCGCCGCCGTCTCGGCGAGACGCGCCTCGTCGCGGTCCCAGAGCGAAAGGGCGGCGCCCGAGGCGAGGAGGCGCTCGGCGCAAGCCAAGCCGATGCCGCGCGCGCCGCCGGTGACGACCGCGCCGCGGCCTTCGAGATCGATGCGGTTCATGGGCGGCATTTGAACCGATGGGGCGCCACCTGGCAATCGCCCAATCCGCGCGGGGCATAGCGTTCCACCGTGAGCCCGCTATGATGGCTCGCACCATACTTTGCGAGGCATGCCATGGGCTTCTTCATCGGCCATGTCGGGCTCCACGTTAAGGACATCGACGCCGAGATCGCGTTCCTCGAGATGCTGGGCGCGACGGTGACGAGCCGCGAGACGACGCCGCGCGGGCGCATCGCCTTCGTCAGCATCGACGGTGAAACGCACCACAATTTCGCGCTGTTCGAGGATGGCGAGTTGCTGCCAAGCGGCGATTCGAAGAAGGAGAAGCGCGGCCTCCACCATATCGCGCTCCGCGTGCAAACGCGCAGCGAGGTCGACGGCTGGGTCGCGAAGCTGAAGGCGTATGGACTTGCGCTCGATGGCCCGCACATCCAGGGGCCGGAGGGCGGCGGTCTCGTCGCCGGCAGCAGCAGCTATTCCGTGTTCTTCAACGATCCCAACGGCGTCAGCTTCGAGATCTTCGCCGAGCCGAGGACGGTCGCCGAATGGCGCGCCGCGACCCAGCGCGAGACGGAGCCGGCCTAGCCCTTCGCAACTGTCATTGCGAGCGGAGCGAAGCAATCTCCCGGGAGATTGCTTCGTCGCTGATGCTCCTCGCAATGACAGATAAGGCCTAGAGCGCGGCGAGCTTCGGCATCACTTCGGTCGCGAACAGATTGACCGAGCGCACCGCGTCGGCGAGCGCGATGTTGCCGAAGAGCATGGCGAAATTCATGTAGTTGACGCCGATCTCGCGCGCCTGCCGCTCGATCTCGGCCGTCACCGTGTCGGGCGTGCCGGCGATGACCGTGCCGGCCGCGACCGCCTTGTCGAAGCCGCCGACAATGTGGTGCGTGTAGTTGATGCTCGTGACGTTGCGCTGGCTCAGCCACATGATCTTGTCGTAATGCGCCTCGTGCGCGGGGGCGGCGATGCGGCGCGCGTCGGCCATCGTTTCGGCCACGACGAGCTGGCGATTGACGCCCACGGCGAGCCCGCCCGAAAACTCGGGCTTCGGGTGCGCCGGCGTGCCGCGCTCGGCGTAGCCGTCTTTGAAGGCGGCGATGTTCTTCTTCGCGGTCTCGACCGACCCGAGCGTCACGAAGTGAAGTCCGTGCTCGCCGGCCCAGCGCGCGCCGAATTCGGCCGAGGAGGCATACCAGAACGGCGGATAGGGTTGCTGCAGCGGCTTCAGCTGCATCGGCACCTTCGCATAGCTGTAGAACGGGCCCGAATAGGTGAGCTCGTCGTGGGTGAAGCCTTCGATGATGCAATGATAGGCGTCGAGGAAAATGTCGCGCGAGCGCTCCGGATCGACCTTGTGGAAATTGAGCTCGAACGGCGAAACGCCGCGGCCGACGCCGACATCGAGCCGCCCGTGGCTCAGATGGTCGAGCATCGAGATCTCCTCGATGAAGGTCAGAGGCGTGTAGAGCGGCAGCAGGAAGACGAGCGCACCCAGGCGGATGCGCTTCGTCGCGCGCGCGACGGCGGCGAGGTGGATGCCCGGGTGCGGCACCATGTTGAGCGGCGTGCAGTGATGCTCGGCGAAATGGAGGCAATAGAAGCCAGCCTCGTCCGCCGCGGCCGCGAATTGCAGCCGCTCGTCGAACTGCTGCGCGAGCGGCAAGTCGTTGCGGTCGACGTGATCGAAAATTCCGAACTTCATCTCTCGTCCTTCGCGCAGTGCCTCGGGCCGGCTCCGAGCCTAAGAGGAGAGGCCACTGAACGCCAGATCGAAGCTCATCGCGCGGCGCTCTCGCGATACTGCGGCAGAAGGCTCGCGAGATTGTCGCGGTCGATGGCGCGCAGCTCGGCCGCATCGAAGACGCCGCAGTGGGCGAGCCCTTCGACATGCTCCTTCGCCGTGCGATACGGATAGTCCGTGCCGAAGACGAAGTTCGAGGCGGGGATGAGCGCGCGGGCCGAGGAGAGCGCGTAACGGTTCGAGGCCTGCGCCGTATCGTAGAAGAAGCGCTGCGCCTCGGGCACGAATCCGTCGGGGAGTAGCCCCGCATATTCCTTCTGCTGGGCCATGCGGATGAAGCGTTCCGCGAGGAACGGCATGGTGCCGCCGGCATGCGACCAGATCATGCGCACCGCGCGATAGCGTTGAGCGGAGCCCGAGAACACCATGCGGGCGATGGCGCGGGTGGTATCCGTGCCGTACTCGATCGCGGCGTCGCCGACGCCGGGCACGAGGTTGTGGCAGCAGTCGGGTGTCGCCGGGTGGACATAGCAGACGGTGCCGCGCCGGTTCAGCTCCTCGAACACCGGCGCGAAAGCGGGATCGCCGAGCCATTTGTCGTGATAGCTCGTATAGAGCCCGACGCCGTCGGCCTTGAGCTGATCGAGCCCGTATTCGATCTCGCGCAAACTGCCCTCGATGTCGGGGAGCGGGAGCGCCACGAACATGCCGAAGCGGCCCTTGTGATCGGCCACCATGCGCGCGGCGAACTCGTTGCACGCGCGCGCGACGCGGCGCGCGCGCTCGGCCGAGGCGATGCGTACCGCGATCTGCGTCACCGACACGATCGCGGTCGCGACATGGCCTTCGTCCATGTCCTCGATCGCCTTGGCGAGCGACCAGCTCTTCAAGGGCGGGTTGATCGTGGGCCCAACCTCGGCCAGATACTCGGGCGGCGCGATGTGATGATGAACGTCGATGCGCCGCCGCGCGCCTTCGTGCCCGCCCGTTCCGCTCGCGCTTTCGCTCATCGCCTGCCTCCCGTTCCATTGCATCATCGCGCGGGGTCCGCCGTGCCGCCAGCCGCAACCCTTGTACCGCGAGGGCGATCCGGACAGCATGGGCCATTCACGACGAGGGAGGACAGGATGCCGGCGCTCGAAGGAATCAAGGCGTGCGTCTTCGACGCCTATGGGACCCTCTTCGACTACAACTCGGCGGCCGAACGCTGCCGTGACGCGCTCGGCGGCAAGCTCGACGCATTGAACGCGCTGTGGCGGCAGAAGCAGCTGCAATACACATGGCTGCGGAGCCTCGAGGGCCGGCACGCCGATTTCTGGCAGGTGACGGGCGACGCACTCGATTTCGCGCTCGAAGCGCTCGGCCTCGCCGACGCGGCCTTGCGGCAGCGTCTCATGGAGCTCTATCTCACGCTCGATCTCTTCCCTGACGCCGCGGACGTTCTGGCGCGGCTCAAGTCGGCCGGGATGCGTGCGGCGATCCTCTCGAACGGCTCGCCCATGATGCTGGACGCGGCCGTCGCGCGCGCCGGGATCGGCGGGCTCCTCGAGGCGGTGCTCTCGGTCGAGGAGGTCGGAATCTACAAGACGCATCCGAGCGTCTATCGGCTCGCCACCGACCGGCTCGGCCTCGCCGCGGGCGCGATCGCGTTCCTGTCGTCGAACGGATGGGACGCGCACGGCGCGGCCGCGTTCGGCATGCGCACCCTCTGGTGCAATCGCCAAGGCCAACCGCGCGAGCGGCTGCCGGGCACGCTCGCGCGCGAGATCCGCTCGCTCGCGGAACTGCCTGCGCTCGTGCTCTAGCCGCGCCGTTTGACATGGACACGAGCCCCCGCTACGGGCACCAGAACCTATTTGCCGAACCAGGGGACACGCGATGAGGGCAGCGGTGCTGCGTGAACATGGTGGCCCCGACCGCGTCGTCGTCGAGCGCGACTTCCCCGATCCCGTCGCGGGCGAAGGCGACGTGGTGGTGCGCGTCAAGGCCACCTCGCTCAATTATCACGATGTGTTCACGCGCCGCGGCATGCCGGGCATCCGCGTGCCGATGCCGTGCATCATGGGGCTCGACGTCGCCGGCGAGATCGTCGAACTGGGCGCCGGCGTGAGCGGCTGGAAAAAGGGCGACCGCGTGCTGATCGACCCGGTCAACCGCGTCGAGGGTGGGCTCATGGGCGAGACCGTGCATGGCGGGCTCGCCGAGCTATGCCGCGCGCGGGCGCATCAGCTCGTGGCGATCCCGGACGGCGTCTCGTTTGCGGACGCGGCGGCGCTTCCCGTCGCCTATGGCACCGCGCTTCGCATGATGCGCACCAACGGCCATGTCGCGGCGGGCGAGAAGGTGCTGATCCTCGGCGCGAGCGGCGGCGTCGGCGTCTGCTGCGTGCAGCTGGCGAAGATCGCCGGCGCCGAGGTCATTGCGTGCGCCGGCACCGACGAGAAGGCAGCGCGGCTCGCGCGGCTCGGCGCCGAACGCACCATCAACTACGCAACGCACGACTTCGTCGAGGAGGTTCAACGCCTCTACGGCAAGCCGGCGCGGCGCGGCGCGGGCACCGACCGCGGCGTCGATGTCGTCGTCAACTACACAGGCGGCGACACGTGGGTGAAATCGCTACGCGTCCTCAAGGTCGGCGGGCGGCTCCTCACGTGCGGCGCCACCGCCGGCTTCGACCCGAAGGAAGACCTGCGCTTCATCTGGACCTTCGAGCTGAAAATTCTGGGCTCGAACAGTTGGGCGCGCTCCGACATCGTCGAGCTTCTGGAACTCGTGCGCGCGAAAAAGCTCGCGGCGCTCGTAGACCGCACCTTCGCGCTCGACGACGTGCGCGAGGCGATCCGCCTCATCGAGGAGCGTGAAGTGTTCGGCAAGATCGTGGTGACGCCATGAGCGACGACGCAAAGCCCATGACCATGGACGAGATGCACGCCTTCATGGCGCGCTCGCCCTTCATCTCTTTCCTCGGGTTGCGCATCGTCGCCGCCGATCCCGAGGGCGGCCTCCTCACCATGCGCGCAGCGATGCGGCCCGAGTTCGAACGCCTCGGCGGCAGCGGCCAGTGGCACGGCGGACCGATCGCGGCGATCATCGACACGGTCGGCGACTATGCGCTCATCATGTCGTTGCGGCGCGCGCTGCCGACTGTGAATTTCCGCGTCGATTATCTGCGCCCGGCGATCAAGACCGAGCTCACGGCGACCGCACGCGTACGCCGGCTCGGCAAGAGCGTCGGCGTCGTCGACATTGATGTCACGAACGACGAGCAAGCTCTCCTCGCGGTGGGCCGCGCCACATATTCGACCTTGCCGGCGTGAGCTAGCGCGACGGCGGTGCGGGCGGGGTCGTCGTCTCAAGGCGTGGCAGCGCCGGATCCATGTGGTCCCAGGGATGCGCACTCTTCGTCCAGATGTTGGCCGTCGGCTTGTGCAGCGCGGGATCGTCGAGCGAAGCCGCGAACACGTAGAAAGCATCGGGCTGCGCCTGCGGCCTGATGACCATCGGGCTGCCGCACGTGGGGCAGAAGCCGCGGTCGATCGCCATGCCGCGATCGGAGATCGAGCGGTGGTAGCGGACCTCGCCCTTCAGCACGATGTGATCCTTATTGAACGCGCAGAGCGCCGCATAGCCCGAGCCGCTCGCGCGCTGGCAGTCGCGGCAATGGCAGTTGACCATGCGATAAGGCGCGGCCGAGGCCTCGTAGCTCACCTGGCCGCAGGCGCAGCGGCCACGATAGGGTAACGCCATGTGCTTCCCCCGCGGCTAGCCCCAGATTTCCTTGGAAAGCTCGACGATGCGGCGGAGCTTCGCCCATTGCTCCTCCTCGGCGAGCGTGTTGCCCTCCTCGGTTGAGGCGAAGCCGCATTGCGGCGAGAGGCAGAGCTGGTCGAGCGGCGCGAAGCGCGCGGCCTCCTCGACGCGCCGCTTGATCAAGTCGGCGCTTTCGAGCACGCCGGTCTTCGAGGTGACGAGGCCCAAAACGGCGAGCCGATCTTTCTTCAGGCGGCGCAAGGGCTCGAACCCGCCGGCACGGTCGCTATCGTATTCGAGGAAGTAGCCGTGCACCTTGATGCGGTCGAACAGCACCTCGGCCACCGGCTCGTAGCCGCCCGTGCCCATGAAGGTCGAGCGGAAATTGCCGCGGCAGAGATGCATGGTGATGGTCATGTCGGGCGGAATGTCGGCCATCGCCTCATTGATGAGGTCGCCATAGATCTCGCCGATGCGCTTCGGGTCGTCGCCCTGCTCGGCGACGCGCTTCCTGTAGGCTTCGTCGCACAGCATGGCGATGAAGACCTCGTCGAGCTGCAGATAGCGGCAGCCGGCGTCAGCGAAGTCCTTTACGACCTTGCGATATGCGGCGCCGAGATCGGCGAAGAACTTGTCGATCGAGGGATAGGCCTGGCGGCTGATCGGCCCGCGGCCGCTGCGCCCATAGAGCGCCGAGGGCGCCGGGATTGTCATCTTGGGCGTGCGCCGGGTCGCGGCGGCGAGGAACCTGAAGTGCTCGACCATCGGATGGACGCCGCTCATCCCGACCTTGCCCACGACGCGCACGCCCTGGGCGCGCGTCTGCGTGCCGTGGAAGCCGATGCCCTGATCCATCTCATACCATTCGGTGCCGTCGAGCCCGGAGAGGAAATCGAGATGCCACCACGAGCGGCGGAACTCGCCGTCGCTGATGGCGTGTAGCCCCACCTCCTCCTGCTTTGCGACGGCCTTCTTGATCTCGCGGTCCTCGATCTCCTTCAGAGCGGCGGCCGTGATTTCGCCCTTGGCGCGCTTTGCGCGCGCATCGCGGAGCGACGCCGGGCGCAGAAGGCTGCCGACATGATCGGCGCGGAAGGGCGGTTTCTCTCGTTGCATTCTTGCCTCCGGTCGTTTGACGGAATGAATAGCGATGCGTCGAGCGCAGCCGCAGGACGCATACTACTTCCGTTTCCTAGTCGAGCACGAACTCGTTGGTCATCACGTCGCTCGCCTTGGGACGACGCTTCATCTCGGGATCGTAGGCCTTGAGCAGGTCGATCATCTTGTCCCACTCCGCGGGGCTCGACCAGCCGCGCGGCTTTCCCGCGGTCGCGGGCGAGATCATGCGCTCCGGAATCATCTCGTAGGCGTATTGGGCGAGGATGTCGGCCGGCGGCGTCTCGTCGTAGACGCGGTGGACGATTTCTGCGGCCTCGGGCACAGCGTCCTTGGGATCGCTCGCGAGATAGTCCCACGCCCGCGCGGTCGCACGGACGAAGCGGCGGACGCGGTCGGGGTCATTCCGAATCACGTCGGTGCGCACGATGACGCCGCTGCCGAGGAGCGGCATGTAGTCGGAGAGCACGAACTGATGCACAATCTCGCCCTTCTGGCGGAAGAGCCAAGAGCCCGTCGAGCCCAGTGTGAAATTGCCCGAGACGTCGACCTTCTTTGCGCCGAAGATGCCGTAATAACTGCGGTAGTCCCAATCGACGAGCGTCACCTTGCGCGTGTCGATGCCATTGAGCTTGGCGAAGCTCGGCCACAGGATCGCCGGCATCGAGCCCGGCACGAAGCCGATCCTGCGGCCTTCGAGGTCCTTGGGCGTCTTGATGCCGGAGGATTCGAAATATGCCATCGACAAGCTGTCGCGCTGGCCGAAAAGCGCGACCATGCGCAGCGGACTCTCACTCCGTCCGGCGGCCTCGACGAGCGCCGAGGACGCGACGTTGCCGAACTCGGCCTGACCGCCTGTCACGATCTGCATCGCCTGGGCCGAACCGCCGCTGCCCTTTATGGTGACGTCGAGTCCTTCGTCGCGGTACCAGCCGCGCTCCTTCGCGATCCAGAAGCCGAAATGCTGCGGCTGGATGCCGGTCCATTCGAGGACGAGCGTCACTGGCTCCAACGCGTCCTCGGCACGCGCGGAGGAAGCCGCCACGAGCACGAGGACGGCCGCCGCTAGCACGAGCGCGGCGGCGCGCGCCCGGTCTCGAGCCTTTGGAACGGCCATCGGCGACCCCCAACCGGCACCAACCCGACAACCGCCATTCGTCGCACATTTGACTTTGCCGCGAAAGAGGAACGGCGCATGGTGCAAGCGTTCGGCTCGAACGCCGATCCAACGATCCTTGACCTCGCCGTGTTCGGTGCCTTCGAGGATACGGCGGCGCGCCAGATCGGGTAGAGTGCGATCCTTCCAACGGGAGGCGAGAATGGCACTCGAGGTAAGGCGCGTCGTCACGGGGCATGACGCGAACGGCAAGGCGGTGGTGCGAAGCGACGAGCGCTTGAAGGCGCAGCCGCGGCGCGGCCGCCCCGGCATCAGCGGTTGCGAGATCTGGTCGAGCGACAAGATGCCGGTCGACAACACGAGCGACGCCGCCGAGGCGGCGCAGCGCGCGGGCTTCGTGAAGCGCTACAACTATGTCGGCACGGGACAGGGCACGGTCATACGCATCACGGAGCTCGAAGCCGGCAGCCCCAAATTCATGCACCGCACCGAGACGCTCGACTACGCGATCCTGCTCCAGGGCCAGTGCGACCTCGAGCTCGACGATGGCAAGCTCGTGCATCTGAAGCCGGGCGACGTGGTGGTGCAGCGCGGCACGATCCACGCCTGGGTCAATAACGGGCCGGGACCCTGCATCTTCGCCTTCATCCTCATCGACGCCGACCCCGCCAAATCCGGCGGCAAGGAGCTCAAGACCGAGTATCCGCTCATCTCGTAGGGCAATTTGCGGTCCGTGCGAGAGGCCGGGGGCGACGAACCAATCTGCCGGAAGATTGCTTCGGTCCGCTCGCAATGACAGCTGATGGATAGACCCGGTATGATCCGCGCAAAATCGGAGGGAGGGAACAATGAAGGCGCTTCGTCTAACGATCGCCGCGCTCGTGGCGGCGCTGCTGCTGCCGGCCGCGGCCATGGCCGCAACGAAGATCACCGTCGGCATGGTGGTGGGCGGCACGGGCCTCCACATCCCGAGCTACATCGCGATGGACAAGGGCTTCTTCAAGGATGAAGGGCTCGACGCGTCGTGGGTGGTGCTGGGCGGCAAGGCGCTGGTGACGGCCGGGCTCGCGGGCGAGGTGGATTTCGTACCGATCCCGTCGGGCGGCGCGCTTGCGGCGCTGCACGGCGCGCCGCTGCGCTATGTGATCGGCCAGAGCCTCGGCACGCAATGGCAGATCATCACGCCGAAGAGCATCACGAAACCGCAGGACCTCGAAGGCAAGACACTGGGCTATGGCCGCGCCGGCGGCGCCGACTATGACGAGGGCGCTTCGGTCATGTCGCGCATCTTCCACATGGAGCCGGGCAAGGACTACAAGGTCATCTCGTTCCAGGCCGAGCCCGAGCGCGTCGCGGCGCTCATCAACGGCGACGTGCAGGGCGCGCTTCTGACCGCGCCGTCGGCGGCCAAGGCGGAGAAGGCCGGCTTCAAGGTGCTCTTGACGACGAGCGACTATATTCCGCGGCTCGGCGGCCCGTTCTGGACCATGGCGCCCTTCGCGGAGAAGCACCCCGACGCGGTCGCGGCATTCGATCGCGCCATCGCCAAGGCGATCATGTTCCTGCGTGACGACAAGGCGGGCTCGGTGCCGATCTTCAAGAAATATCTCGGCATCGACGACGACCAGGAGGCGGGACTCCTCTGGGACAATCTCCACGACACGTTCGACGCGGGCCTGCCCAAGGATCTCTTCCGCGAGATCTTCCAGTCGCATCTCGACGACATGATCGCTGCCGGGCAATGGCCAAAGGACAAGCCGCTGCCCGATCCCGAGCAGTTCGTGCTGCGCAAGGAACTCGACCAGGCCTTGGCCCAGGTCCACTACGTGCCGGTCAAGCCCAAGGTCAAAGCGACGAACTGAGGCTCATTCGCCGCCTGGACGCTGCGGCCGCCAGCGCGCGAGCCGCCGCTCCAGGAGCTTGACGAGGCCCGTCATCGCCAGCGACAGCGCGGTGAAGATGACGATGCCGGCGAACACCACGTCGACATGATACTGGCTCGCCGCCTGCACCATGACGACGCCCAGCCCTGACGAGGAGCCGAAGAACTCCGACACGACGACGCCGAGGACGGCGCGGCCGATCGCCAGCCGCAAGCCGGCAATGATGTAGGGGAGCGCGTTCGGCACGACGACGAGGCGCGCTACGTCGAGTTCGTTCGCGCCGAACGAGCGCACGACGTTGACGAGGAGCCGATCGGCGTTGCGCACGCCCTCGTAGGTATTGATGAGGAGCGGGAACAGCGCGCCGAAGAAAACGATCACCACCTTCGACCACAGGCCCAACCCGAACCACAACACCAAAAGCGGCAGGAAGACAAGGCGGGGGGTCGCGTTGAAGGCGGTGACGAAGGGATCGAGAAGGGCGTTCAGCGTCTCCGAACGTCCGATCACGACGCCGAGCGGCAAGGCCACGACGATGGCGAGGCCGAGGCCCACGGCGAAGCCCGTGGCCGAAGCGCCAAGCGGCGCCCAGACCGAGCCGCTTGCGAACATGGTCCAGAGCGTCGCCGCGACCGTACTCGGCGGCGCGAAGAAGAGCTTGGTGCCGGCCTTCAAGGTGAGCACGTGCGGCACCAGCTCCCACAGCAGGATCGGCACGGCGATGCCGAGCAATCCGAGCGCCGTGGGCTCGATCCGGCGCCAGAGCGAGGGCGGCGCGGAGGCAAAAACGTCCGCAGGCGCAGCGATGGCGGCGTCCTGGTCCATCGCTAGTCTCGCACGCGCCACGGGAACGCGGTGCGCTCGGCCCAGCGAATCCCTTCCGTGAAGAGGACCGCGAGCACGGTGATGACGAGGATGCAGGCGAACATGCGGTCGAGCGCGAACATGTCGCCGAAGCGGGCGATCGCATAGCCGATCCCCTCGGAGGCGGCGAAGAACTCGCCGACGAGGACGCCGATGAGGGCGCGCCCGATCGCGATGCGCGCGCCTGCCACGACATAAGGCATGACGCTCGGGAACAGCACTTTGAGGTAGAGGTCGCGCTCGTTTCCGCCCATGCCGCGCACGACGTTGATGAGGAGCGGATCGACGACGCGCACACCCGCCGCGGCGTTGAAGACGAACGGAAAGACCGAGAGGAGGAAGATGATGATCGCCTTGCCGGCGACGCCGACGCCGAGAAATATGACGACGAGCGGCGCCAAGGCCACGAGTGGGCTTGCATAGAGCGCGGTCAGGAGCGGATCGAGCGTGTAGGACCAGCGCGCGCGCCAGCCCATGACGACGCCCAGCGGCACACCCACGATGATCGCGGCGCCGAAGCCGTAAAGGAACGGCACGGCGCTCACCGCAAGATCGGCTGAGAGCTCGCCACTCGCCGCAAGCTCGACGAGCGCCTTCGCCATGAGGCCGGGCGTCGTGATGAAAAGCGGATTGAAGGGTATGATCAGGAACACGGCCTGCCACGCGGCGAGGAAGAGCGCGACCGCGAGCGCGCCGAGCAGAGCCTTGCGGTTCTGCCGGAAGAACGGCGCGCGCGGGAGTGCCTCGTCTGTCATCAAATCACGATCTCGTCCTTCAAGGCGTGCCAGATCTCGAGCTTCAGCTCGTTGAACTCCTGCGTGGTTCGCATCTCATAGTCGCGCGGACGTGCGAGCGCGACCGGGAAGATGCGCTTTGTCCGCCCCGGCCGCCGCGTCATGACGACGACGCGATCGGAAAGGAAGATCGCCTCGTCGATCTGGTGCGTCACGAACAGCACGGTCTTCTTTGCCTCCTGCCAGATGCGCAGGAGTTCTGCCTGCATCAGGTCGCGCGTCTGCGCATCGAGCGAAGCGAAGGGTTCGTCCATCAGCAGCACGTCGGGATCGGTCGCGAGCGCGCGGGCGATGCCGACGCGCTGCTTCATGCCGCCCGAAAGCTCGTGCGGGTAATGCCCCTCGAAGCCGGCGAGGCCGACCATGGCGATGAGGCGCGCGGAGATGGCGCGGCGCGCCTCGGGCGCCATCCGTTTCAGCTCGAGCCCCAACTCGACATTGGCCGCGACCGTGCGCCACGGCAGGAGGCCGAATTCCTGGAACACCATCGCGCGGTCCGGGCCGGGGCCGGCGATGACGCGATCGCGGAGCCGCAGATCGCCGGAATCGGGCGCGAGCAGCCCGAGGAGAGCGTTGAGGAAAGTGCTCTTGCCGCAGCCCGAAGGACCAACGATCGACAGGAACTCGCCCTCGCCCACGTCGATGTCGAAGCCCTGAAGAGCGCGCACAGGCTGCCGGTTCGGCGGCCGAAAGGTGAGCGTGACGTTGCGACCCTCGATGTACGGCGCCATGCGGCCTCCCCGGTACGCGGCGACGGACGGAAGAAGGCGCGGCGTCGGTTATGATCCGGCGTCCGCGCCCTGCCTCAAGCCGGAAGCATAGGCTATTCGGCTGCGACCCTGGCGTCGCTCACGAACTGCGACAGCCACTTGTTGCGGCGCTTCAAGTTCGCGCGATACATCGCCTCGAACTCCGCTTCTGGGAAAGAATGGGTCGAAGGCCGCGCGACGAGCGCGTCCGCCCACGCTTTCACGCGGGGGTACTTTTCGATCAAGCCCAGCTTCTTCACGCGGTCGAGATAATAATAGCGCTGCAGGAAGGGCGCGTAGGACGCATCGACCAGCGAGTATTTCGTGCCGTTGAAGAACGGGCCCTTGCCCTGCTTCTCGAGCGCCTTCTCGAGCCGCTCGAACGCGGTCGGGATCTTGGCGATCGCAGCCTTGTATTCAGCCTCGTTGTCGGCATAGGCACTGCCGGTCACGGACTCGGCGAAGGTCGGCACATAATCGGTCCAGGCGCGATTGACGGCGCGCTCGATCGGGTCCTCGGGATGGAGGCGCGGCGCGATCGTCTCGTCGAGATATTCCGAGATCGCGCTCGATTCAAAGAGCGAGACCTTGTCGTCGATGCGCAGCACCGGCACCTTCTTGTGCGGCGAGATCGCGAGGAACCAGTCGGGCCGGTTGTCGGGCTCGATGTGGCGGAATTCGAAGTCGATGTTCTTTTCGCGCAGCACGATCGCGGCGCGCTGCACCCAGGGGCAGGTCTTGAAGCTGACCAAGAGATATTTCGCCATCCGAATCCTCCGCTCGTCAAAGGTGAGGCAATGCTAGCGTGAAGCGAGCGCGGCGGCGAGCCTTTCGGCGAGCTCCTTCTTATACTGCGGCATCGGCTTGAAGCCGGGCACGGCCTCGCAGATCGCGAGCGTATCGGCCTCGATCTTCGCCTTCGGCTGCGAATAGTCCATGGGCTTCCGGAACGGCTGCGGGATGTGCCACGGCGTGTCGCAGTAGAATTCGGTGCGGTTGCCCTCGGGATCGGGGAAATAGACCGACCACGCATTGCCGTGCGTGCACGGATCCATGTTCTTGACGCCGGCCGCGACGAGACGGCGGTGGACGTCGAGGACCTGGTCCAAGGTCTCGAGCTTGAACGAGACCTGCTGCACCGTCGCCGGCGCATCGGCCGGACGGCCCGGCGCGAATACGATCTGATGATGCTGGCTCGGGTCGCGCGACATGAAAGCGATGCGCTCGCCGCGGTCGGTCAGCACGAAGCCCAGCACATCGCGGTAGAAGGCGATCATGCGATCGATGTCGCGAACGAAAAGCCCGACATGGCCGACGCTCAAGCCCGTTTGCTCCGTCATCTCTTCCTCCTCCTGCCCGGTCAGAAATGCAGCTCGTACTCGAACTGCCAGCGCACGGTTTCGGCCGGCGCCCCCGGGGTCAATCCGAACAGTATACCGCCGTTCCATTTGAGACTGCCCGGCCCCAGTTGCGCAACCGTCCCGAACAGCATGGGACCAATGCGATGGTCCTGGTGGCCAACGCCGGGAAAATGCCCGATCGCGCCGGGAAAACCATAGGCCTGGAAGCCGGGCTCGATCGCCGTACCGAGGTCAAGCCGCGTCTCCCACGCATATTGGAACATGGGCCGGCCTTGGGCGTAGCGGCCAATGTCCTTTTCGACGAAGAGATTGACGGTGTTGATGAGGCCGAACACCTCCTTGCGGAACACGGGACCGAACGTCGTTTCGTTGGGGGAATTGGGCAGGGTCGACTGGCCATATTCGACGAAGAACGCGGAATCGACCCAGTGCTCGCCCGGCTCCCCGAAAATGAAGAGGTTCTCCGAGGTCACTTGGCTGAGATTCGTGGGATTGCCAGAGCCGGGGTCGCGCTCCTGCTCGAACTCAAGCTCCGACGTCCACCAGTTGGTGATGCCGTACTCGAGTTCTTCGGTATAGCTTTGCTCGCCGCTGCGCGTGTGGTCAGGGTCGTGACCGATATCTCCCAGCGTCTCGAGCGCGAACTCGTGTGGCTCGGGATCCGGCTGAAAGACCTTGAAGTCGGCGTGGGCGGGAAGCGCAGGGAGGAGCCCTGCCAGCGTCACCGCCCCAGCCATGCAATTGCGACGCACTCGCAAGATTAAGGCCTGAAGGTTCTGTGCCATTGCAGTCACCGGTCGGTCAGCCGTCGAGGTCTGTAAACGCGGGCGCTTGCGGAGTTCGGCGAAGCGTCTGCATCGCGCGCTACTTCACCACCAGGTGGCCGCGGGTATCGGGATGAAAGTCGTCGAAGAACTCGTAGCTGCCGGGACTGAGCGGGCCGACATAGACCTGAATCTGCTCACCGGATAGCACGACCTTCTCGCGGTGGAGCGCGGTGCTCTCGAATTCCGACGTGGTCGGATTCTCGTTGCGCACTAGGAGCTTCACCTTGACGCCCGAGGGAATCTGCAGCTCCTGAGGGACGAACTGATGATCTTTGAGCGTGAGATTCGCGGTAGGCTCGTCCGCCGCCGCGGCCGCACCCGCGCCAAAGGCCAGCAACCCCGCCGCAAGCACCAGACCCAATCGCATCGCCGCCTCCCGGCGCCGTACTGATATTGATAATCATTCTTAGTAGCAGCCGGGCCGACGGTCAAGCGGTGATTTGACGCATCCCGCCCGGCTGCCATAGTCAATGCAACCCGGGAGGCGCCATGTCCTTCATCGCCAAGCCGCTGACGAAATATATCGCCTCAGAGATCAGCGGCCTTGATCTCCGTCAGCCACTTGGCGCGGATGATGTGGCCGCGCTTTACCGCACCTGGCTCGAGCGCGTGATCCTGGTCTTCCGCGGCCAGCGCCTCGAGCAAGAGGACCTGCTGCGGCTCGCCGCCAATTTCGGCACGATCGGCAAGCTTGCGCGGCCTGGCGCCTATCGCCCGCCGGGCCAGGGCCGGCTTCTCGACGACATCATGCTCATTTCGAACATCCGTGAGAACGGCGAGGCGATCGGCGCGCTGCCGGACGGCGAGATGATGTTCCATCACGACACTCTGCACGCGAAGGTGCCGGACAAGGGCACGTTCCTCTATTCGGTCGAGGTGCCGAAGACGGGCGGCAACACGCTCTTCGCCAACTGCTACACCGCTTACGAGACGATGCCGGCGGCGCTGCGCGATCGGCTCGACGGACGGCGCGCGTTCCATCACTACAATTACGGCTCGGTCCAGCGCGACGACGACAAGGGCGTCGCCGCTTTTTCCGAGGCGACGCACCCTGTCTTCCGCACGCACGAGGAGACCGGCAGGAAAGCCGTCTATGTCAACCGTCTGATGACGCGGTCGGTCCTCGACCTGCCAGAGGAGGAGAGCGACCGGCTTCTGGCGCAGGTGTTCGACCACTCCGAGAATCCGGAGTGGGTCTATGCGCACGAATGGCGCGTCGGCGACGTCATTCTGTGGGACAATCGCTGCTCGATGCACGCGCGCACCGACTTCTCGCCGGGCGAACGCCGGCTCCTGCTACGCGTCACGGTCAAGGGCGAGGTCGTGCCTTATTGACTACTGCGCGGCGACGCGGGTCTCGGCGAAAGCGGGCGCGACCTCTTCCATAAAGCGCGCCATCTCGTCCTTCACCTGCGCGTGCGGCTTCAAGCCGACGTTGAAATAGAGGATCACCTCGTCGAAGCCCAATTCCTCCATCACTTTGAGTCGCTCGATGATGCGGTCGGACTTGCCGAGCAGCACCGCCTTGTCGTCGAGATCCTCGGGCTTCGTGCCGCGCATGCGGTCCTTGAAGTCGTGATAGTAGTCGTAGGTTTTGGGCGCCGTCTCGCGCGTCCCCGGCGAGACCGCGCCGCCGCACTCGCGCGCATAGCGGATCTGACGCTCGCGGGCCGCGCGCTCCTCGGCCGCGTTGTCGGCGAAATGAATGAAGTAGCTCGAGACGATGCGGCCCGGCTTCGTGCCCTGGCGCGCGCATGCCTCCTTATAGATGCGCACGGCCTCGGCGACACCGCCCAGCGTGATCGCGGCAGCAAACGCCGCGATGACGAGACCGAAGCCGTGCCTTGCCGCAAGCTCGACCGTCGGGCGCGAGAACGAAGCCACGTGGATCGGGATCGGGCGCTGCACCGGCTGCGGCGTGATCGCGACGCCATCGAAATTCCAGAATTTGCCATGATGCGTGACGCGCTCGCCCGACCAGAGCCGGCGCAGCACGTCCAATCCCTCGGCGAACGCGGCGGCGTTGTCGTCGAAGTTCGCGCCGAGGGGCTCGTACTCGCCGCGATCGTAGCCGCGCCCTGTGGCGAAATCGACGCGCCCGCCAGAGAGAAGATCGAGCGTCGCCCATTGCTCGGCGACACGGATCGGATGGTGAAGCGGCAACACCGTCACCGCGGGCGCGAGCCTTATGCGCTCGGTCCGCGCGGCGATATAGGCAAGCGCAATGTCGGGACACGACATGACGCCGAGCGAATTGAAGTGATGCTCGCCGATCCAGGCAGAATGGAAGCCGAGCCGGTCGGCATAGATCGCCTCGTCGACGAGATCCGTGACGCACTGGTTCGCGCTGCGGCTGCTGTTCGTATAGTGATTGTCGCTGAGCGTGAAATAGCCGAATTTCATGGGCGTCTCCACAGGCGGTCGCGCCGAGCTTAAGCCTTGGCCCTGCGCATTGACAATGGCGCGGGCGCACGATGGAATTTCGTGCGATGAGCGGGCTTTACGAGGATCTGCGCGGCTTCATCGACGCGGTCGAACGCCTCGGCGCGCTGCGCCGCGTCGACGGCGCCGATCCCGAGATCGAACTGGGCGGCATCACCGAGGTGGCGGCCGGCGCGCCCGACTGCCCGGCACTTCTCTTCGACAAAGTAAAAGGCCATCGGCCCGGCTTTCGCGTCTTCACCAACGCCACGGTGAGTGCACAGCGCGCGGCCCTGGCGCTCGGCATCGACCCGCATCTCGCGCCGCTCGATGCGCTGAAAGAGTGGAAGAGCCGGCGCGCGAGCCTCAAGCCGCTTCCGCCCGTTGCCGGCGCCCGCGCGCTCTTCCTCGAAAATTCGGCACAAGGGAGCGAGATCGATCTCGGCCTCTTCCCGGCGCCGCTCTGGCATCGCGCCGACGGCGGCCGCTTCATCGGCTCCGGCAGCATCGTCGTAATGCGCGATCCCGACACGGGCTGGATCAACGCTTCCATTTATCGCATCCAGCTCCATGGACGCGCGGCGGCGACCGTGCAGTTCGACCATGGCGGGCGGCACGGCGCCATCATCGCGCGGAAATACTGGGCGCGAGGGACACCATGCCCGGTCGCGGTCGTGAACGGTCCCGACCCGGCGCTCTTCGTCGCGGGCTTCGAATACCTGCCCGAAGGCGCCTCGGAATATGATTTCGCCGGCGCGATCAAGGGCCGCCCGCTCGAAGTGGCGGAGGCGCCGCTAACGGGGATTCCAGTGCCGGCGCGGTCGGAGTTCGTGTTCGAGGGCGAGCTCCTCCCGCTCGACAAGGAAAGCCTGCCCGAAGGCCCGTTCGGCGAGTTCACCGGCTATTACGCGGCGGAGAAGCGCCCGGCACCCGTCTTGCGCGTCGAGGCCGCGCACTGGCGCAACGACCCAATCCTTTTGGGTTCGCCGCCGATGAAGCCGCCGCGCTTCCATTTCGGCCTGCCGCTGCGTGCGGCTTCGATCTGGTCGAACCTCGAAGACGCGGGTGTCACCGATGTCGCCGGCGCGTGGCAACACGTAGCGCAGCTGATGACGGTCGTGGCGCTGACGCCGCGCTATGCCGGGCACGCGAAGCGCGCGGGCCTCATCGCCGCGGCGCAAAGCTACATGGCGCGAATCATCGTGACGGTGGACGAAGATGTCGATCCCTCCGATCTCGCCGACGTGATGTGGGCGATCGCGACGCGGGCCGAGCCTGCGGAGACCGTCGACATCGTGCGCGACGCGTGGAGCTCGGCGCTCGACCCGCGGCTGTCGCCCGATCGGCGCGCGCGCGGCGAGACCTCGCACTCGAAGCTTTTGATCGACGCAACGAAGCCCTTCGCCTGGCGCGCGGCATTCCCGCGCGTCTCGGCGCTCGATGCAGGCGAGGCGCGCGCCATCGCCGCGAAATGGGCCTCGGCGCTCGCGGGAAAGAAGGATGGCTGAAAGCGACTTCGACTACATAATCGTCGGCGCGGGTTCGGCCGGATGCGTGCTCGCGAACCGCCTCACGCAGGACGAGCGCGTCTCGGTCTGCCTCGTGGAGGCGGGCGCGAGCGACACGGGCGTGACGCGGCTCAAGGTCGATCTGCCCGCCGGCAACACGCTGCTGCTGTCGGATGCGGAGTTCAACTGGGGCTATCTCTACGAGGGCGCCGCGGGGCTCCATCACGCGGCGATCCCGGCGCATCGCGGGCGGCTCGCCGGCGGCTCGAGCGCCGTCAACGGCATGGTCTATATGCGCGGGCACCGGCGCGACTATGACGGCTGGGCGGCGGCGGGAAATCCCGGCTGGTCTTATGACGACGTGCTGCCGGTGTTTCGGCGGCTCGAACATCACGAGGCGGGCGAGGACGAGTTTCACGGGCAGGGCGGCGAGCTCAACGTCGCGAAGCTGCGCTGGCTCTCGCCGCTGACGCAGGCCTTCCTCGCCGGAGCCGAGGAGACGCAGTATCCGCGCAGCGCCGACTTCAACGGCGCGCGCCAGGACGGGTTTGGCGCACACGAGGTGACGCAGAAGAACGGCAAGCGCTGGAGCGCCGCGCGCGCCTTCCTCGATCCGGTGCGCCAGCGCAAGAACCTCACCGTCGTGCACGCTGCGCTGGCGCTCCGCGTGCGGCTCGACGGCAAGCGCGCCGTGGGGGTCACGGTACGCGTCGATGGCGCCGAGCGCGCGCTTTCGGCGCGGCGCGAGACCATCATCGCCGGCGGCGCCTTCAACTCACCGCAGCTTCTGATGCTGTCGGGGATCGGGCCGGGCGCGGCGCTCACACCCCACGGCATCGACGTGAAGCACGAGCTGCCAGGCGTCGGGCGCAATCTCCACGACCATCCGACCGGCTGGGTCCAGGTCGAGGATCGCTCGGCGCGGAGCTTCGCGCTGTCGCCCCGCGCGCTGCCGTGGCTGGCGGGCGCGGTCGCATCCTATGTGCTCGCGCGGCAGGGGCCGCTCACGTCCAACATCGTCGAGGCCGGCGGCTTCGTCCGTACCGAGCCCGACCTGCCCTCGCCCGACATCCAGTTCGTGTTCATGCCGGCGATCAAGGATTTCTCGCGCTGGCTCTCGCGCACGCACGGGTTCGGGCTGGGCGCGATATTGCTGCAGCCGAAAAGCCGCGGGCAAGTGGAGCTCGCGTCCGCCGATCCGGCGGCGCGGCCAAAACTTCATCCGCGCTTCCTTGAGCACGCGGACGACGTGGCGCGGCTCGTCAAGGGCGTGCGCATCGCGCGGCAGATCCTCGCGGCGCCCGCGTTCCAGAGCGTCCGCGGCAGCGAGATCCGGCCCGGCGCGGGCGTCGATAGCACGGGCGCGATCGAGGCCTATCTCCGCGCGAACCTCGCGACCTCGTTCCATCCCGCCGGCACGTGCAAGATGGGGCCCGCGAGCGATCCCATGGCGGTGGTCGATGCGCGGCTCAAGGTGCACGGGCTCGAGTCTTTACGCATCATCGACGCCTCGATCATGCCGAGCGTCACGAGCGGCAACACCAACGCCCCCACCATGATGATCGCCGAGCAGGGCGCGCGTTTCGTGCGCGAGGACGCGCGGGTGAGCCTCCCACCCTAACCTCCCCCTCCAGGGGGTGGGAATGGGCCGCCCCGTTGCGCAGGTGGCGCCCGGGGGCCATGATGCTCCGGCATCTCGGGAGGACTCGATGCACGACATCGTCATCCGCGGCGGCACCATCATCGACGGGACCGGAACCCCGGGCGTCACCGGCGACCTCGCCCTTGACGGCGAGAAGATCGCGCAGGTGGGCGGCAAGGCGGGCCCAGGCAAGCGCGAGATCGACGCCGCAGGCCTTGTCGTGGCGCCGGGCTGGGTGGACGTGCACACGCACTATGACGGCCAGGCGACGTGGGACCCGCTTCTCGCGCCGTCGTCCTGGCATGGCGTGACGACGCTCATGTTCGGCAATTGCGGCGTCGGCTTTGCGCCGGCACGGCCCGAGCATCGCGCGGCGCTCATGGACCTGATGGAGGGCGTCGAGGAGATTCCGGGCGCCGTCATGGCCGAAGGGCTCGCCTGGGATTGGCAGAGCTTCCCCGAGTTCCTGGACGCGGTCGAGCGCTTCCCGCGCGCGATCGACGTGGCGGCGCAGATCGCGCACCATCCGCTCCGCGTCTTCGTCATGGGCGACCGCGCCGTGCGGCTCGAAGCGGCAACCGACGACGACATCGCCGAGATGCGCAAGCTCACTTACGAGGCGCTCAAAGCCGGCGCCTTCGGTTTCACCACCTCGCGCACCAATTCGCACAAGACGACGCGCGGCGAGATGGTGCCAGCGCGCTTCGCCGAGGCGAAGGAGCTCCTGGGGATCGGCAAGGCGCTCGGCGATGCCGGCACCGGCGCCTTCGGCATGAACAGCGATTTCGACGACGAGGTCGCGGAAGTCGCGTGGATGACCAAGCTCGCCAAGGAGACCGGACGGCCGGTGTGGTTCCTGCTGACCGACCGCTATACCGATCCGGTACGCTGGCGCCGCCTCATCGGCGAGGTGCATCGCGCGCGCAGGAGCGGCGCTCACCTCACGGCGCAGATTTCCGGCCGGCCGATCGGCGTCATCCTCGGCATCGGGCTCGCGCTCAACCCGTTCTCGATCCGGCCGAGTTATGCGCCGCTCAAGAACCTGTCGCGCGCGGAGCAGCTCGCGAAGCTGCGCACGCCCGAATGGCGGCGCACGATTCTGGCCGACCAGCCGTCGCCCGAGATCCTCGCGCGGCTGGCGCAGTTCCGCCAAGCGATCGCCACGCGTTGGGAGGGGATCTATGTCATGGGCAACCCGCCCGACTACGAGCCGCCGCCGGAGGCGTCGATCGCCGCGATCGCGAAGCGCGGCAACCGCTCGCCCGACGAGGTCGCCTACGATTATCTCACCGAGGCCGAGGACCGGTTCCTGTTCTTCCCAGTGACCGGCTACACCACCGGCGACCACGAGCCCATCCGCGAGATGCTTTTGGACGATGCAACGCTTCTGGGCCTCTCGGACGGCGGCGCGCATTGTGGCTCGATCATCGACGCCGGCGTGCCGAGCTACATGCTCATGCACTGGGCGCGCGACCGGAAGCGGGGCCCGCGCCTTCCGCTCGAGCTGATGATCAAGCGTCAGACCAGCGACACCGCGAACTTCTTCGGCTTTGCCGACCGCGGCCGGCTCAAGGAGGGCTTGCGTGCCGACGTCAACATCGTCGACTACTCGGGCATGAAGATCCACGCCCCCGAGATCGTCAACGACCTGCCGGCCGGCGGCCAGCGCCTCGTGCAGCGCGTCGAAGGCTACGAGGCGACGATCTGCGCCGGCCAGCCCATCTTCGAGAAGGGCGAGCATACGGGCGCGCTTCCCGGCCGCCTCGTCCGCGCGGGAAGGTAGCTCTCAGCCCGTATTTACCACGCCGTCATGGCCGGGCTTGTCCCGGCCATCCACGTGTGTAGCCTCAAGAACCCGTAGATGCCCGGCACAAGGCCGGGCATGACGAGTGAGAGGGGCGGTCGTCGTGACTATGGTGGTTTCCGGAAAAATCCCCGTGCTGATCGCGGGCGGCGGGCCCGTGGGCCTTGCGCTCGCGATCGAGCTGGGCATGTCCGGCATCGCCTGTCTCCTGGTCGAGCGGCGCGACGGCTCGATCGGCGTGCCGAAGATGAGCGGGCTCTCGACGCGCAGCATGGAGCTGAACCGGCGCTGGGGCGTCGCCGAGCAGGCGAAGCACGCGGGCTGGCCCATGACGCATCCCAACGACTTCGTCTACTGCACGAGCCTCGCGGGGCGCGAGCTCGCGCGCTCGAAGATGCCGTCCTACGCCGAGCAGAAGCTTTCCTACACGCCCGAGCCCGGCTGTGGCTGCGCACAGATCTTCTACGACCCGATCTTGCTCGCCCGCGCGCGCGAGCTGCCGGGCGTGACGATCCGGCACATGACCGCGCTCGAAAACTTCGCCGAGGACGAGGACGGCGTACGCGCCACTTTGCGCGACATGACGAGCGGGCGGACGGAGGAAGTTGCCGCGCGCTATCTCGTCGGCTGCGACGGCGCGGACGGCACGGTCGCACGCGCGCTCGTGCGCGGCTATGAGGGCGAGGGCGTCGTCGCGGACAGCGTCAACGTCTATTTCCGCGCGCCCGACCTGCCGAAGATCCACGACAAGGGCTGGGCACGCTTCTACCGCTTCACCGACGCGCGCGGGACCTGGGGCGAGATCATCGGCATCGATGGCAAGGAGCGCTGGCGCCTCTCGGTGCTGCACGCCGATGCCGACTTCGACGGCGATGCGTATATGCGCCGGCTCGCTGGCGCGCCCCTTGGCTACGAGATCCTCTCCGTCATGAACTGGGAACGGCGCGAGCGCGTGGCCGAGCGCTATCGCGCGGGGTCCGTCTTCATCGCCGGCGACGCCGCGCACCAGAATTCGCCGACCGGCGGCCTCGGCCTCCACACCGGCCTCGCCGACGCGTGCGACTTGGGCTGGAAGCTCGCGGCCGCGCTCCGCGGCTGGGGCGGGGGGCGGCTCCTCGATTCCTATGAAGCCGAGCGCAAGCCCGTGGCGCTCGACAACGTGCGCGCCTCGACCGCAGAGTTCCGCGTTCTCGTCGACCTGCCGACCGGGCCCGAGATCGACGACGACAGCGAGGCGGGCGAAGCGCTGCGGCGGCGGTTCGCGGCCGAGTTCCGCCGCACCGGCGAGGTGCGCTCGGCGATCTATACGGAGAATCTACGCACCGGCTATTGCTACGAGCCCTCGCCCATCTGCGTCGCCGATGGCACCACGCGCCCGCCGGTCGAGACAAAGGACTTCGTACCGGTGGCGCGGCCGGGAACACGCGCCCCGCATGCCTGGCTCGCCGACGGCCGCTCGACGCTCGATCTCTTCGGGCGCGGCTTCGTGCTTCTCCGGCTCGGGGGCCGAGCGCCCGGGGCGGACGCGATCGTCGGTGCGGCGCGAGCACGGAACGTCCCGCTCGAGGTGGTCGAGCTCGCGGATGCTGCGATTGCCGCGCTCTACGAGCGTGCGCTCGTGCTGGTGCGGCCCGACGGCCACGTCGCGTGGCGCGCCGATGATCCGCCCAAGGACGCGCTCCCCCTCATCGACCGCGTCCGCGGGGCGTAAGGTTCACGCGATAGAACTGCCATTGCGAGCGAAGCGAAGCAATCCCCGAGGGAGATTGCTTCGTCGCCGTCGCTCCTCGCAATGACAGTGACTCAGCGGCGGCGGGCCTTGCCGCGGGCGGCCTTGCGCGCGGGCGCGCGGCGCGGCGCGGCGCCGCGCTTTCCAGCCTTCGCGCGCTTTGCGGTCTTCGCTGGCTTCGCCGCCTTGCGCTTCGCCGCGGGCTTCCGCGCTGCGCCGGCGCCGGCCGAAGCACCCCGCGCCCACAGAATCTTGCTGGCGCGGCGCGCGCCCTCGGCCATCGCCTCGAACTTGGCCCAGCAGATTGATTCGTGCCCGACGCGCGAGCCGATGCCGCAATCGGTGCCGGCCAAGACATTCTCGCGCCCGACGAGCCGCGCATAGCGCACGAGCCGTTCGGCCACGAGATCGGGATGCTCGATGAAGTCCGTGCAGTGGCCGATGACGCCGGGGACGAGCGTCGACTCCTTCGGCAGCTTCGCCTTCTCGAACACGTTCCACTCATGCTCGTGGCAGGGGTTCGAGGCCTCGATCGAATAGCTCCCGGCCCTGACGCGGAAGATGATGTCGATGATGTCCTTCAAGGGAATGTCGTCGTGGTGCGGCCCGTGAAAGCTGCCCCAGCACACGTGGAGCCGCACGCGCTCGCGCGGGATGCCGCGGAGCGCATGGTTCAAGGCGTCGGCACGCATGATCGCGTATTTGCGATATTCCGCGACACTCATGCGCGGCAGACAGTTCCAGCCATCGGGCAGGTCGGGATCGTCGATCTGCAGGAGCAAGCCCGAGTCCGTGATCGCCTTGTATTCATCGTGCATCGCGTCGGCGATGGCATAGACGAACTCCTCGTCGTCCTTGTAGTGCTCGTTCGCCATCCAGTGCTCGATCGTGCCCGGCGTGTTCGCGGGCAGGAAGGCCTCGGCCACCTTTTCGCCTTCGAGCGCCGCCTTGAAGCGATCGATGTCCTGCTGCAGATCGGCGTGACCCACATATTTCAGCGGCGCGACGCAGACGGGAATGGTTGGCGCGCCGGGAAAGCGCGCGCGCGGATTTGCCTCGAAATAGGTCGCGAACTTCGTTGAATCGCGGGCCGTGATCTCGAGCCGGCGCTGCGTCGAGGCGGGTCGCGTTTCGTAGCCCGAGAGGCGTACGCGCACATAGTCGGTAAAATTCGATTTCGACAGCTCGCCGTCATTGACGCTGTCGATGCCCGACTGCATCTGCTTGCGCACCACATCCGCCACCGCGTCATCGAGCCTGCGCGCGAGTTGGCCTTCGTCGTAAGGCTGGCCGCGCGACTTCGCCATCACCATGTCGCGCACGTCGGGCGGGCGCGGCAGCGAGCCGGCATGCGTGACGAGAATTCGGTCGGTGCTGAAAATGGTCATGGGTTCCCTCCTTGGCGCAATCTACCCTCGCCGCCGCGGCGGTGAAAGGGAGGCTCGGGCGCTCGGACGTTGCGAGAATGCCGGCTGCTTTCGCGCCGGCATGCGAGCGCGGCGCAGTGGGCGAGCGCCCACGACGCGGGCGCGGCGCTCGTACGGAAGCGATCGCGGCTAAGTCCGCAACTCGGCCTTGCGCAGGCCAAGCATGAACATCTCGACGTCAGCCGGATTTCGGAACGGCAGGCGCCCGATATGGTCCTCGAAAGAATAGTGAGGATTGATCTCTTCGAGCTCGCGCCAGACGCGGCGGGCTTCGGTAGCCTCGCCGAGATGGCCGAGCGCAGATATGAGATAGGCGCGTGACAAATCCGTGGTGGGTACGAGCTCGATACGGTTCCGGAAGCAGGCCGCCGCGGTCGCGTAATCGCGCGCGAAAAAATACGCGATGCCGAGGTTGTGCATGTTCTGCGTTTGGGCCGGGTCGAGGCGCATGGCCCGCTCGATCAGCGGTATGGCTTTCAGCGGCTCGCCACCATAGACGAGCGCCATTCCCCTGCCACTGAGCGCGAGCGCATAGTTGGGGCTAAGCGATAAGGCTACATCGCCCTCCGCGATCGCTCGGTCATAGTCATTGAGGAAAAGCGCGGCGGCCGCGGCGACGAAATGGGCGAAGGGATCCTTCTCGTCCTTCGCGATCGCCTCACGCGCGAGGCGGTCACCCTCGGCGAGTGCGGTGTCGGAAGCGCTGGTCCACCGGTTCTGATAATCGAACAGGTGGCCCATCGCGAGCCCGGCATAGGGCGCGCCGTAGGCGGGATCGATCTCGATGGCGCGCCGGAAATCCGCCATGCACTGCTCGAAGATCTCGCGGTCCTTCCTCGGGCCGAACAGGCGCTCGCGCCCCCGCAGGAAAAGATCGTGCGCGGCGACGCTCTTCGTGCCGCCCGCACTGATCGCCGATTTGGCGGAGTCGGTCAAAGTGATCTTGAGCGCGCCGACGATCTGCTGCGTGAGATCGTCCTGCACCTCGAAAATATCGGTCAGGTTGCGGTCGTAGCGCTCGGCCCAGAGATGGCCGCCGTTCGCGGCCTCGATCAATTGCGCGTTGACGCGTACCCGATTGCCCGCCTTGCGGATGCTGCCTTCCAGGACGTATTGGACGCCAAGCTCGCGGCCGACCTGCTTAACGTCGACCGACTTGCCCTTATAGGTAAAGCTCGAGTTGCGTGCGATCACCTGGAGCGTCTGCAGCTTCGAGAGATCGGTGATGATGTCCTCGCTGATGCCGTCGGAGAAATACTCCTGTTCGGGATCGCCGCTCATGTTGGTGAACGCGAGCACCGCGATCGAAATCTTGTCGGAAACCGGCAGCGCCGGCCCGGCGCGGGCCTCCGTCAGAGGCTGGCTCGCTTCGGCCACGACCTGAAAAACCTCGATCGGGCGCGCGATGTTTTTGACGGTCTGCTCGCCGCGCGGCTCGAGCTTGAATGGAAGTTTGTCGCGCACCTGGTCGGCCGCCGAGCGCGATACGTAGATGCCGCCGGGTTCGGCCAGAGCCTCGATCCGGGCAGCGACATTGACCCCGTCGCCATAGATGTCGTCGCCGTCGACGATCACATCGCCGACATTGATGCCGATCCGAAGCTCGATCCGCGAGTCGTTGGACCGCGCGGCCTCGCCTTCACGCACTCTTTTCTGGACCTCGATCGCGCAACTGACGGCATCGACGGCGCTCGCGAATTCAACGAGCGTTCCGTCGCCGATGAGCTTCACGGTGCGCCCCGAATGAGCCGCGATCATCGGATCGATGACGTCGCGACGGAGTGCTTTCAGCCGGCCAAGAGTTCCCGCCTCGTCGGCGCCCATGAGCCGCGAATATCCCACGACATCGGCCGACAGGATTGCCGCAAGCCTCCTCCGGACACGCTCCTCCGCCATACCGCCGGTGACTCTATGAGGCGCTGCGCAGGCTGTCCATCGCGGATCGAACTCCGTTGCGGGCCGCGCGGAGACTGCTCGGCCGCGCTCCTATGACCATTTCGCCGACCCGGCAAGGATGTTAGCGTAGCGGTGATCCCATTCCTCGAACTCGGGGCGCAGCAATGGCCGACGCAAAGCTTCAGAATCGCATCGACGTGCATCATCATTTCTATGCGCCCGAGTATTTGTCCGTTATGGGCGACATGGGAAAACGGCCGGTCGTGCGCGACTGGAGCGTCAGCCGCAGCATCGAAGAAATGGACAAGAACGGCATCGCCGCCGCCGTCCTGTCGCTGTCGCCCCCAGGCATCCATCATGTCGGGACCGAGGCCACGCGGAAGCTCGCGCGTGCCGTCAACGAGCACGCGGCGAAGATGCGCGCGACTCATCAGGCGCGCTTCGGACATTTCGCGTCCGTGCCCATGCCGGATGTCGACGGAACGCTGAGCGAGATCGCATACGCGCTCGACGTCTTGAAGGCCGACGGCATCCAGTTCATGACGAGCTACGGCGAGCGCTATCCCGGCCATCCAGACTTCGAGCCGGTCATGGAGGAATTGAACCGGCGCAAGGCGCTCGTCTTCATCCATCCACTCGCGCCAATCTGTTGCGCGCCCTCGCTCAAATGGATACAGCCTTCGCTCTTCGAGTTCACGCAAGACACCAACCGCTGCGTCTTCAGCCTGCTCTTCACTGGCACACTGGCGCGACGGCCCGACATCCGCTTCATCTTCTGTCATTCCGGGGCCGCCGTGCCGGTGCTGGCCGGCCGCGCATCGGTCATGGGGCTCGGCAGCGAGTTTGCCGACAAAATGCCGCACGGCATCGACCATGAGCTGCGCAAGCTCCATTACGACGTGGCACTTCAGGCCAATCGGCCGGCGCTGGCGGCGCTTTTCGCCTACGTGCCGATGTCGCAGGTCCTGCTTGGCAGCGATTATCCTTTCGGCACGTCAGGCGATGGCGTTCGCGGCCTCGAAGAATACGGGCTGAAACCGAGCGAACTTGAGGCGATCTACCGCGGCAATGCCATGCGGCTGATACCGCGTCTCGGCGCTTAATTCGTCGTCAACAGGGGACAGAACCTAGCAAGCGTCATTCCCGAATTTTCCAGTAGCTGTCCTTCTTAACCACTTTGCCATTGCGGAAGGTGAAAAGGTCACACCCGCGAACCTCGACGCGCTGTCCGGCTCGTGACGTGCCGCGAAGCGTCCACTGCGAGACGCCGCGGTCCCCGACGACAAAATGGCTGTCCTCTCCATAGTGGACATCCGGAAGGCCCGTGAAGCGCGAGCGCAAAGCCTCGCGCACGGCTGCGGCACCGATGTGGCGCGCTCCCCAGGGATCCGGACCGCGCGGCATTTCGAGCACGCAGTCCTCCGCGAAGAAACTCATGATTGTGTCCAGATCATGCGCGTTGAACGCCTCAAGGATGGCTTCGAGAGCGCCAACCGCCGCGGAGTTCTGGGCCATGATCGACCTCCTATCAGGAACGCCGCGACCTGACGCGATGAGGCTTCGGAGCGCACGAGAGTGTGGGCGCGCCTATTTTGCCTCGGCGACGATCAAGCTCCCCGGTCCGGCCAGCGGCTTACGCTCGATTTTTTGCCATCCGGTCTGTCCAAGCCAATCCTCCGCCTCGGCCTCGCTGTAGGCTTGCCCCTCGCCCGAGATAACCAGAAATTCGCCCGACATCAGAGGTGCGGCAGGCGGCTGGGTATGAGTGGGATCGGTCCAGAGATCGGCGAGTAAGAGGCGAGCACCGGCGGATACGCACGAGCGCATCCTCCTCAGCAATTCGATGTTATGTGCCGCAGATAGGACATGAATGGTGTTGGCAACAATCAAGGCGTCGTGCCCCTCGGGCAGCGGGTCCTTGAATGCATCTCCCGCGACAATCTCGATGCGCGCGCCCTCCGGCTCATGGGCAAGGCGCTGGCGGGCGACCTCGCAAGCGCCCGGCAACTCGAACAGCGTGCCCTTGAGCGCGCTGTGGCGGCGGAGCACTCCGACGAGAAACGACCCTGTGCCTCCTCCCACGTCAAGCACGCGGCGATGCCGGCTAAAATCGTAGGAGGCCGCGAGCGCGGCCGCCACCGGAGCCGTGAAGGCCTCGACGCCGGCCGAAAAGATCTGTTGCTCCTCTTTGTTGAAGAGTCCGAACTGGGCTTGGCCCGCGCCGGTCCGCACTGCCGCCTCCAGCTTTTGCCATGTCGGATAGCTGATCCGGTTCCAGAAGCGGAGCATCGGTCGCAGATCGGGACCAGGGCGGCCCGCAAGGAACACAGCTGCTGTTTCGCTGTTGCGGTATTGGTCGCCCTGCCGCTCGACCAGTCCCAAGCTGACCATTGCGTTGGCAACGATCCCAAGCGTGCGAGATGGAATGGTCGTTTTCGTCGCGAGTTCGGCGATACTCGCTGGCCCGGCCGCGAGGCTCTCGAACAAACCGATCTCGTTTGCCGCGAAAAGATGCTTTGCGGCCATAAAGCCCATAGCGATCTTCATGATGGGATCCGGGGTGATGTCAGGCATGGGCAACTCCGGTGCGAGAGTGAAAGCCCACCATGGCGGCCGCGACTGAGGCCGGCGTTGATCGAACGAAAGGTTATGCGGACTCCGCACCCCGAGTCTATGGGCGCCGAATCTCTCCGCGGCCCCAAACGAAGAAGGGCCGCGGGCGCGAACCTCGACTGCGCGGCTCTCGCTCGCCGCGATGGTGGCGGCTGTGTGACCCCTGACCTATAGAACGGCAATGGACGCGAAGGAGCAACTGGCGCGGGCGCGGGGCCGCGCGCGCGACGCGATCGAGAACGCGCCGCCGGCGGCGCCGGCGCCCGCCGCGGCGATCGATCCCGGGCACCGGATCGGCCTCGTCACGCTGTCGGTCCTCGCGCTCGTCGTCGGAGCCGTGACCGGCCTCGGCGCAGTGTTGTTCCGGGACCTGATCGGCTTCATCCACAACGTGCTGTTCCTGGGCCAGCTCGCGGTGCGCTACGACGCGAACTTGTTCACGCCGCCTTCGCCTTGGGGCGCGCTCGTGATCCTCGTGCCGGTCGTTGGTGCGCTCGGCGTAACTTTCCTTGTCACGAAATTCGCGCCTGAGGCGAAGGGCCACGGCGTGCCCGAGGTGATGGATGCCATCTACTACAAGGACGGCATCATCCGTCCGGTCGTGGCAGTGGTGAAGTCGCTCGCCTCGGCGCTTGCGATCGGCTCGGGCGCCGCGGTCGGGCGCGAGGGGCCGATCATCCAGATCGGCTCGGCCCTGGGCTCGACGCTCGGACAGATCGTGCGCATGCTGCCGGGCCAACGCATCACGCTGGTCGCCGCCGGCGCGGGCGCCGGCATCGCCGCCACCTTCAACACGCCCATCGGCGGCGTCTTGTTCGCGATCGAGCTGATGATGCCGGAAGTGAGCGTGCGCACCTTTCTTCCGGTGGCGCTCGCGACCGGCACCGCGACCTTCATCGGCCGACTCTTCTTTGGGCCCCAGCCGGCCTTCAACGTGCCGGCGATGATGCCGATCACGACCGACTGGCGCGCGGCGCTGACGCTCGTGCTCTATGCGCTCCTGGGCGCCATCACCGGCCTTGCGGCGACCTTCTTCATACGCGCGCTTCATTTCGCCGAGGATTTGTTCGACAAGATCCCGTGGCGCTATCCGCGCCACGTTCTCGGCATGCTGCTCGTGGGCGTGCTGATCTACGCGTTGCAGCGCGCATTCGGCCAGTATTATGTCGAGGGCGTCGGCTACGCCACGATCCAGGCGATTCTGCAGAGCCAGTTGGCGGCGCCCGCCCTGCTCGCGCTGCTCTTCGTCGCGAAGACGCTGGCGACGTCGGTGAGCCTCGGCTCGGGCTCGTCCGGCGGCATCTTCTCGCCATCCTTGTTCATGGGCGCGACCATCGGCGGCTCGTTCGCCGCGCTGTTGTCGCATCTCGGGCTTCCGGCCGATATCAACGTCCCGTCCTTCGCCATGGTGGGCATGGGCGCGATGGTGGGAGGCGGCACCGGCGCGGCGATGACCGCGGTCGCGATGATCTTCGAGATGACGCGGGATTACGGCATCGTCATGCCGATGATCCTCGCGGTTGCGCTGAGCCTCGGCGTTCGGCGCATGCTGAGCCCTGAGAACATTTACACGATGAAGCTGTTCCGGCGCGGCCAGGTCATCCCCAAGGCGCTCCATGCCAACATGTTCCTGGTGCGGCGCGCGCAGGACGTGATGGATCGGGAATTCATGGTGCTGCCGGCAGCGATGAGTTTCGACGAGTTCTTGCGCATGCCCGAGCACCAGGGCCGTATGCGCCACGTGCTCGTCGAAGATGGCGGACACCTCTGTGGCGCGGTGCGCATCAACACCGGCATCCGCCAGGGACTCGAAAGCGCCGATACGGGCGTCACGCTCGGCGACGTGGCGCCGCGCAATTTCACCATCGTGCGCGCCGACGACATCGTGTTCGACGTGATCGACCGCATCTGGCGCAAGAAGGCCGACATGGCGCTCGTCGTCGACGGGAAGGGCATCCCGCGCCCCGGCGACGTACTGGGCATCATCACCAAGGAGCACGTCGCCGATTCGGTCGCGGCCAGCATCAAGGTCTATCGCGGGTAAGCCGCGGGTGGGCGCCCTGCACCCATCCTGGAACCCGCCCCGAGCGACGCGGCGAAGTCGAAGGACTCCGGTCGCTTGCGCTATAAAGTGCCGGGGAGGCTCGCGCGATGGAATACGGAATTCAGCTTGCCACCTCGGCGCACCACTGGAAGGTCGTGAAGCGCGCCGAGGAGAGGGGCTTTACCCACGCCTGGTTTTATGACACCGAGCTTCTGAACGCCGAGATGTTCGTCGCGATGGCCGCCGCCGCGATGCACACCTCACGTATCAAGCTCTGCTGCGGCGTGCTCATTCCCTCGAACCGCACCGCCCCGATCGCGGCCTCCGCGCTCGCGTCGCTCAATGCCCTGGCACCGGGGCGCATCATCTGTGGCATGGGCACGGGCTTCACGGCGCGGCGCACGGTCGGGCTCCCGGCCATCACGCTGAAGCGGCTCGAGGATTATATCCGCGTCGTGCGCGGGCTTCTCGCGCGCGAGACGGTCGAATGGACCGAGGAAGGGGCCCCGCACAAGATCCGCTTTCTCAATCCCGAGCTCGGCCTCATCAATCTCGACGATCCCGTCCCAATCCATCTCTCGGCGTTCGGGCCGAAGGGCCGCGCGCTCGTGGCGAAGCTTGGCACGGGATGGATGGCGGGCGGCAATCCGCGCGGGTCGGCGGCGGCGCTAAAAGCGGTCACCGAGGCCTGGACCGCGGCCGGGCGCGATGCAAAGGCCCTTTACGCCACCACCTTCGGCAATGGCTGCGTGCTCGCGGAGGGCGAGGCAGCGGACAGCAAGCGCGCCCGCGCCCAGGCCGGACCGTCGGCCACCATGATGTTCCATGACCATGCCGAGGAGGACGAGCTCGGCACGCTTGGGCATCCGGTTCCGCCGCAGTTCCAGAGCAACTTTGAAGCCTACCGCAAGATCTACCAGGCCTATGAGCCAGCCGACGCGCGCTATCTCCAGAACCATCGCGGACATCTCATGTTCCTGCGGCCAGAGGAGGAGGCGATCGTCACGGCCGAACTCATCCGCACCATGACCTGGACTGGAACCGCAACCGAGCTCGCGGAGGGCGTGCGCTCGGTCAAGGCAGCGGGATTCTCGCAGTTCGCGGTGACGCTCCGCGTCGGGCACGAGTTCGACATGCTGAACGACTGGTCGAAGGTGCTGGAGAAAGTGTGAGGCCAGCGTTGCCGCGCGGCGCGGCACGGTCTAGCTTCCCGGCAAAGCTCATCGGGGAGGCCGCCATGAATTTCCACCGCCGTGCTCTCGCGCTTGCACTTGTGATTGGCGCATGTTCATGGGGCACGCGCCCCGCGCTTGCGCTCGACACGGTGCGCGCGGTCAAGGCAGCCAATGTCGCCTGGACCTTCACCGTGCTCGACATCGGCATGGAAGCGGGCATCTTCCAGAAATACGGCATCACCGTCGACATCAGCGCCGCTGGCGGCGACGCCAAGGTGCAGCAGGCGCTGGCCTCCGACAGTGCCGATTTCGGTCTGGGTTCGGGCCCGTCGATGGCCTTCACCGTGAAGGGTGCGCCGCAGATCGCGGTCGCGGCCTTCGCCGGCGCGCCCAAAAACATAAGCATCCTCGTCGGCGCAGATTCGCCGATCAAGACGGTGCAGGACCTGAAAGGCAAGACTATTTCCGTCACCACGGCAGGGTCGCTCACCGAATGGCTCGCCCAGCAGATGAGCATCCAGGAAGGCTGGGGCCAAACCGGCGTCAAGACCGCGGCGCTCGGCACGTTCGATGCGAGCTTCGCCGCGCTCGAGGCGCACCAGATCGACGGCATCGTCGCCGCGACCGAGGCCGGCTACCGGCTCGAGGAGAAGCACAAGGGCCGCAACCTCATCGGCCTTGCGAAATACGCGCCCGACTTCATCACCCACGTGATCTACGCGCGCAAGGCGCTCGTGACCGAGAAGCCCGACCTCGTGAAACGCTTCCTTCAAGGCTTCTTCGCGACCATCCACTTCATGAAGGAGAACAAGGCCAAGACCGACGAGATTTCCGGCAAGGTCCTGGACGCGAGCCCGGCCGTGAGCGAGAAGACCTATGATGCCGAGATCTCGATGTTCCGCGACGACGGCACGTTCGATCCGAAGGCGCTCGAGGTCTTGAAGAAGTCGTGGATCGCGATGGGCATGCTCCCAACGGTTCCCGCGAACGACCAGATCTTCAGCTCCGCCTTCGTGCCCGTGAAATATTGAGCCGCGCCCGCGATGGAATTCGGCATCTGGGACAATACAGGCTACCGCAAGGGCCTTTCGGCCGGCGTGATCTATCGCCAGCATCTCGACGAGGCGGCGCTCGCGGAGGCGATGGGCTTCGCGCACTACTGGTTCTTCGAGCACCACCTCTCGCCCACGGCGCCGATGCCAGCGCCCAACCTCATGATCGCGGCCGCGGCGCAGCGCACGGCGAAGATGCGCCTGGGCGTCATGGTGAACGTGTTGCCGTTCCGCAATCCGCTCCTCGTCGCCGAGGAGGCGGCGATGCTCGACCAGATGACGGGCGGACGGCTCGACATCGGCATTGGCCGCGGTGGCAAGGCAATCGAGTACCAGTCGTTTGCGGTCGATCCGGCGGACTCGCGCGCCATGTTCGCGGAGTCGATCGCGGTGCTGAAGCGCCTGTGGTCGGACGAACTCTTCGCCCACCGTGGGCGGTTCTTCCAGCTCGAGAAGACGGCGGCGCTGTCGCCGGCATTCGTGCAGCGGCCGCACCCGCCGCTCTATGTCACGGCGAACAGCGCGGAATCGCTGACCTTTGCCGCCGAGCACGATCTTCCATTCGTGCAGCTCGATTCGCTCGTCGACGATTGCCGCCGCGACATCGAGTTCTATCGCGGCGTCGCGGCCAAGGCCGGGCATGCCCAGCGCCCGCGCCTCTGTCTCACGCGCGAGATCTACGTCGCACCCACCGACGCAGAGGCCCGCGCCGAAGCGAAGACGCACCTCCTCGAATATTGGAACCTGTGGGGCCGCTTCACGCAGTTCGTCGCGGCAGGACAGGTCCCGGCGAGCTTCGAGAGCTGGTACCAGCGCGCGCCGCGGCTTTACGCGATGAGCTTCGAGGAGCTCGTCGAGAGCGGCATGGTGCTTGCCGGCTCGCCCGAGTGGGTGGCGCGCCAGATCCTGCGCCACCTCGAGGCGCTCGACCTCGCCGTCCTGGTCGGCACGTTCCAGCTCGGCTCCATGCCGCATGACAAGGTCGAGCGCTCGCTCCGCCTTTTCGGCACGGAGGTGATGCCGCGGGTCCGCGCCGCCGCCCCGCGCGCGGCGGCCGAGTGAGGCAGGCGGATTAACACCGCGGCAAGGATTGCAGAGGCGCGCTTAACCATTTCCTGACGCGCGGGCGCGACACTGGCCCCGCTCGTCATCGCAGACCGTATAACAATGACACCGCCATTGCCGGCCGCGGCCGCGAGCCCGGCCCCGCTCGAGAAAGTGCCCGAGGCAGCGCTGGCGCCTGGCGTTGTGCCGCGCGATCCGCGCCTCAAGCGCTTCCACGACTACTGGCTCGGCAAATGCGGCGGACGGCCCATGCCGGCGCGCCGCGACATCGACCCCGTCGATTTTCCCTACCTGCTCGGCAACGTGATGCTGATCGAGGTGCTGCGCGAGCCGCTGCGCTTTCGCGTCCGGCTTCACGGCACCAACGTCGTCGCACGCATGCACTACGACATGACCGGCCGCTTCCTTGACGAGGTGCCGCGGCCGGAATGGCGCGCCTACGTCATCGAGCGCTGCCGCGGCCTCGCCGCGAGCGGCGCACCGCTTCTGCTCATGAACGACCTCATGCTCGACGGCTGGACCTCGCGCTACGAGGCGCTGTGGGTGCCCCTGGGCGAAGACGGCACCCAAGTCGACATGCTGATGTGCGCCATGATCTATGGCGAGCTGGGGCCGGCCGCACCCGCCGCCCCGGGCCCATCCGAACTATGAGCCCTCGCCGAGGTTGACGACGAAGCGCTCGCCGCGCTCGACGAAATCGGCAACGAGACGGACCCATGGCTCGCACGCCGCGATCGGCAGCTCGTGCGCCGCGCCATGGATGAGGATGCGCGTGCAGGTGGGGATCGCGAGCTGATAGGGCTGCAGCGCCTCCTCGGGGATGAGGCGGTCGCCCGTGCCCCACAGCAGAAGGGTCGGCGCCTTGATTTCGCCGAGGCGGCCCTTCAGTTCGTCGGCCGTATCGGGAAAGCGGCGCATGTTCGCCTGCGCGTTCTTGGCGATACGCTGGCGGTTGGCCTCGTCCGGTGGTGCCGCCCAGGATGGGCTGTCGCCATAGAGAATGCGCGCCAGCTCCTGCGGCGGGGGCGGGGCGCGATGGCCGGCGAACGCCGCCGGCGCCGACAGCACCAGGCTTTCGACGAGATCGGGATAACGGATTGCGAGCCAGCACCCATAGGCGCCGCCTGCCGACTGCGCCACGACATGCGCCGTCCCGCCCGCGACCTCGCGCACGAACGCCGCGAGAACATCGACGACGTCCGCGACGCTCTTGCAGTTGCCCTCGGGCGTCGCGTCGAAGCCCGGACGCGACGGCAGCAGCAGCCGATGCCGCGCACCGAGAAGCGGGATGAACGACACTCCTTCCGGCGACGCGCCGCCGGCGCCGTGCAGGAAGACGATGGTCTTGGCGCCTGCGCCGCTTTCGAGATAGGCCACCGGAATGCCGGCGCAGGAGGCAGTCTTGCTCGTGACGGGAGCGCTCATAGCGCGCGCACCTGCGGCATCACTTCCTTCGCGAACAGCTCGATCGCGCGGCGCTTCTGCTGCGGCGGCCCGCCGCGGTCGAAGATGAGATTGAGAACGCCGCAGCCGATCTCGTCGCGGAGGCGCTTCACCTGGCGCGCGACCGTGTCGGGGTTGCCCACCAGCATGGTGCCGCGCTCGACCGCCTCCTCGACCGAGTGTGGATCGTCGGCGGCGACGTTGTGGAAGCGCTTGACGAGCTTCTGGTCGCCCGAGCCGAAGAAGCCGGAGCTCGAGACGAGCCGGTTCGCCGTGACGAGGCCGGTCACGACCCCGCCATGCGCGAAAAACGGACGCACCGCCTCGTAGGCTGCCTCGTCGGACTCATCCACGTGGACGGGAAGCTGGTAGATCACTTGTTCGGGCGTCGGCTCCCAGCCCTCGGCCGCGGCCTGCTCGCGATAGTGCCGCGCCGCATCGGCGGCCAAGGCGAGGTTGGTGAAGGCGAGGCCCAGCCCCACGCGCTTCCTCGCAGCGAAGGCGCCCGACTCCCGGCTCGAACCCGAGACATAGATGGGCGGGGTCGGTGTCTGCACCGGGCGTGGCCAGATCGACACATGCTTGTAATGATAGTGCCGGCCTTCCCAGCCGAACGGCAGCGTGTCGGTCCAGGCACGCAGGATCAGGTCCCACGCCTCCTCGAAGCGCGAGCGCGATTCAGACGGCGGCACGTTGTAGACGAGATATTCGTAAGGCGCGCCGCGCAGGAGCCCGGCGACGAGCCGCCCGCCCGACAGGTTGTCGATCATCGCGTATTCCTCGGCGATGCGGACCGGGTTGCCGGTCAGCGGGATGAGCGCGCCGAGGATGGCGATCTTGGCCCGCTTCACGCGCTGCGTCAGCGCGCTCGCCAGCACGGTCACGTTGGGAGCCAGGTTGAACGGCGAGTAATGGTGCTCGGCGCACGCGATCCAGTCGTAGCCGAGCTCGTCCTCCATCGCGACGTCGTCGAGCGCGCGCGCGACCGCGTCCAACGCCTGCTGCGGCTCGTAGGAGCGATTGGGTACCGGCCACTTCGTCGTGGGCTCGCGCGTGCGGCCATACGGCATGCCGTTGAAGACGGAGAATTTCATCGCCTCGACCCCTTCGATTCGCCGCGCGGAGCCGCGCAAATTGCGCGCGCAACCCGGACGCACACCAGATATTGCGGTGGGCGAACGCGATTTTCCACGAGAGAGAGCGCCTTCCACACAGATTTTCCTGTTGTGCTTGCGGGCGCGAATCGCTCTCTGGCAATTTGCCGCCTTCTCGCGAACCCTACAAGACCAACAACAATATGCCGTTCGAAATCACCCCGAGAGAAGAGACCCCGAATGAGAGCGAGCGCACCGAGCCCTCGCGCCAGCTCGCCCTCTTCCGCGGCGAGACCCTCGACGCGGAACCGCTCGCGCGGCGCGGCAAGCCCTCGCTCCAGGACATCCAGCTTCACATCGCGCATCTCGGCGGCCAGATCGATACGTTGCGCCAGCAGCTGCGCGATCATTCGGCCGATCGGCTCGCGCTTCTGCTGCACGAGATGATCGAGGAGCGCGAGCGCGAGCTCGACCGCTGGATCGCACAGGAGAGCCGCTGGGACGAGCGCGTGAGCGCGCTTGAGCACGCCATCAGCGAGCGCGACACCTTCCGCCGGCGTGAGGCCGAGCTGACCGCCGAGCGCGACGCCGCGCGCGCCGCGGCGCACGAGGCGGCGGAGCGGCTCGCGGCGGCCGAGCGCGCGGCCGAAGCGGAACGGCGGCGCGTGCACTCGCTCGAACGCAGCGCCAGCGAGGCTCAGGCCGAGCAGCTCCGTCTGCGGCAGGAGCGGCACCTCGATGAGACCAACTGGCAGAGTGAGCGACGCCGCCTCACGAACGAGGTGGAGCGCATGAAGGGCGGCTGGCTCGGGCGGCTGATCAAGGCCTAGGGCCTCATCTTGCAATTCTGATCGTCGTCCCCGCGAAACGGGGGCGACGAGAACTCACACTTTCTCGAAATCGATGCGCTCGGAGACCGGCAAGCCCAAGAGGTAGCGGCGGAGGCAGTCGAGCCCCATCTCGACCGCGCCGAGCCGGACCCAGTCGCGCCCGCCGACGATGCGCGACGTGCGCGTGGCGACGCCCGCCGACGACGCGATCGCAAGCTCGATCGCGCCCCCGAATTCGAACCGGTCGGTGCCCTCGTCGGGCGTGACGAAGGCGGCGAGCGCATGCGTGGCGCCGGATTCGCGGCGCAGGCTGTCGGCAAGGGCGCTTGCCCCCGTCTCGAAGTGGCGCTGAACGATGCCATGTCGGAACACGGTCTCGGCGCCGGGCAAAGGCGAGATGCGGGCCGAGATCTGGCCGCCGGTGAAGGTCTCGGCGACGGCGAGGGTGAGGTGTTCGCGCTTCAGGGCGGCGAGGATGTTGCCTTCGAGCGTCTCGTCGTCTTCGGCGAGGATGAAATTGCCGAGCCGTTTCCTCACTTCCGCCTCGACCGGCGCCAAGAGCCGCGCCACCTCTTCGCGGTCGCGCCCGCGCACCGCGAGTTTCGTCTCGAGCTGCGGATAATGCGCGCGGAAGCCCAATTTCACCGCGCCGGCCGGAGCGAGCTCCTCGACCCCTTTGAGGAGCGCGTCGACATGCGATTCGCCGAGCCCATAAGAGTGGAAGCGCTTGAGGAAGATGGCGGCGGTGCGGCCGGCGCGCGCGAGAAGCCGCGGCACCACCTGCTCGTCGAGCATGCGGAAGAGTTCGCGCGGCACGCCCGGCGTGAAGAAGAAGCGCGCCTTGCCGATGTCGAGCGCGAAGCCGCAGGCCGTGCCGATCGGATTGTCGACAAGCTCTGCGCCCTCGGGCAGCATCGCCTGCTTGCGGTTGTTCGCCGGCATGATGCGGCTGCGCAAGCGGAAGCGTTCTTCCATGCGCGCGAGCCAAAGCTCGTTGAGGACAAGCGGCACGCCCGCGACCTCGGCCGCCACCTCCTGCGACAGGTCATCGACGGTGGGGCCGAGCCCGCCATTGACGATGACGGCGTCGGATCGTGCCCCAGCGAGGCGGAACGCCTCCGCCAAGGTGGCGCGGTCGTCGCCGATCGTCTGCGCCCGCAGGATCGGGATGCCCACCTCCTCGAGGCGCTGAGCGATGGCGTTGTAGTTGGTGTTGACGACCTTGCCGGTCAGGACCTCGTCGCCGGTGCAGATCACCTCGACCGCGATGTCGCGCCCTTCGCTCACCCCCGCACCCCAACCCTCTCCCCGGAGGGGAGAGGGAGAACGAAACCGCAGCGCATCAGGCGAGGTGCTTTTTCAGGAACTGGGCGATGCGGTCGAATGCCTCGATCGCCTTGGGCGAGGTGGGCGCCACCGAGGTCCAGCGCAGCGGGGCGTCGAAATAGACGAGATCGATCTCGCCGCCGGCCTTCTTATAGGCGTGGGCAAAACGTTGCGGCTCGTTGCCGTCGAACGGGCTCTCGGGATCGCGGTAGTCGTGCACGTTGTCGCCCGGCGCCTGGAGCCACATCGCCGGCGGCAGCACCACCTTCTCGCCGCGCTCGAGGATGAGGGTCGGGCTGCCCTCGCTCATATTTGCCTCGGTGCGCCAGAACTCGTCGTGTCCGGCGATGAGGTCGTTGGCCCAAGTGCCCCCGGCGGCCTTGCCGCGCTGAGCCATGCGGTAGCGCGAAAGCGGGTTGATAACCGGCCACGACATGACGACGCAGCGGACCGACGCGTCGGGCCCGCCGGCAAGCGCCTGCGCCGCGTAGCGCGGGTCCTTGGGCCGCATGGCGACAAGCATGGCGAGGTGGCCGCCGCTCGACTGGCCCGAGATCGCGACCTCTGGACGGATCGCAAGGTCCTTGGCGCGCGACTTGACCCAGCGTACGGCGTAGTTGATGTCGGCGACGCCGGTCGGATAGGCCCCTTCGGTGCCGTGCCGGAAATCGAGCGAGGCAACGGCGATGCCGCGCTCGGCCAGCGCCTCATGCCGGTTCTTCTCGACGAGCCGGTCGCCGCTGTGCCAGGCGCCGCCGTGGATCTCCACCACGGCCGGGAACGGTCCGCGGCCTTCGGGGCGGAAAAAACGCAGGAGCAGCGGCTTGCCCGCGGGCTTTGCGTATTCGATGTCCTCGGTCGTGAAGGTCGCGGTCGTCGTGGCCATGGTTCCTCCGTCTCGCGAGTTCAGGGGGTGCGGGTTGGTTAATGTGCAGCCATCGCCTCCCCCGCGCAAGACGCACGAAAACGAGGCAAAACTCCACGGCGGCCCAAAAAATTTTAGCGAACTGTGAGTGGCCTCACACCCATTACACGGGAATTCGTTCAAATTCACGGCCCATGGAGACGCGCAGGCAACGTGCCTCCAAGGATCTGGAGGGAAAGATGACCTTCGCCCATGCTTTCCTTGAGCCCGACGCGGCACGCTCGCACAGCGCAGAACATTCATCGATCCTGCATCCCGTGGCGCTTCTGGCCGGCTTGTCCGTGGTCTCGGCGCTCCTTTCCAACGCGCTGCCCGGCCCCGAAGTCGGCCTTGGCTATTTCCAGTTCCCCGTCCTGCCGGGGATCTATTTCGGTCTCGTTCTCGTCTTCGGTGCCGCTTCCTTGGCAACGACAAACTTGTGGCGGCTTCTCGCCCTCTTCGCCGCGGTCAATGCCGGCTGGGCGGTGGCGTATGTCGCAAGCTTCCACTTCTACGACAGCTCTTTTCAGAGGCTCCTTTCGCCCTGGGGCGACTCTTTCTGGAGTTGCGGGCTTGTGGGCGGAGCGATCGGCGCGGTCCTGACGGTCTGCGGCGTTGCCTGCGCCAGCCCGAACTTCCGCACCATCGACAATTTCCTGCGGACGCTCGCCATCGGCACCCTCGCCGGCCTGTTGCTGGAATGCGGAGAGAAGTCCTCGCCGCTCGATGCCCTGCCGATCCACCTGGGCAGCGTGCTACCGCTCTTCCTGGCTTGGCAGACTGCGGTCGCAGCCTCGATCGCCTACGGCCTTATCGGCGCGCCGCGCGTCGTTCGCTGAGCATTGGCGTTGGGGGCTTCGCCTCCCTGACGCAAGCTGGAACGAACGGGCGGACTCCCGGCACTCGGGAGCCCGCCCGGCCTCGCGACGGAATCAGCGCTTGCTTTTCCGCGCCATCCGCTCAAGTTACTCAAAAAAGTCAGGGAGGAAACTATGATCAGGGCGAGATCACTCGTCTTATTCGCTGCATTTGCGACGCTCATCGCTTCGGCCAGCAACGCGCGGGCGGACGGGCCGGTCACGATCCGCGCTGCGTGGATCGTCACGCCGGCCTCGCTCATCCCGATCCTCGTGGCACCTCCGGGCGTCGCCCGCCACGAGGGCAAGAGCTATCACCTCGATGCCGTCCATTTCGCCAATTCGCCGACCCAGATAACGGCGATCGCGAACGGCGACATCGAGATCGCCACCTTGAACTTCATCTCGATCCCGACCGCCATCCTCAACGCGGGGCTGACCGACCTGCGCATCATCGCCGACGAGACCCAGGACGGCATCGACGATCACGAGACGGTCAAATACTCCGTGCTGAAGGACTCGCCGATCAAGAAGATCGAGGACCTGAAGGGCAAGGTGCTCGCGACCATCGGCATCGGCACGGCCACCGACATCGCGATGCGCGCCACGCTCGTGAAGCACGGGCTTGAGTTCCAGCGCGATTACACCGAGGTCGAAGCCTTGCCGCCGGTCGCGACGCCCATGCTGCTGCAGCACAAGGCGGACCTCATCGCCCTTGCCGTGCCGTTCGACCAGTTCCCGGATTTCGTCAACAATAGCCGCCTGATGTTCACCATGCGCGACGGCATGGGCGGGGCCGAGCTCTCGGTCTGGCTTGCACGCTCAGGCTTCATCGCGAAGCACCGCGCGGCGTTCGTCGATCTCATGGAGGACATGATCCGCGCCTACCACTGGTATGCGGATCCCGCGAACCACGACGCCGCCGTCAAGATCCTGGCGGATTTCCTCAAGCAGCCGCCCGAACGGGTCACTGGCTGGGCCTTCACGAACAAGGACTTCTCGCGCGATCCCAACGGCGTCCCCGACATGGCCCTGATGCAGCGCAACGTCGACCTGACGCAGAAGCTGGGCTTCATCAAGAGCCACGTCGACATGGCGAAGTACGCCGACCTGAGCCTCGTCAAGGAAGCCGGCAAGCGCGTGAAGTAGTCGTACCTTCCCCCAAGCCGCGGGTTGAGCTTATGCTCCTCCTATAAAAGCTTGGAGGGAACCATGACGACGTTCACAGTCAACGGCCGCAGCGTCGACGTTGCGGCCGAGCCGGACACGCCTTTGCTCTGGGTCGTCCGCGAGCATTTGAAACTCTACGGCACCAAGTTCGGATGCGGCATCGCGCAGTGCGGCGCCTGCACCGTGCATCTCGATGGCGAGCCGGTGCGCTCGTGCCAGACCACGCTCGAAGCGGCGGCGGGCCGCCAAGTCACGACGATCGAGGGGCTCTCGCACGACGCGAGCCACCCGGTCCAGAAGGCTTGGCTCGCCGAGCAGGTTCCGGCCTGCGGCTATTGCCAGTCCGGCCAGATCATGGAGGCGGCGGCCTTCCTTGCGAAGCACCCGAAGCCGACACGCGCGGACATCGTCAAAGCGATGGACGGGCACATCTGCCGCTGTGGCACCTATCCCCGCATCATCCGCGCCATCGAGCGCGCGGCCCATGGTTCGGGCGAGGCAACGCAAATGCAGGGGCAGCACGCAAGCGCCGACACCCAAAGCGGGAGGACCGGACAATGACCGCAGCCCTCACGCAGTCGCGCGCCCTCTCGCGGCGCAGCTTCCTCGTTGCCGTCGGCGCCACCGGCGCGATCGTCACCTTCGGCCCAGCCGAAGCCTTCGCTGCCGCCGGCGCAACGGCTCAGCCTTTTGCCGCCAATGCGTGGATCAGCATCGCCCACGACGGCACGGTCACAATCATGTCGCCCGCGGCCGAAATGGGCCAAGGCGTCATGACATCCCTGCCGCTCATCATCGCGGACGAGATGGACGCCGACTGGCACAAGGTGAAAGTCGTGCAATCGCCGTCCGACGGCAAGACGTTCGGCAATCCGGCGCAGCAGGGTTTCCTGATGACGCACGGCAGCCAGTCGGTGACGGGATACTGGGACAAGCTCCGCCCGATCGGCGCGCAGACGCGCAAGGTGCTGTGCTGGAACGCGGCGCAGATGATGAATGTGCCGGTGAGCGAGCTTACGACCGAGCCCGGCTTCGTCGTGCACAAGGGCACGAAGAAGCGCCTCTCCTATGGCGAGATCGCGCGCCACGCGAAGCTGCCCGATCCGATGCCGGAAGCCGGCAAGGACGACCTCAAGAAGCCGGCGGACTATCGCTACCTCGGCAAAAACTTCCAGCGTGTCGATATCCCGCACAAGGTGAACGGCAGCGCCGCCTACGGCTTGGACGTGAACTTGCCGGGCATGCTCTATGCCTCGGTCCTGCATCCGCCGGTCCAGGGCGAGATCGCCGAGAAGATCGACGATAGCGCCGCGAAAGCGGTGAAGGGCGTCAAGGCAGTCGTGCCGCTGCCGATTCCGCTCGGGCCGCTCGGCGCCGCGGGCGGCGTCGCGGTGGTCGGCGAAACCTACGAGGCGACCAAAAAAGCCAAGGCGCTGTTGCAGGTCACCTGGTCAAACAAGGCGGCCGGGCGCACTTACGACACTGAAACAGTCGGTCAGGAATACGCCAAGACCGCCGCCGACTGGAGCCAGAAGGGCGTCGACATGGTCGCATTCGGCCTGAGCCATGGCGACGCCGCGGCGGCAAATGCCGGCGCCGCCAGGGTGATCAAGGCCGACTTCGTGTCGGAGCATGTCGCACATACCTGCATGGAGCCGTTGAACGCCACGGTGCGCGTCGATGGCGACAAAGTCGAGGTGTGGGCAGGCCAACAGTCGCCAAGCATCGTGCAGTTCATTTGCGCTGCCGTGGGCAAGACCTCGCCCGCGAACGTGGCCGTGCACTCGACCTTCATCGGCGGCGGCTTCGGCCGGCGCGATGACGGGCCGGAGGTGGCGGAAGCGCTGCTGCTGGCGAAGGGGATGCCCGGAACGCCGATCAAGGTGATCTGGAGCCGAGAGGACGACATCACCAACGACACGTTCCGGCCGCTCGTCGCGCAGCATTTCGAAATCGGGCTCGACCAGAACAACGACATCGTCGGCTGGCGCCACCGTATCGTCGGTGCCTCCTACGCGGCCCGTGCGCTCGCGGAGATCTTCGAGAAGATGGGCGGGCAGGACATCGTCACCGCGGGCCTCGGCGCAGAGCTCAACTACAAGCTGCCGGCGCACACGATCGACTATGTGAGAGCCGAGGGAGGGGTGAGCGTCGGCGCGTGGCGCAGCATCGCCGCCGGCTACGCCAAGTTCGCGCAAGAGCAGCTCATCGACGAGATCGCCGCCATCAAGAACGTCGATCCCGTCGAGTTCCGGCTGAAGCTCTTGCAGGAACAGCCGCGCGCCAAGCACGTGATCGAGACGGTCGCGAAGATGGCGGGGTGGGGAAAGAAGCGGCCGAACGGACGGGCCCTCGGGTTCGCCTATTCGGATTGCTTGCGGGGCCACCATGCGCTCGCGGCCGAATGCTCGGTCGACCGCGCTTCTGGTCGGATCCATGTGCACGAAATCTGGGCCGCCACCAACCCCGGGTTCGTGATCGATCCCAAGAACACCGAGCAGCAGATGGAGAGCGCCATCATCATGGGGCTGGGCGCCGGGCTCGTCGAGCACGTGGACATCAAGAAAGGCGTCGTTCAGCAGCAAAACTTCGACACCTACCGCTTGATGCGCATGTCCGACGTCCCGCCGATGCACATCGCCGTGATCTCGACCGAAGATCACCCGACCGGTGTGGGCGAGGCAGGGACGCCGCCGGTGGCGCCGGCGATCGCAAATGCGGTCGCGGTTCTCACCGGTAAGCGCCTCCGCCATCTGCCGATGACGCCGACGCGGGTGCAAGAGGTGCTGAAGGCCTGAGGAGCGAAAGCGCGGCGCCAAGGTGGGGATGCGCGCCCGCCCTGGCGCTCGTTGCCCGTGAGGCGGGGGATCGTTGCCGTCCGCGAGAGGGCGCCCGGCCTATTTCGCCTCGCGCAACATCGCCGCGCGACGCTGCGCACCCGCAAGCAGGAAATTGAGATCGCCGCCGGCGAGGATCATGCGCATCCCCATGGCGATGAAGCGGCGCATGTACTCGTCGGAGCCGACGCCGCCCATGCCCGGCCATTTGCGGTGGCGGCGGCAAGCGGCGATCACCGTCTCGTAGGCCGAGAGCACCTGGGGATTGCCATAATCGCCGGAGATGCCGAGCTCGAGCGTCAGGTCGCCGGTGCCGATCAGAAGCACGTCGACGCCGGGGACGGCGGCGATCTTGTCGGCGTTGATGATGGCGTTGGGCGTCTCGAGCATCACGACGGTCAGCACGTCCTCGTTGACGCGCCGTGCCTGCTCGCCGCCATTCATCTGCTTGTAGCCGAAATGCGGGATCATGCCGCCGCTCGAGCGGTGGCCCAAGGGCGGATACTTGACGTGGGCCACGACCTCGCGCGCCTCCTCGTCGGTCTCGACATGGGGCATGACGACGCCCCAGGCGCCGCCATCCAAGGCGCGCGCCGCCATGTCGTATTGCCCCTCGGGCACGCGCACCAGGGGCGTGATGCCGGCATCGAGCGCGGCACACGAGATCTGCGACGCCTGGTCGAGCGAATGGGGCCCGTGCTCGAGATCGGTCCAGAGCCAGTCAAAGCCGGCGCTCTGGAGGATCTTGGCGATCTCGGGCGTGCGCACGAGGCGGATGCCGACACCGATCGAAAGCTCGTCCCGCGCCAGCCGGTCGCGCGCCAGATTGTGCGACATGAACCCTCCCTGCTCTTGGCCGGCATGATAGAGCAGCCCCTCCCGCCAGCGGGAGAGGGTAAAGCCGCTTGACGGCGCGGGCCCGTGCGCGGCCAATAGGGCGGCAAAACCAGAGCCGGACGGGGGGGGGGGAACCGATGGCGGCAGTTCAGGGACAGGGCGATGCGCGCGTGATCGCGGCGCGGATCGAGCGCCTGCCATATTCATCGTGGCACCGCACCATGCGGCTCATCATCTCGACCGCATGGTTCTTCGATGCGTTCGATTCGATCACCATCGCCTATGTGCTACCGGTGCTGATCGGCATGTGGAAGCTTGGGCCTGAGCAGATCGGCGGGCTAATCGCCGTGGGCTTCGCCGGGCAGGCGATCGGCTCCATCGGCGCCGGGTGGCTCGCCGAGCGCGTCGGGCGGCTCATGGCGATGCAGATCACGCTCGTCATCTTCGCCCTCTCCTCGTTCGTCTGCGCCTTCGCCTGGAGCTACGACTCGATGTGGTGGATGAGGCTCGTCCAGGGTGTGGGACTGGGCGGCCAGGTTCCGCTCATGGCGGCCTACGTCAACGAGTTCGCGAAGGCGCAGGGGCGCGGCATCTTCTCACTCTCGATCCAATGCCTCTTCGCGATCGCGCTGACGGTGACGGCGTTCGCGGGGCTGTGGGTCGTGCCGCATCTCGGCTGGCAATGGATGTTCTTCATCGGCACGGTGCCGGTACTGCTTGTCTTCCCGCTTCGCACGATGCTGCCGGAATCGCCGCGCTGGCTCGCAAGCCAAGGCCGTACCACCGAGGCCGACGCCGCGTTGACGCGGCTCGAGCGCATCGCCGAGAGCGAGGGCAAGGCGATCCCGCCTTTGCCGCGGGACCTACCGGTGGTGAATGAGGCGCGCGCCCGCTTCGCCGAGCTGTTCCAGGGCGTATATCTCAAGCGCACGTTCACCATCTGGGGCATCTGGATCTGCACCTACATCATCACTTATGGGCTCACGGCCTGGGCGCCCTCGCTCTTCCGCTTCGTCTACAAGCTCGACGTGCAGACCGCGAACACTTACGGCTTCGTGCTGCAGTTCATCGGGCTCCTGGGCGCGCTCTCGGCAATCCTGCTGATCGACCGCATCGGGCGGAAGCCGATGTTCGTGCTGGGCCTCGGCCTCGGCGCGCTGCCGCTCCTTTATTTCGGTGCCATCGGCAAGCCATCGGCGGAAATGGTGCTGACGCTCGTGTCGGCGAGCTTCATCTTCGTGAGTCTCCTGGCGCTGAGCCTCGCGACATACACGGCCGAGAACTATCCGACGCACATGCGCGCGCTGGGCGGCGGTGTCGCCGGCGCATGGCAGCGTCTCGCATCGATGACCGGCCCGCTCCTCGTCGGCTGGATTCTGCCGCATTGGGGCCTCAACGCCGTCTTTGTGCTGTTCGGCATCTTCGCCGCCGTGGGCTGTGTCATCACCTTCTCGTTCGCGATCGAGACGAAAGGCCACGTGCTCGAGCAACTGAACCCGACGACACGCTAGCCGCGCTCTGGAGGCTGGCGCCGACGCTGGTCTCGCGCCTGAGGCTCGTGTAGCGTTGCGGCGGGGAGGTTGCCGATGATTTCGCCGCGCATTCTTTGGGCCGCCGCCGTCGCGGCGATGCTGCTCGCGCCCGCCGCCGCACTGGCCGATGCGACGCTCACCATGAACGTCGCGATGCCGCGCACCTCGTCGTTCTTTCTCGGCCTCTATGAGCCGTGGAAGGAGGCGGTGGAAAAGGAGTCGGGTGGCCGCATCAAGATCGAGATGCCCGCTGCATCGTTGGCGCCGCTCGCGCGGCAGTGGGACATGGTCGCCTCGGGCGTGGCCGACGTCGCCATGACGCCCGACGATTTCATCCGCCAGCGCGTCAAGCTGCCGTTCCTCGCGGAGATTCCTTTCCTCGCGCCCAACTCGGTCGCGGCCTCGATCGCGATTTGGCGCACGCAGCAGAAATTCTTCAACGCCGCGCACGAGTACAAGGGCATGAAGCTCCTGGGCCAATGGGTCAATGGCGGCAATACGCTGATGACCGTGCCGCGCGCGGTGACGAAGCTCGCGGATTTCCGTGGCCTCAAGCTTTGGGTGGCGACGCCCAACATGAAGGACGCGGTGGCCGCGTTCGGCGCGACGCCCGTGCCGTCGGAAGGCAGCAACTCGATGTTCGACTATGTCTCGGGCGGCATCGTCGACGGCTCGGTGACCGGCGAGGGCTCGCTCATCTCGTTCCAGATCGCGCGTTACATCAAATATATGACGATCTTCCCCGGGCAGCTCGGATACAACGTGTTCTCGTTCTTCATGAGCCAGAGCGCCTACGACAAGCTTTCGCCCGAGGACAAGGCGGCGATCGACCGCGCCTCCTACGAGACGGTGAGCCGCGAGGCCGCGGAAGGATTCGTCACGCAGGACCGCCGCGGCGACGACGCGGTGAAGCAGTACGGCATCGCGGTCGCGCACGCCTCGCCCGAATTCATGGCCGAGCTCGAGCCGCGCATCGCGTTCTTCAAGAAGGATTGGCTCGCGAGCGCCAAGGAGCGCGGCATCGACGGCGAGGCGGCCTACGACTATTTCGCCAAGACGGCGCGGGAAGTGGCGGAGCAGAAGTGAGGATCGGCGCGGAGCGCTTGCTCGAGCGCGCCTTGGCCGCGGTGACGGCGGCGGCGCTCGCGCTCATGATGGTGCTCACTTTCGTCGAGGTGGTGGCGCGCTATTTCCTCGCAACACCGCTCTCGGGCGCCGAAGAGGTGAAGTCGTTCCTGCTCGGCATCACCATCTTTTCGGCGCTGCCGCTCGTGACGTGGCAACAGCGCCACATCGCCGTGCGCTCGCTCGCCGCGCTCTTGAAGGGCCGCGCGGTTGTGATCCAGCGCCGCATTGTTGCGGCGGGCACGGCGTTGGGCCTTGCCTTCGTGGCCTTCCTTCTCGCCGGCCAGGCGCGCGCGATGGCATCAGACGGCACGCTCACCACATATCTCGACCTGCCGGAGGCGCCGTTCGCCGTCCTTTTCGCGGCGCTGGCCGCGCTGGCGGCCGTCCTTGCCGTGGTTCTTCTCGTCCGCGGCGGCGACTTGGCCGCGCCCAACGCCGGCCCGGAATAATGTTCGCGGCGCTCATCGGACTGCCGATCCTGCTTGCGGGATTTTTCAGCGGCATCCCGTTGGGCCTTGTGCTGCTGACGGTCGGCTATTTCGGCTTCGCCTTCGTCCATCCGCACGGCTTCACCGCGGCGACCGCGATGGCCGGACAGCAGATCGTCGGCCTCGCGCTCGATTTCCAGTTCACGGTGCTGCCGCTCTTTATCCTCATGGGCACGTTCGTCTCGCGCGCGGCCTTGTCGGATGATCTCTACGAGGTGGCGCACCGGTGGCTCGGCCATTTTCGCGGCGGGCTCGCGCTCGCGACGATCGCGTCCTGCGCCGGGTTCGCGGCAATCTGCGGCTCCTCGCTCGCAACCGCGGCGACGATGGCGCGGGTCGCAGTGCCGTCGATGCGGCGCTACCGCTATGCCGACTGGCTCTCGACCGGCACGGTCGCGGCGGGCGGCGCACTCGGCATGCTTGTGCCGCCGTCGGGCGCGCTCATCGTCTATGGGCTTCTGACCGAGGAGGACGTGGCGAAGCTGTTCCTGGCGGCACTGCTGCCGGCGGTGGTGTCAGTGCTCGTCTATTCGGGCGTGGTGCTCACGGTGACATTCTTCAAGCCTGAGGCGGGCCCGCGCGCGGAAAAGGCGCCGTGGCACGAGCGCGTCAGCGCGCTCAGGAAAGTGTGGGGCGTGCTTGCGCTCTTCCTCCTCATCATGGGCGGCATCACCTTCGGCATCTTCACCGCGACCGAGGCGGGCGGCATCGGGGCCACCGGCGCGCTGGTGCTTGCGTGGCTCAGGGGGCGCATGAGCTGGACGATCCTGGCGCAAGCGCTCGTCGAGGCGGCGACGACCACGGGCATGATCTTCACCGTGATCTTCGGCGCGCTCGTCTTGACTCAGTTCGTCAACGTCTCGGGCTTGAGCGAGGCGGTGCTCGACTTCATTCGCCATCTCCATGCGAGCGCGACATCCGTCCTCCTCATCATCATGGCGTTCTACGTGCTGCTCGGCATCTTCATCGAGGGCTTCGCGCTGATATTCCTGACCGTGCCGATCTTCGTGCCGATCGTGCAGGCGCTCGGCTTCGACCTCGTGTGGTGGGGCGTCGCGCTCGTGATCGTCGTCGAGATGAGCGTGCTGCACCCGCCTTTGGGCATCAACATCTACGTGCTGAAGTCGATTCTGCCCGAGATCCCGCTCAAAGAAATCTTCAAGGGCGTCATCCCGTTTTTCGTGAGCGACTTCGTGCGGCTCGCCGCCGTGATTTTGTTCCCGGCGCTCGCTCTGACGCTGCCCAGGCTGCTGCGGTGAAGGGTTCGGCTGTCATTGCGAGCGGAGCGAAGCAATCTCCCGGAGACTGCTTCGTCGCTCGCGCTCGTCGCAATGACAGGTACCTTAAAGCTCGCGATTGATGCGGCGGTCGAGCGAATACGGGCCGCCGCCGCGAAGCGCGATGGCGAAAAAGATCGCGCCCCACATCAGCGGGTACTCGTAGCCGCGTTTCGAAGCGTCGAAGCCGTTGGGCCCGAAAATTATGAGCGTGATGTAGCCCAACTCGATCGCGATCGCGGCGGCAAAGAAACGGGTGAAGAAGCCGGCCATGATGCAAAGGCCGCCGACGAACTCGATGCAGGTGATGAGAACGGCGAGAAAGAACGGAGCATGGAAGCCCATCTTCCCGAAGCCCGCGCCGATCGCGGCCGGCCCCGCCATCACCTTCTCCCAGCCGTGCACGGTAAGGTTCCAGCCGACCGCGATTCGAACGATCGGCCACGCCAAGGGCGTGACCGCGTCGTAAAACGAGCGGAGGAAGGGAAAATAGAGTTTCGGTTCGCCGGCCGTACGTGCTTCTGCCATGTGCCTCTCCCTCTTACGTCTTTGTCGCCGCCGCCAGAAGCGCGCGAAGCCGCATCGGCGTCACCGGCGCCTCGGCGATCTCGATGCCGAACGGCCGCAACGCATCCTCGATCGCGGAAACGATCGCGGCCGGCGCCGGGATCGTGCCACCCTCGCCCGCGCCCTTCACACCAAGCGGATTGAGCGGGCACGGCGTCTCGATATGCACGAGCGCCGCGTCCGGCACGTCGCACGCGCCGGGCAAAAGATAGTCGGCAAGCGATACCGTTGTCGGCTGCGCGCTCCCGTCATAGCCCATCCACTCGAAGAGCGCGTTGCCGACGCCGTGCGCGAGCCCGCCCTGGATCTGGCCCTCGACGATCAGCGGATTGATGAGGCGGCCGCAATCATGCGCGATGACATAGCGCAGGATTTTGACATGGCCGGTCTCGACATCGACCTCGACCTCGGCGATGTGCGTGCCGTTGCAATAGGCCGCCTGCTCGGGCCCAAAATAATGCGTCTCCTCAAGGCCCGGACTCACATCCTTGGGCAGCGCAAAGCCCGACATGCCGGCCGCCATCTCGGCGAGCTCGCCAAAGCCCTTGCCCATCTGCGGCACGCCCTTCACGTGCGCGCGGCCGCCCGCTAGCTCGATATCCTCTTCGGCCGCCTCGAGCACGTGCGCCGCGAGCTTTCTGATCTTGTCGCGGAGCCGCCCGCCAGCGATGTGGATGGCTGGTCCGGCATTGGCGGCCAGGCGGCTTGCAAACGCGCCCCAGCCCATGGCGATCGCGTCGGTATCGGCCATCACGACGTCGATCGAGGCGGGATCGACGCCGAGATGATCGGCCGCGATCTGCGCGAAGCTCGTGCGGTGACCCTGGCCTTGCGGCGCCGCACCCGTCATGAGCCGCACCTTGCCCGATGGCAGCACGCGCAAGGTCGCGCCCTCAAATGGGCCCAGCCCCGTCCCCTCGACATAGGCGCCAATGCCGATGCCGATGAAGCGGCCTTCGCTCCGCGCCTTCGCTTGCCGTTCCCGGAACTCGCGGTAGGCAGAAAGCGACATCGCCTTCTCGAACACGGCGGGATAATCGCCGCTGTCATAGACGAGCGGACGGCCGTCGCGGAATGTGAGGCCGACTGGATAGGGCATGCGCTCCGGCGGGATCAGGTTGCGGCGGCGCAGCTCGGCCGGATCGATGCCTGAGACACGCGCGGCCTTGTCCATGAGCCGCTCCATCGTGAAGGCGGCCTGCGGGCGCCCCGCACCGCGCACCGGCGCCGTGCCCGGCTTGTTGGTGAAGGCGACCGTCACCTCGAGGTGATAGGCCGGCACGACATAGGGGCCGGGCACGGTTGTCGACGCGATCAGGGGCATGATGATGCCGTGCGGCACATAGGCGCCGCCATCGTGGAGGAGCTTGCCGCGCACGCCGAGAATCTTCCCGTCGCGGTCCAGCGCCATCTCCATGTCCCAATACTGATCGCGCTCCTGCGTCGCCGTGAGGAAATTCTCACGCCGGTCCTCGACCCATTTGACCGGCCGCTTGAAGCGCATGGCGCATGCCGCGATCACCGCCTGCTCGACGAAGTAGTTGGCCTTGGTGCCGAAGCCGCCGCCGACATCGGGCATGATGACGCGCACCTGCGCCGGATCGAGCCCGAACAGCAGCTCGTTGACGCGGCGCTGCGCGTGCGGCGTCTGGCCCGCGACCCAGAGCGTGAGCTTGTCGGTCACCGCATCGTACTGGCCAAGGCAGGCGCGGCATTCGATGGCGTGGCCGCTGCCGCGATGAAGCCAAAGCGAAACGGAGGCGCGATGGGCCGCGCGCTCGAAAGCAGTGGCAATGGTGCCGTAGGACTGAACGAAGCGGGCGCAGATATTGTCCTTGGTGCCGGTGTGCGCCAAGGGCGCGTCCGGCATCATCGCGGTACGGCAGTCAGCGACCGCGGGCAGAAGCTCGTACTCGACATCAACAAGCGCCGCTGCGTCCTCGGCGACGTAGCGGCTTTCGGCGAGCACGACCGCCACACCCTCGCCCGCCACCGTCACCTCGTCGCGCACGAGCGCGAACGGCATGCGCGGCTCGCGGATCGCGGCGTTGGGCACACGCAGCGGAATCCGGTTCTCGCGCAGGGACTGCGGCAGGTCCGCGTGCGTCAGCACAGCGTGGACGCCCGGCAATGCGCGCGCGGCCGCCGTGTCGATCGCGCGGATACGCGCATGCGCGTGCGGACTCCGGACGAAAGCCGCGTGCCACGCGCCGGGCAGATCGATGTCGTCGACGAAACGCCCCTGCCCACGCAAGAGCGCGTCGTCCTCGAGCCGCTTCATCGGCGCGCCGAAATGTCTCTCGCCTGGCATGGCCTTTCCGGTGGCCCGACTTTCCCATACCATGGCGCGGACAGAAAGCGATTGTCGAGGAGTGAGAATGGACCTCCATCTGGCCGGCCGGACGGTGCTCATCACCGGCGGATCGAAGGGCATTGGCTTGGGCTGCGCGCGACATTTCGCGGCCGAGGGCTGCAACCTCGTGCTGTCGTCGCGCACGAAAGATCAGCTCGAGACCGCGGCCGAGACGATCCGCAGGAGCGCGCAGGTCAACGTCCGCACGATGGCGCTCGACCTGTCGCAGCAAGGCGCGCGCGACGAGCTCGTCGCGGCCAATCCCGACATCGACATCCTCGTCAACAACGCCGGGGCCATTCCCGGCGGCGATATCTTCGCCGTCGACGACAAGGCGTGGCGCGAGGGCTGGGAGCTCAAAGTGTTCGGCTACGTCAACCTCGCGCGCGCCTATTTCACGCGCATGAAGGAGAAGAAGCGCGGCGTCATCATCAATATCTGCGGCGGCGGCGGCGAGACCATGAGCTTCGGCTATGTCTGCGGCGCGGCCGGCAACGCCTCGCTCATGGCGTTCTCGCGCTCGCTCGGCTCGCATGCCATCGATTACGGCATCCGCGTCGTCGCCGTGAACCCCGGCCCGGTCGAGACCGACCGCATCGTCACGCTGGCGAAGCAGCGCTGGCGCGCCAAGGGCGAGGAAGGGCGCTGGCGCGAGGATTTCGCGCGCATGCCCTATGGCCGCCCGGCGCATGTCGACGAGATCGCGCCGATGGTCGTCTTCCTCGCCTCCGACCGCGCCAACTATGTGAGCGGCACCGTCGTCACCGTGGATGGCGGGATGCTTCACCGCAACCGCTGAGGTCTCGATGCCCCAAGCCACCGCGAGAGATGGCACGAAGCTTCATTACGAAAGCGAGGGAAGCGGCCCGCCCATCGTGTTCGTGCATGAGTTGGCCGGCACGCTCCATTCCTTCGCGCCGCAGGTGGCGGCGATGAAGGATCGCTTCCGCTGCATCGCCTACAATGCGCGCGGATATCCGCCCTCGGACGTGCCGCCCAACATCGAATCCTATTCCCAGGACATCGCGGCCGAGGATATCGGCGCCGTGCTCGACGCCTGCGGCGTGGACTCCGCGCATGTGATGGGCGTGTCGATGGGCTCGGCCGCGGCGCTGCAATTCGCGCTCGCGCATCCCGAGCGCACGCGCTCCGTCATCCTGTGCAGCATCGGCAGCGGCTCCGACGTCGGCACCGCCGCTTACGCGGTCGATACCGAGGCACGCGCGCAAGCAATCGAGCAGGCCGGCATGGCCGATACCGCGAAGAATTTCGGCAATTCGCCGACGCGCATCCGCCTCAAGGCCAAGAACCCGGCGCTCTACGAGAGCTATCTCCGCGAGGTCGGCAAGCTCTCGCTTCTCGGCATGACCAACACCATGCGCGGCGTGCAAAAACGCCGCCCGCCCATTTACGCGCACGAGGCGCGGGTCAAGGCGATGAAGGTGCCGGCGCTGATTCTCGTCGGCGGCGACGACGAGCCGTGCCTCAATCCGAGCCGCTTCCTCGAGGAGAAGATACCGGGAGCGTACCTCGTGGTGATGCCCGAGACGGGCCATGGGCTCAATCTCGAGGACCCGGTCGGCGTCAACGGGCTCGTGGTGCGCTTCATCGACGGAGTCGAGCGGAAGCGGTAGCCGCTCTCTTTGACTAAGAGAGGTCAGCGATGCCACTCATTAGGACCACCCTTGTCGCGCTGATGGCGCTCGCGTTCCTCGCGCACGGCGCCGCGGCCGAACCGCTCAAGATCCGCGTCGCGTGGATCACCGTGCCGACCTCGCTTGCGCCGATCCTCTTCGCGAAGCCCGAGCTCGCGCGCCATCTTGGCACCTCCTACACGGTCGAGCCCACCCGCTTCGCCGGCAGCTCACAGATGACGACGGCGCTGGCGTCGGGCGATCTCGACGTCGCCGAGCTTTCCTATTCCTCGTTCGCGTTCGCGGTCGAGAACGGGCATATGAATGACCTGCGCGTCATCGCCGATGAGATTGAAGACGGCGTGCCCGGCTATTTCTCGTCCGAGTACCGGGTGCTCAATGACGGGCCGGTGAAGTCCGTCGATGATTTGAAGGGCAAGGTCCTCGCCACCAACGTCATCGGCACCGGCACCGACATCGGCATGCGCGCGATGATGCGCAAGCACGGGCTCGAGGATAAGCGCGACTACACCATCATCGAGGCGAATTTCGCCAACATGGCGGCGCTTCTCTTCGACCACAAGGCCGACCTCATCACCTCGATCCCGTTCTTCCAGACCGAGGAACTGCGCCAGAAGTCACACCCGCTCTTCGAGCTGCGCGATGTGATGGGCGTGTCGCAGATCCTGTCGCTTTCGGCGCGCGCGCCCTTCATCGAGAAGAACCGCGCCGCGCTCACCGACTACATGGAAGATTATCTGCGCTCGCTGCGCTGGTATCTCAATCCCGCGAACCACAAGGAAGCGGTCGCGATCGTCAGCAATTTCACCAAGCTCGATCCTTCGCGTTTCGATCGGTGGGTGCTGACGAAGGGCGACCAGTACCGCGACCCGGACGGCAAGCCCAACCTCGCGGCGATGCAGCACAACATCGACGAGCAGCGTGCCTTGGGCTTCCTCGCCGAGCCGTTCGCGGTGGCGCAATATGCCGATTTGAGCATCGTCGAGGCGGCCGACCGGCGGCTTCAGGCCGAGGCGACACGGAACTAGCGGAGGGTGCGATGGGAATTCTCGTGAACGGCAAATGGCGCGACGAGGAGCTGCCGCAGGAGACGGGCGCCATCGGCGACTTCCGCCGCAGCGACAGCCTCTTCCGCAAGTCCATCACGGCCGACGGCTCGTCCGGCTACAAGGCCGAGCCGGGGCGCTATCACCTCTACACCGCGTTGGGATGTCCCTGGGCGCACCGCACGCTGATCTATCGCGCGGTGAAGAAGCTTGAGGGCGCAATCTCTGTGTCGCACGCGACGCCCGGGATCAAGGATCAGGGCTGGGTCTACGAGAAGGACGAGCGCTATCCCGACTGCCTGCCCGACACGGTCAACGGTTTCCATTATCTCCACGAGGCCTATAGCGCGAGCGAGCCCGGCTATACCGGCAAGGTGACGGTGCCGACTCTCTGGGACAAGAAGACGAAGCGGATCGTCAACAACGAATCCTCGGAAATCATCCGCATGCTGAATTCCGAGTTCCGCGGCATCGCAGGGGACGATACGGATTTCTATCCACCGCCCTTGCGCGCCGAGATCGACCGCATCAACGATCTCGTCTATCGCAACGTCAACAACGGCGTCTATCGCTGCGGCTTCGCCCGGACGCAGGAGGCCTACGAAGAGGCCTATGACGCGCTGTTCCAGACGCTCGACGAGCTCGAGGCGCGGCTCTCGCGCCAGCGCTATCTCGTCGGACGCCACATCACGGAGGCCGACTGGCGCCTCTTCCCGACACTCGTGCGTTTCGATGTGGCCTATTTCTCGCTCTTCAAGTGCAACCGCCAACGCATCGCCGACTATCCGAACCTGTCGAACTATATGCGCGATCTCTACACGGTCCCGGGCGTGGCGGCGACGGTGACGCCGCGCTACTACATCATGAATTACTGGTCGATCCGCAAGGTCAATATCACCGGCATCATCCCCAAGGGCACGCCGGTCGAGTACGACCGGCCGAACGATCGCGCGCGCTTCGCCGCGTGAGCTATGCTTCCGCCGGGTCGAACCGGTGGCGGAATTTTCGCGCGAGATGGGGCACGAGGAGCCGCAGCGGCATGCGCATGTAGTGGCCGCGGATATAGAGAAAATCGCGCGCAAGACGTGGGGAGTTGCCACTGATCCCGGCATGGAAGATCGCGCTCATAAGCTGCTTGGCCGGCCACGGCGGTCCGCGGCGCGCGATCTCTTCGAGGAATTCGCCCGGCATCGGCGTTTCGAACTGGCGGCGCAGCTGCGTCACCGCATAGAAAAGCGGCCGGTCGAGCCCGTGTTCGGCCGAGCGCGCGAGAAGCGCGGGCCAGAAGCGCGGCTCCTCGCCGAATTGCCGCAATAGCTGGTCGATGTCGAAGAGATCGCGCAAGCCCTTGTCGAACTCGCCCTCCTGCATGAGATGGATAACGGCATGCAGCAGCATGTCGACCGGGGCGAGCACGTAGAGCTTGGGACCGCCGGCAACAGGCGCCGCAGCCGCGAACAGCGTCTCCGCATCGACCGCGCGGCGCGCGGTCAGCGGCGCAATCGTGTGATGCACGTCGAGAACGGTGCGCCGGAATGCATGTTGCATCGGCGGCAATTCGTGCATCCATGTGCGGTAATAGTGCTGATCGTAGGCGTCGAGTTCCTCCATCTGCCAGCCGGTTTGCAGCAGCGCCGTCTCGACCGCATCGAGGGTTTCGCGGCGAACCATGATGTCGATGTCGCTGAACGCGCGGCCAGGCGCCGGGCGGAGCCCCGCAACGAGATACGCGGCGCCCTTGAGCAGGACAACCGGCGTCTCGATCGGCGCCAGCGTCGTCGCAATGCGGTTCACATCCCAGAGGATGGCGCGGCGATGGCCTTCCCATGCGAGACGCGCGGAGTCGAGATGCCGCCGCACAGCCGGCGGAATTTCGAGTCCTTTGAGCTGCTCCGCTGCGAATGCGATGCGCGGCAGGAGTTGCTCGGCGCGAGACCATCCAACGAGGTTCTCCCAATCGCCGAGCGACAAGCGCCGCAGCGATTCGGGCCGCAGCAGCGCACCCGCGATAAGCGCGTTGCGGTTCATCCGCGCTCGCTCAGCCGCTCGAAAATCGCGATTGCCTCATCGAGATTGCCATAGCGGAAGTCATAGCAATCGCAGCGCTCGACCACGTCGCACAACATCTCGAATCCAAGCCGGGCGAGGATCCGGTAGTTGAAGCTGTTGCTCGCGAGATCGAGCATGGTGGCGGGCTTCGCACGCGGCGTCAGCGTAGCGGCGGCGCCACTTTCGTAGTGCGGAAAGACGATCCAGCCGGGCTGGGCGACTTCCCCCGCGCGCCGCACGTCCGCGGTGAGGACGCGCACATGCGAGACTGATCCCTTCGCCGTGTTGTGGCTGGTGTGGCCGAATACCGCCGCCGGATCGAATGATTGGATCACCGCGATTGATTCGTTCTTGAGGCTAATCGGCCGCGGAATGGGCACGATATCGCGGCCTTCGATCGCGACGAGCGCCATCTCGTCGGAGAAGAGCCGCCAGCCGCGGCTCACAAGGGCCGCGGTCAGCGTACTTTTGCCCGAGCCCGGCATGCCCGGCAGGACGAGCACACGGCCACCACGTTCGACCGCGGCGGCATGGATGATGAGATAGCGGTTTGTCGTTGAGGCGATGCACCAGTTGAAGCCCCACTCGAATAGTGGATAGGCTTGATCCGCAGGAAAACGCTCGAATGGCCGGTCGCCATCAAAGGAGAACAAGACCTGTGGCCTGATCCAGCGCCGAAGTCCGGCGGGCGGCGCGATCTCGAAGCGGAAATCCGCGAACCCCTCGGCGAGGTCGTAATCCGTATAGAGCAGCCGGAAATTATCGACGACGCTCGCAATCCCGGTGGTCGGGCGGGCCGTGAACGGGCCGCAGCGGAACAGTAACTCCCCGCCGCCTAGGCGTTGCGCGAGCGAAGCCGCGCTCAGATCCGAAACTCTCACGAGGCGGCAGGCTCGATCAGCCCGAGAATCGTAAAGCGCTCCACGGACGCCGCCACGCCCTGCGACAACGCCTCGGACGGTTCGAGGTCGAGCTCAACGGCCACCTGCTCGGCCAGAGCGCTGGCATCGAACGTGCCCGCTTCAATGCACATGAGAGTCGCGGCAGCCACTGCGTCCACGACGTGGGTATCGCCCGATCCTTCGTCGAAAAACGCCCATTCGGCGCCGAACTGGCGCCACGACAACGACGATAATCTGTTGAGCTTGCAGATCGGGCCCATCGCTCTACCGGAGCGGTGGAGCTTAGGCCGTGTCGAGGTAGGTGTTGAAGTAGGTCAGGTAGGCGCTCAGGTTGGAATAGTTCTCCGTCCAGATCGTCTTGATCTGCGTCGTCGTGTAGGGATAGTCGGTGACGCCACCGCCACCCGCGGCATTGAGAAGCGCCGCAATGAACTCCCGCGCCGCGGCCGTGGTTCCTCCGCCGCCCATGCCGAGCACCGTCAACATGGTCGTGCTGCTCGAGAACGGGCTCGGCGAAAACACCGCGTTGAATTTCGTGGCGTGCGAGCCGCTTGCTACGTAGGGGCTGGGCCAAGTGGTGTGTGTCTTGTAATAGCCAGGGGTTAGCCCGCCGCAATAGGCCTTTCCGCCGCCCGAGGCTATCTTGCCTACCTTCTTTCCCTTCTTCGCGGCGTTCGTCAGCGACTGATAACCGGAATAGGTGTGCAGATCGCACGAGCCGCCCGCCAGCGCGCGATGCGTCGAGGCGAACAAAACGATCGAGCCGCCCGCGAGGCCCCGGGTCAGGAGCTTGCGGCGGCCGCTGACGGCCTTTTGGGCCTTGTCCGGCGCGGCAGGCACCGCAGCCACGTCGGCCGGAAGGTCGGCCCGGGCCGGGCTTTGGGCGCCGTCTTGCTCGATCGGGCTATTCTGAACCATTGACGCTCATTCTCCGGAACAACCTATGCAAGACCGGTGCCGACTAGAAATTATCTCGAAACTTCAATGGCTAAGCTTGTGTCGACGGAGACAGACGAGGGCAAGTTGTAAAGTTTTCCAACAATCCGAGCCGTCATTATCCACGCGGGGCGGTACTAAATCACAAATCCCCATTCCTGTCGACTCGCGAAACCATAGGCTGCGGCGTTAACTTATTGCCGCGGTTACCTCTTTTTTACGAACCTTACCTGAGTTCGGATCACCTCCCCGTTATCGCGGCCGGGAGCAGCGCTTTCGCGCGGGAGCGCCCCGGGGCGATCCGCAGGGCAGCGAGGTCGGAGGGTTCGTCGATGTCGAGCGCGAGGCGCGGCCGGCGCAACACGGCCGGCTTGAGGCCGCGCGCACGGGCGGCGGCGAGGTGGGCGCGGAAGCTCGGCGCGCCGAAGCGCAGCGGCACGAGATCGGCCGGATTGCAAAGCGCGGCGTTGGTGCCGGTCCCGTCGCGCGAGGGCACGATCACGAAACGCCGGCGCCCGGCCCCACGACGGGCGAGCGCGTCGATATCGGCGGCACAGGCGAGCGGAATATCGGCCGCGAGGGTGAGCATGGCCGCGTTCTTGCGGGCGAGCGCGCGCGCCACGGCGGCGACCGCCTCGCTGTGGCCGCGCCCGGCATCCGCGCGCGAAATATCGGCGCCGAAGCGCCGCGCCACCGCCGCGGCAACGGGATCGAGCGTCGCAACGATGATGCCGGCGAGATGCCGCGCGCCGGCGAGCGCCGCGAGCACGTCCTCGAGCATGGCGAGCATGAGGGCCCGGCGCGCCGAGGCGTCGAGCACCGGGGCAAGGCGCGTCTTCGCCAGATCGAGCTCCTTCACCGGCACGACGGCCCAGAGCGCACTCATGGGCGGGCGGGTGCCGCGTCGGCGGCGTCGAGCACGGCGCGCGCAAGCGCCTCGCGGTCGCTGAGCGTGCGCATCAGTGTGTTCGCGATCACGGCCCGGACGGGGAGGCGCGCGGCCTCGGCCGCATCGGCACGTTCGAGCACATAGAGATCGAGGAAGTCATGGTAACGCTCGGCCACAGCAACGGCCGACGGCACGAGGCCCAATTCGCGCATGAGCTTCGCTGTCGGGCCTTTGACCGCGGCTCCGGCAATGATCGGCGTGACGGCAAGGACGGGCGCGGGCGCCGCCGTAAGGGCCGCGCGTACGCCCGCAAGCGCCAGGATCGGCTCGATGCTGAGAAACGGGTTCGAGGGCGCGACAACGATGGCGCGGAGGCTCTTATCCCCGAGCGCGGCAAGGAAATCCGGATTGGGCCGCGCCGTAGCGGCACCGGCATAGGCGATCTCGTGCACGACGGGCACCGCGGCCAACCGCACGAAATAGTCCTGGAAGTCGAGCCGGCCCTCGTCAGTCAGGAGACGCGTGCGCACGGGATCATCGGACATCGGCAGGAGCCGCGCGGAAACACCAAGGCGGCGGGCGAAATCGGCCGTGATCGCGGCAAGCGTCTCGCCCGCGGCGAGGCGCCGCGTGCGCTCCACATGGATCGCAAGATCGCGGTCGCCGAGCCGGAACCACGTCTCGCCGCCCAAGGCCTCGAGCGCCGCCATGAAGTTCCAGGTCTCATCGCGCCGGCCCCAGCCGGTTGCGGGATTGTCGAGCCCCGCGAGCGTATAGAGGAGCGTGTCGAGATCGGGCGACACGTCGAGACCCAGATGCGTGAAATCGTCGCCCGTGTTGGCGACGACCGTGAGATCGCCCGGCGGCAGCACGCGCGCGAGGCCCAGCGCGAGCTTCGCGCCGCCGATCCCGCCCGAGAGCAGCAGCACGCCCCCGCTCATCAGCGGAACAGATCCTCGGCCTCCGGCCGGATCAAATGCCGCGCCGGCAGTGCCTCGCCCGACCATTCGAGGCCGCGCACCAGGATCGCGGGCAGCGCCTCGTCGGCCTGGCCCATGAGGAGCGAGGCGGCCGTCGCGATCTCGTCGGCGAAGCCGGTCTCGCTCACGCGCAGCGCGCGGCCGTAGAGATCGGCGCGCCCGCGCAAATCGACGAGCGCGGGCAATCCCGCCGCGCCCAGCGCGATGCCGACCGTGCCGCGGCGCCAGGCGCGGCCGAAACTGTCGGCGACGATGACCGCAGGCGCCACGCCAAAATGCGTGCCGAGGCGCGCGCGGAGCGCCTCGGCAGAGGCTTCGGGATCGCGCGGCAGCAGCAGCACCGGCTCAGCGCCCGAGGCGGGATCGATGTTCGAGCGGTCGATCCCGGCATTCGCCATGACGTAGCCGAGACGATGCTCGACCACGAGCACGCCCGGGCTTTGGCGCAGCACGGAGCGCGATTCCTGGAGGATCAGCTCGACAAGGCGCGGATCCTTGTCGGTCTCGCGCCCGAGCGTCTCGGCCCGCGCCGAGGGCGTGACCGTGGCGAGATCGACATAACGCCCCTCGGCCTTCGACACGACCTTCTGCGCCACGACGAGGACGTCGCACGCGCAAATCCGTTCGCCCGCGCGCTCGAGCGCCGCGGCCAGCAGCGCCGCGAGATCGTCTCCCGGCCGGACGAAGCCAATCCCCGGAAGCGCCAGCAGCGTCAGGCGTTGCGGCATGAACGCCGGCGGCTCAGGCGTGACGGCGCGCCGAGCGCTGAAGGTACCAAGCGATGACGATGAAGCCGAGCACGCGCTCGAACGGATAAATCCAGAGATAGACCTCGCGCGTCATCACCGCATTGCGGTAAAGGCCGAAGAGCAGCGTATCGCCACCGGCCCAAATGACGATGAGCCAGAGCCACGCCGACCAGGCGCGGAAGATGGGTGAGGCAATCGCCATGACGACAATCACGCTCGCCGCCGAGACGGCGCGCTGCACGAAGAAGATGCCGTAGAAATTCTGCGAGTTGGTGACGACCGAGTCGGGCAGGAGATTGAGGAGTAACCCCGTCAGAGCGTTCCAGATCTGCACGAGGACGATCGGCGCGATGAAGATGAAGAGCGCGGCTAGCCAGGCGCGGCCCTGGCTCAACCCGGCGTAGCGCCAGAGCCCGAAAGCGATGATGAGCGCGGTGGCGGCCGGCAAGAGCGGCGCGACGTTGAAGCTGAACCCGCCGAGGATGTTGATCGGGAAGACAATGTTGTGGCCGGTCGCGCTCAACCACGTGATCGCGAGATTCAGGACGAGCGCCAGTATCGTGATGACGACGAGCGGCTCCATCGTGCCCGAAGCCGTGCCGTGCGCCGGTTGCTGCACCGTCATACGTTCCCCCTTGCGATTTCGGCGGAGTATGTCGCGCGCGCCCCGGTCTTGTCGAGGCAGGCGCTCAGCGAAGAGCGGCGGCTCAGGCGCAGAGGCGGCGGCGGGCGATGCCGACTCCGACCTGCTCCGCCACGCGCGCGAGCGCGCCCGGCAGCCGCATCGGCTTTAGCACCATGCGCACGGCGCGGTCGAACTTGTAATGGGGCATGCCCCAGGTGCGCACGAAGCGGCGGAAATCCTCGTACTCGGCATCGCTATAGGGGGTATCGGGATGGGTCTCGAGCCGCACGTGCTTGAAGGCGATGGCCGCGTCCTCGTTATCGACCTCGGCGATGCGCGCAAGAAGCGTCTTCGCGATCGCCCAGCGGCTCGGCCGCTCCTTCACGGCATAAAGCCGGAAGTAGCGATAGAAATGCTTGTAGTGGTCGATCTCGTCGTTGCTGATGAAGGTGGCGAGCTTGCGCAGCACTGGCTCGTGCGAGGCGTCAGCCAGCATGCGGTAGAAGCTCGACGTACCAGTCTCGACGACGCAGCGTGCCGCCATCTCGAGCGCGCGCGTGGGCGCGTAGAACTCGAGCGAGCAAAGCCGCGCGTACTCTGTCATAAAACTATTGTAGGCGCGCTCCCAATCGAACTCGGGCCACACGGTCTCGACGTAGCGGCGAAGCGCAAGCCCATGCTGCACCTCCTCGCCCTCCCAGCCGTGCTTCAACCAACCGACGACCTCTGGCTCGTCGGAGCAGTATTCGACAAGGTTCCTGGTATAGGCGTCCGACGAGATCTCGATGAAGCTCGCCGACGCGATGAGATGGAACACGCACCGGTCGCCCGCAATGGCATCGCGGTCGATCTCGCCGTAAGGGATATCGTCGAGCGTCCAATGCGGGCGGCGCGCCATCCGTCTCACCTCACCTGGGAGCGAAGATCGCGGTCACCTTGGTCGCGTTGAAGATGTAGGTCGGCAGGAAATCCGACCATGCGACCTTGTGACCGAGCTCGTTCATGGCCCCCATCAGCGCAAACCAGTTGAGCGTCTCCTGCCCGCCGCTGTCCTCGATCTCGGCCAAGGTGAAGTTGCGCCAGGTGTCGTAGTCGCCGGCGAGCATCGCCTTGTAGAGGCGCGTATCGGTCTCGATGTCGGGCACCATGCGCCAAGTCTTCTTGGTGAGGAAGGAATGCGACCAGGAGGACGACGCCATCAGCGCGACGCGATAGGGGCTGTCGCGGCAGATGCGCGCCACCGCCGCGCCCATTCGGAAACAGCGCTTGGGGCTCGGGCTCGGCGGATCGGGCGGCGGCTTGTGGCCCAGACTGTCGGCGAACCCGCGATAGCCGATCACCTCGCGGCCGTAGCAGTTGATCGGCATCGGCACGACGCGATGCGGGAAGCCCTTGCGATCGTAGTCGAGATAGAGGATGGCGTTGAGGAACGCGTGCGACAGCGACTTGTGGTGCAGTGGCTCATAGGCGTAGGCGATGTCGAATTCCTCCTCGAGGAGGTGCTCGGCCAGGTATTTCGCGGCTTCGCGGTGGCACTTGATCGTGACCTCGAAGTCGGGCCCCTCGCCCCACACGTTGGGCTTGCCCTTCATCGCCGACGATTCCATCGCCTGCGCCCAGGGCCGCGCCTTCACCTGCTCGTAGGCGAGGAGCGAGAAAGCCGGGATCACGTCCTCGCGGAAATTCTCGTACTGGTCGTCACCCCACATCAGGATGAAGTCGGGCTTGAACTCGTCAAGCCGCGCCCGCGCGCGGCGCAGGCCCACCAGCATCTCTTCGCGGTGCTTGGCACCGGCCGCGGCGCCGCTGTCGGTGCTCCATTCCTTGCGCATGGCGTCGGGCCATTTGCCCTGGTCCTTGGCTTCGGCCGGAATATCGGGATCGTCGAGCCGACGCTGCAGCATGAAGGCCATCTTTTCCGCGGGCTGCGGAAAGAGCGGCGAGTGCGTGACGCCAAGGCCGAGAATCTCACCCATCGCGAACCTCCGAGAAAGGGCGGCCCTATGTTACCAAGACCGCCCGCCCCCGTCATGGCGGCGCAAGGGACCGTTGCGCCGGACGGGGTCGCGGCAATAATTATAGGATGCCAACGCCCCCGCCCTCCCCGACCTTCCGCGCCGAGCACATCGGCAGCCTGCTGCGCCCGCCCGAACTCCTGGCCGCCCGAACCGCATTCGAGGCGGACGGCGACCCCGCGAAGCTGCGCGCGGCCGAGGACAAGGCGATCCGCGAGGTCGTCCGCCGGCAGGAGGCCTTGGGCCTCGGGCCCGTGACGGACGGCGAATTCCGCCGCGACACCTACTCCGACAGCTTCACCACCTCGGGCCTCGCGGGTGTCGCGGTGACGCTGACCGAGGAGGAAGGGTGGCGCGCATCGGCCGCGCACGGCAACCGCATGGCGCGCCGCATCCCGAGGGTGGTGGGGCGCATTGCCTGGAAAGGCGATGAAAACGCGCGCGATTTCGCCTTCCTCAAGAGCGTTACCACGGCCACACCCAAGCTAACGCTGCCGGGCCCGGCCTATATCCACTACCGCACCGGCCGCGAGCATGTGAGCCGCGAGGTATATCCCGATCTCGAGGCGTTCTGGGCCGATCTTGTCGCCGCCTATCACGCCGAGCTCGCGGCGCTGGCCAAGGCCGGGTGCGATTATGTCCAGCTCGACGAGACCTCGCTCGTAAAGCTTGGCGACCCGCGCGCGCGGGAGCTGCTGGCGGCGCGCGGCGACGATTGGCAGAAGCTCCTGCCGCGCTATGTCGCGGCCATCAACGCGGTCGTGGCCGGCGCCCCCAAGGGCATGCGCGTCGCGATCCATGTCTGCCGCAGCCAGGACCCGAGCTGGCAGGCGACCGCGAGCTATGAGCCGATCGCCGACGCGATGTTCAACGGCATCAATATCGGCGCCTATTTCCTCGAATGGGACACGCCGAGGGCGGGCTCGTTCGAGCCGCTGAAGCATCTGCCCAAGGGAAAGCGCGTCGTGCTGGGGCTCGTCTCCTCGCGCGCGAAAGCACTTGAGGACGGAGACATGCTGAAGCGCCGCATCGACGAGGCGGCACGCTTCGCGCCCTTGGAGCAGCTCGGCCTCTCGCCGCATTGCGGCTTCTCGACGAGCGCCCGCGATGCCGATCCCGAGCTTTACGAGATGCAGTGGCAGAAGCTCGCGCGCGTTGTCGAAGTGGCGCGCGCCGTGTGGGGGGAAGCATGAACCGCGCCAAATCGCCGCCGATCGACCGCAACTACAAGAAGCCCAAATGCAAGCTGCCGCCCGGCGCGTGCGACACGCATTTCCACTTCATCGGGCCGCAAGAGCAGTTCCCGCTGAAGCCCGACCACGTGTTCAGCCAGCTCGAATTCGAGGACACCACGATCGACGACTGGCTCGTCATGCAGGAGGCGATGGGCCTGTCGCGCGGGGTCGTGACGAATTCGATGATGTACGGCCACAATTACGAGATCGTGCTGAACGGGCTCGGGCGCTTTCCTGACCGGCTTCGCGGCATCATTTCGCCGTGGTCGAACATCACCGACCGCGAGCTCGAGCTTCTGACCAAGGCGGGCGTCGTGGGCGCGCGCTTCGCGCACCGGCTCGATCCCGTGCTTGACGAGCGCCTTGTCGCGCGCGTCACCGAGCATGGCTGGTCGTCGAGTTATCTCGGCGCCACGCCCGATCGGCGGCCGAAGATCCTCGCCTCGCCGGGCAAGTTCGTGATCGAGCACGCAGGCCACCCGCCGACCGCGAAAGGGCTCGACAGTCCCGAGTTCAAGTTCGTGCTGCAATGCCTCGACACCGGGCGCTGTTGGGTCAAGATCAACCCGCGCTTCTCGGCGGAGAACGATTTCCCGTTCGCGGACACGAAGCCGTTCGTCCAGAAACTTGTCCAGCACGCGCCCAACCGCATCGTGTGGTGCAGCGACTGGCCGCATCCGCAATATTTCAAGCCGATGCCGAACGACGGCGACCTCGTCGACATCATGCTCGACTGGATCCCGGACGAGAAGACGCGCAACCGCATCTTCGCGGACAACGCGGCCGAGTGCTTCGGCTTCCCGCCGCCTTAGTCCAGCTACGCCCCCGGGTCGGGCGAGACACGGACGATCGGCTTGCCGAAATTCTGGGCGGCCAGCATGCGGATGAAGGCCTGCGGCGCCGCGGCGAGCCCGTCGGCGATGTCCTCGCGGTAGTGGATTTTTCCCTCCGCGAGCCACGCCCCCATGTCGCGCACGAAATCCTGCATGTCGTTCATGAAGTCGGAAACGACGAAGCCGCGAAGCGTGAGGCGGTGGCCGAGGATCGCGAGCATGAGGTCGGGCATGCGGTCGGGGCCGACGCGGCGCT
>Ga0335081_10000265_pt1 | contig 97296 bp, 90 predicted proteins | sample Lox_Sample_35_FD_206713 | JGI IMG/M metagenome (GOLD analysis project Ga0335081, IMG submission 206713) | Soil microbial communities from Loxahatchee National Wildlife Refuge, Florida, United States - Lox_Sample_3.5 | ecosystem: Environmental > Terrestrial > Soil > Wetlands | place: USA...
GTGTCGGGCGCCACGGTGGTGGTCAACTCCGCCGGACAGCTCGGCGTCGTCACGTCCTCGGCGCGCTACAAGAAAGACATCAAGCCGCTCGCCGGCGCTTTGGCCGGGGAAAAGCTTGCGCAACTGCACCCGGTTTCCTTCCGCTACAAGAGCGAGCCCGTGCCAACGCACTACGGCCTGATTGCCGAAGAGGTCGAGAAGGTGATGCCCGAGCTGGTGGTGCGCGATAAACAGAACAGACCGGACTCGGTGCAGTACATCGAGATTGTCCCGCTGCTGCTACAACAATGGAAGGCGCAGCAGGCGGAGATCGCGCGTCAGCGCAAGCTGATCGAACGCCAAGAGGCGGATAACGCACGCCAACGCGAGATCGTCGCACAGCAGCAGGGCCGTCTCAACCGGCAACAGGCCCGGCTTGATCGGGAGGAAACGGAACTGGCCGCATTGCGCCGCACGCTGGCGACGCGCCTTGCGGCGCTCGACGCAGGGGCCAAAGCCGGCCTTCAATGAATAGAGACGGCGCGCTGCCGACAAAAGCCGGCAGGGCCGTGGTCTTGACCCGCGCAAGGCCGCGGCCCCGCGCTTTCACGCATGCACGCATGTCGCTTATCGGCCCTTCGCCGGCATAGATCGACGTCCGCTCTTCGATCGCTGTCGGGGGCGAGGCGGGGGTGGCGAATTTATGAGTACACGCCCTCGTCGGCTTTCGTGCGACGCAAGTTTTACGAATTGGTAAGTTGCGGGCGCTTCCGGCCACGCCTAAGCTTTTTCGTCGACCCGATAAATTTCCCTCAACGACAGACTGGAGGCGCCCATGCGCATGATGCTCAAATTTACCCTGCCGGTGGACAAGGGAAACCAGGCCTTCAACGACGGCTCGCTCGCAAAAACCGTGGAAACCTTGATGAGCAAGCTGAAACCGGAAGCCGCCTACTTTGCACCGATGGACGGCAAGCGCGCCGGCATGATTTTCTTCGATTTGGCCGAGCCGTCGCAGATTGTCGAGGTCGTCGAGCCGCTGTTCCTCAATTTGAACGCGGCCACCGAGCTCACGCCGGTCATGAGCGGCGACGATCTGCGCAAAGGCCTTTCGAAGACGGCGCCAAAATAACAACGTGGCTGACGGTAAGGAATCGAGCGGCCGGGCGGCTATTTCTTCGGCGGCCGCTCGCCTTCGACCGGCGGCAGCGACTTGATGTAGGTCGCGATCGCCAGGCGGTCGGCGGCGGAAATCCGCGAGATATTATCCACCACTTCGACCATGTTGCCGCCGACCTTGTCGGCGTCGGGCGTCATGCCGTTTTCGAGCGTTTCGGCGATGTCGGCGACCGACCAATCCTTGAGCTTGTATTGGGTGATATTGGGCACGCCGCCCTGCCCGTCCGGGCTTGGGCCGCCGGTGAAACGCAAGCTTGGAATGATCGCGCCCAGGAAATTGCGCGGCGAGTGGCACTCGGCGCAATGGCCAGGGCCGTTGGCGAGATAAGCGCCTCGGTTCCATTGCGCCGATTTGGCCGGATCGGGCCTGAAAGGCTCGCCGTCGAGATAGAGCAGTTTCCACATGCCGAGCGCGCGGCGGATGTTGAACGGAAAGCGCAGCTCGGGATCGCGCACGCGACCGGGCACCGGCGGCAGCGTCTTGAGAAAAGCGAACAGGTCGGCGAGATCGCCATAGCGCAGGTGCTGATAGGACGTATAGGGAAACGCCGGATAAAGATGCTCGCCCGCGGGCGAGGTTCCCTTGACCATCGCGCTGACGAATTGCGCCGCGCTCCAGGCGCCGATACCGTCCTGCCGGTCGGACGAAATATTGGGAACGTAGAATGTGCCGAATGGAGACTGCAGCGCCAGTCCGCCGCCGAGCCTCGTCTTATCGGGCTGCTTCGGCACCGCGTGGCAGGCGGCACAACCGCCCGCGTAGAACATCTCCTTGCCGTTGGCGAGATCGGGCGTGTGGGCCGGCAGCGCGCTCGCCGGCACGGTTTGCGGAATGGTGAGGAACCAGAACGCCGCAACGCCGAGCACAGCGGCGATCGCCGCCAAAATCAGTCCCCGAATCATCGGCGCTCCCCGGACACCGCCACCTGTCATAGCGCAAACAAAACGCCGCCGCGACGGCGCCGCAGAAACCGGCTTGTGGGTAAAGGCTATCGCTTCGGCAGCCGATAAATCTTATGGCAGCCGTCGCAGGTCTCGCCGACGGCCGCCCACGCAACCTTCAGGCCGTCGAGCGACGTTTTGGCCTTGTCGCGATTTTCCGTTACGGCCTTGCTGAAGGCCGCGATCTTGGCCTCGAAATCCTGTTTGTTTTCCCAGATTTTGGGCGAGGCCCGGTTGTCGCCGCCGGTTTTGGCATTGTCCGGAAACAGCGTGGGCAACTTGGCGGCGGTCTCAGCTCATTGCGCAAAGGCGGTTTCGACCGCGCCCGCGTTGTAGGGTGTCTCGCCCTTGACCATCTTCACGACAATGCCGGCATTTTTTCCGTTGCCTTTCATCAACTTTTCGCGTTCGGCAACCGGATCTGCTGCGCCAGCGCAGACAACACGCCGACCGCGCCGACGGCAAACGCCGCTACGGCAAATGCGCTGACAATCTTCATAAGCTTCGCCCCGTTGTTGTTTCTGACAAACACCAGTTGGGCAAAGCTATTCCGGCGCGATCGTGACGACGAATTGGCGCGCGCGGTCACGAATCGGTGAGCGGCGGCGAAAGCTCAGGAAGCCTGCCGCGCTTGTTCGATCGCCGCCCAGATGCGCTGCGGCGTCGCCGGCATGTCGAGATGACGGATGCGATAGGCGCGCCAGAGCGCGTCGAGCACCGCGTTGATGACGGCCGGACAGGAGCCAATTGCGCCGGCCTCGCCCGCGCCCTTCACGCCGAGCGGATTATTTCTACAGGGCACGTTGCGGGTTTCGAAAACAAAAGACGGCGCATCGCCCGCGTGCGGCAGTGCGTAGTCCATCAAGCTCGCGCTGAGCAACTGGCCCGAAGCCGGATCGTAAACGGTGTTTTCCATCAGCGCCTGGCCGATGCCCTGCACCGTGCCGCCATGCACCTGGCCGGCGAGCAGGAGCGGATTGAGCGTGGCGCCGAAATCGTCGACCACGACATAATTGAGGATCGCCACCGCGCCGGTCGCCGGATCGACCTCTACCTCCGCAATATGAGTGCCGTTCGGAAAGGTCGGCGGCTCGACGCCGAATTCGTTCGCCGCCTTGAGCTTCTCCGGCGTCGCCTGCGGCAGCGCGGCGATTTCGGCGAACGAGATCACGCGGTCGGTGCCGGCGACGCGAATGCTGCCGTCGACGATTTCCATGTCGCCGGGCGCCGCTTCCAGCGCGTCGGCGGCGAGCTGCTTGAGCTGATCGCCGAGCGTCTTGCTGGCGCGGTCGACGGCGACGCCGCCCACGGGGATCGAACTCGAGCCGCCGGTCCCGGCGCCGGTTGCGATTCTGTCGGTGTCGCCCTGTACCAGGCGCACGCGCTCGGGCGGCAGATCGAGACGGTCGGCGACCAGCTGCGCATAGGCTGTGGCGTGGCCCTGCCCACTCGACTGCGAGCCGATCAGCACGGTGACGCCGCCGTCGCGATCGAGCCGCACATTGGCGGTTTCCGGCCCGTTGTTGCCGCAGGCTTCGATATAAGTCGACAGACCGATGCCGCGCAGCCTGCCGGCGCGCTTGGAAGCGGCGGCGCGCTTGGCAAACCCAGGCCAGTCGGCGATCTCCTGCGCGCGCGCGAGCGTGCCGGCGAAATCGCCGGAGTCGTAGACTTTGCCGGTCGCAGTCGTATAGGGCATCGCCTTCGGCTTGATGAAATTGCGCCGGCGCAGCGCATCGGGCGCCATGCCGATATCGCGCGCGGCGGCCTCGACCACGCGCTCGATCAAATAGGCGGCTTCCGGCCGGCCGGCGCCGCGATAGGCGTCGACCGGCACCGTGTTGGTATAAGCGCCGCGCAGCCGCACATGGGCGACCGGAATGTCGTAGAGGCCCGGCGCCATGCCGACGCCGAGCCACGGGATAAAAGGCGCGTACGCCGAGAGATAGGCGCCCATGTCGGCGATAATGTCGAGCTCGAGCGCGAGGAAGCGACCCTTATCGTCGAGCGCTAGGCGCGCGGTGCTGATGTTGTCGCGGCCTTGGGTGTCGCCGAGAAAATGCTCGGAGCGATCGGCGACCCATTTCACCGGCTTGCGCAGCCTTTGCGCCGCCACCGCGGCGAGCGCGTATTCGCGGTAAGGAAACAGCTTGGTGCCGAAGCCGCCGCCGACATCGTTGGTCACCACGCGCATGCGGCTCGGCGGGATGTGCAATACCGCATCGCATATGATGTCGCGGATGATGTGGCTGCCCTGGCTGCCGATGGTGAGCGTGATGCGCTCGCCGTCATAGTCGGCGACGACGCCGCGGGTATCGATGTAGTTGGCAACCAGGCGCTGGTTGACCACTCTCAGCTCGACGCTGCGCGCGGCCTTGGCGAAAGCCGCTTCCGTCGCCGCGGCATCGCCGACCGCGGTCTCGAAGGCGAGATTGCCCGGCCGGTCGGGCCATACCTGCGGCGCGCCGGGCACCAGCGCCTCGACGGCGCCGATCACGTGCGGCAGTGGTTGCCAGTCGATGGCGACGGCCTCGGCGGCGTCCTTGGCGGCGGCGAGTGTGTCGGCAACGACGAAGGCTACGGCATCGCCGACATGCCGCACCACCTCGCGCGCCAAAACGGGATAAGGCGGCACTTCAATAGGCAGATCGGGGATCACGCCCGGCGTCGGCAGCGGGCCGAGATCGGCGATCTCGGCGGCAGTGAGCACAAGCCGCACGCCGGGCATGGCGCGCACCTTGGCAAGATCGTTGAATTGGAAGCGGGCATGCGCGTGCGGCGAACGCAGCACGACCGCATGCAGGCTGCCTTCGGGGGCGACATCCGCCACGTAGCAGCCGGCGCCGCGCAAAAGCCTGTCGTCTTCCTTGCGCGTCAGCCCCTGACCGAAGCCGAATTTCATCGACGTCATTTGCGTCACTTCCTCACGAAAGCCTTTTCCGCCGGCTGCGGCTTTTGCCGGCGAGCGGTCGCCCGCTGCGCCGCCCAGCGCGATACCACGTAGAACACCGGTGTGAATATCAGGCCGAAGGCGGTGACGCCGATCATACCGAAGAACACGGCAGTGCCGAGCGTTTGCCTGAGTTCGGCGCCGGCGCCGACCGCCCAGACCAGCGGCGAGACGCCGAAGATGAAGGACAGCGAGGTCATCAGGATCGGCCGGAAGCGTAGCCGCGCCGCTTCGACCGCCGCCTTGAAGCGGTCCTGGCCGCGATCCTCGATCTGCTTGGCGAATTCCACGATCAAGATGGCGTTCTTGGCCGCCAGCCCGATCAACACCACGAAGCCGACTTGCGTCAGAATATTGTTGTCCTGCCCGCGCAGCACCACGCCGACGATGGAGGCGACGAGACACATCGGCACGATCAGAATGACCGCCAGCGGCAGCGTCAGGCTCTCGAACTGCGCCGCCAGCACCAGGAACACGAAAGTTACCGCCAGCACGAACGCGAAAACCGCGGTATTGCCGGCGCGCAATTGCTGGAAGGCGAGCGTCGTCCATTCGTAGGAGAAGCCCGAGGGCAAAGTCTCGGCCGCAAGCTTCTCCATGATGTCGATCGCCTGGCCTTGGCTGTAGCCGGACGCGGCGGCGCCGTCGAGTTCGGCGGCCGGATAGAGATCGTAGCGCGGCACGCGATACGGGCCGGACGTGTCGCGCACGGTGGTGAAGGCGCCGAGCGGCACGGTGTCGCCGTTGGCGTTGCGCACGCGGATCTTGAGTACGTCGCTTTCGTGCTTGCGGAATTCGCTGTCGGCCTGCGCGACCACGCGGAAGGTGCGGCCGAACAGGTTGAAGTCGTTGACGTAGTCCGAGCCGAGATAAATCTGCAGCGCGGCGAACACGTCGTCCACCTTGATGCCGAGCAACTCGGCCTTGCTGCGGTCGATGTCGAGGTAGAGCTGCGGCGTCGAAGTCTCGAACAGCGAGAACGCGTTCTCGACCCCGGGCGTGCGCGCCGCCTTGGCGACCATGGCGAAGGCGGCGTCGTGCAGCGCTTGCGGCCCGTGACCGGCGCGATCCTCGATCATCATGCGGAAGCCGCCGGCATTGCCGATGCCGCGCACCGGCGGCGGCGCCACCAAGATCACCAGCGCGTCATGCACGGTTGCGAATTTGGCGAACAGCCGCTGCTGGATCGCGGCCGCCGACAGGTTGGGATCCTTGGCCCGCTCGGCGAATGGCTTGAGCACCAAGAAAATGGCGCCAGAGTTGGGCGCATTGGTGAAGGTGGCGCCGGAAAAGCCGACGATGTTGACCGCGCTCGATACGCCCGGCGTATGCAACGCCAGGTCGACCACGCGGCGATTGACCGCGTCGGTGCGATCAAGCGCAGCGCCTGGCGGCAATTGCACGACCGTGATCAGAAAACCGGCGTCGATTGCCGGGATGAAGCCGACCGGCGTCTTGCGGAACTCGTTGAGGCCGAAGGCCAGCACGCCGGCATAGACGAGCAGCATCAACACGGCGACGCGCACGACCCGCGCCGCCAACCAGCCGTAGCCGCGCGCCAGCCGCTCGAAGCCGAAATTGAACGCGCCGAAAAAGCCGCGCAGCGGAAACGACCACCAGCCGTGCCGCGCGTGCTCATCGGCCGGCTTGAGCAGCAGAGCGCACAAGGCCGGCGACAGGGTCAGCGAGACGGTGAGCGAGATGAGGGTCGCGCCGGCGATGGTGAGCGCGAACTGATGGTAGAACTGTCCGGAAATGCCGGTGATGAAAACCGAGGGGACAAACACCGCGGTCAATACCAGCGCGATCGCGACCAGCGCCTTGCCCACCTCGTCCATGCTCTTCATCGCCGCTTCGCGTGGGCGCAAACCGGACGCGATGTTGCGCTCGACGTTCTCCACCACGACGATGGCGTCGTCGACCACGATGCCGACCGCCAGCACCAGCCCGAACAGCGACAGCGTGTTCAGCGTGAAGCCGAACAGCGACATGATGAAGAAGGTCCCGATCAGCGACACCGGAATGGCGATCAGCGGGATGACTGCCGCGCGCCAGGTCTGCAGAAACATCACCACCACCAGGACCACCAAGACGATCGCCTCGCCGATGGTGTCCTGCACTGCGTCGACCGATTGGCGGATGAACTGGGTCGGGTCGTAGGCGATTTCGTATTTCACGCCAGGCGGGAAACGCTTTGCGAGCTGCACCATGGTATCGCGGATCGCCTGCGCGGTGGTCAGCGCGTTCGAGCCCGGCCGCTGAAACACGGCGAGCGCCACCGCCGGATCAAGATCGAGATAGGAATTCGACGAATAATCCTGCGCCGCCAGCTGGACGCGCGCGACGTCCTTGACCCGCACCACCGCGTTGGGGCTCTGCTTGACGATGATGTTGGCGAACTGCTCGGGATCGGCCAGCCGGCCGAGCGTCTGCACCGAGACCTGGAAAGCGCCCGGGCTGCTGACCGGGGGCTGATTGAGCGTGCCGGAGGCGACCTGGATGTTCTGCGCCTGCAGCGCGGTCACTACGTCGCTCGCGGTCAGGCCCAACGACTGCAGCCGGTCGGGGTCGAGCCAGATGCGCATGGCGTAGTCGCGGCTGCCGAACACGATAAGGGAGCCGACGCCGTCGACGCGGGTAAGCTCGTCCTTGATTTCCAGCGTCGCGTAATTGGAGATGAACAGCGGGTCGCGCGATTTGTCCGGCGAGTAAAGATGCACGACCATCATGAGGTCGGGGGAGGTCTTGGCCACCGTCACGCCGATCGCGCGCACTTCGGCCGGCAGGCGCGGCTGCGCGACGGCGACCCGGTTTTGCACCTGCACCTGCGCGATATCGAGATTGGTGCCGATATCGAAAGTGACCGAGATCGAGAATTTTCCGTCGCCGGTGGAATTCGAGGAGACGTAGAGCATGTTCTCGACGCCGTTGATCTGCTCCTCGATCGGAGCGACGACAGTCGAGGCCACCACTTCGGCGCTGGCCCCGGGATATTGCCCGCTGACATTGATGACCGGCGGCGCAATCTCGGGATATTGCGCAACCGGCAGCCGCAGGAAGGCAACCGCGCCGAGGATCACGATCACGATCGACACGACGGAGGCGAAGATCGGGCGGTCGATGAAGAAGTGCGAGATGCGCATGCAGATTGCCCGCGCTTAACGCGACATTTCGTTGGATCGAAGCGGCTGCCGCAAGCGCTGAGCGCTCCCTCTCCCCATTGGGGAGAGGGTCGGGGTGAGGGGGATCCAGACTCTCGATGGGCCCCTCCATGGGAGAGGTGAAGCGCGTCTTCGGCGCGGCTTGGTCGGATCTGACGCAAATTCCTAATCCGTCTTTTTCCGCAAGCCGGCAGCCCCGTCCTTCGCCGTCTTGGCGGTCTCTTCCTGCGGCGTGACCTTCTGCCCGGCGCGCGCCTGCATGAGCCCGCTGACCACCACGCGGTCATCAGGCCCAAGCCCGTCCTTGATGATGCGCAACCCATCCGGCGTGGTCTGGCCGAGCGTGACGTATTTCTCGCGCGCGGTATTCTTGTTGTCGACAGTGAGGACATATTTGTGAATCTGCTCGGTGCCGATCGCGACGTCGGGCACCAGCAGCGCCTCGTAGGGCGGCGAAGCCGGCACGCGCACGCGGGCGAACATGCCGGGCGTGAACACGCCGTTCGGATTGGCGAACACGGCGCGGCCGCGGATCGTGCCGGTGGAACGGTCGATCACGTTGTCGACGAAGTCCATGCGGCCTTTGTGGCTGAAGTCACGCTCGTCGATGAGCTTGAGCTCGACGGTCACGCCGGCGCCGCGGCTTGCGACGTCGCGCCCGGTTTTCGCCAGACGCTCGTAGCGCAGGAAGGAGGCTTCGTCGAAGGTGAACTCGAAGTGGATCGGATCGATCGACACGATGGTGGCAAGCAGCGTGGTGTTGCCGCTGGTGCCGCCGGTCACCAGATTGCCGGGCGAGACCCGCCGATCGCCGATGCGGCCGTTGATCGGCGCGCGCAATTCGGTGAATTGCAGATCGAGCTCGGCCTGCCGCACCGCCGCCTCATTGGCGGCGACCGACGCTTGCGCGTTGCGGTAGGCCTGCGCGCGCTGCTCGAAAATCTGGTTGGTGATGGTCTTGTCGCGCACGAGCTGGCGCCCGCGCTCGAGATCGGACTTGGTGAAAACAAGATTTGAGTTGGCCTGTTCGAGATTGGCCTTCGCCTGGTCGAGCGCGTTCTGAAACGGCCGCTTGTCGATGGTGAAGAGAAGATCGCCCTGCTTGACGATCTGCCCGTCGGTGAAATGGACGGCGTCGAGATAGCCGGAGACGCGGGCGCGGATCTCGACCGAATTGACCGCGGTAAAGCGGCCGACATATTCGTCGAAATCGTTGACCGTGCGCTTGATCGGCTTGGCGACGATGACGGTCGGCGGGGGCGGCGCCCGGCGGCTCTGCTGCTCGCGCTCGCCGCAACTTGCAACCAACGCGGCGACCGCCAGCGCGGCTACAGCGTAGCGAAAAATGGCAAACGGCAGCGAAGCCTTACTATTTTGAGCGCGATTCATGCAGCCCCGGACGCCAACCTACCCCGTCCCCCATAACAGCCGATGGGCGGCAATGTCCATCCGAGGTCCCGGCAAGGGACGCCGTGCCATCGGGTTACTCGCGGCGGCGGCCGCCGCCGGCCAGAAAATCGGCATAGGCGGCGGCGAGACCCTCGCGCAACGGGATTTGCGCGCGCCAGCCGAGCGCCGTCAGCCGCGATACATCGAGCAGCTTGCGCGGCGGGCCGTCGGGCCTGCTGGTATCGAAAACCAGTTCGCCCCGGTAGCCGACGACCTCGGCGACCGTGCGGGCGAATTCGGCAATGCTCACATCGCGGCCGGTACCCACATTGAGAAAGCCGGCGTCTGAATAGTGCTGCATCACGAAGATGCAGGCATCCGCCAGATCGTCGGCCGCCAGGAATTCTCGTTTCGGCTTGCCGGTGCCCCACACGGTCACCTGCGGCAGCCCTTTCACCTTGGCCTCGTGGAAGCGGCGGATCAGCGCCGCCGGCACATGGCTGTCCTCGGGATGATAATTGTCGCCGGGGCCGTATAGGTTTGTCGGCATCACCGAGTTGAAATCGTCGCCGAATTGCGCACGATAGGCCTGCGCGAGCTTGATGCCGGCGATCTTGGCGACCGCGTACCATTCGTTGGTCGGCTCGAGCGGCCCGCTGAGCAGCATGTCCTCGTTCATCGGCTGCGGCGCGAGCTTTGGGTAGATGCAGGACGAGCCGAGGAACAGAAGCTTGCGCACTTTGGCGGCATGCGCGGCGCGGATCACGTTGAGCGCGATGGCGAGATTGTCGGCGATGAAATCGGCCGGATAGGTATCGTTGGCGTGAATGCCGCCGACGAGTCCGGCGGCGAGAAACACGGCGTCAGGCTTGTTGGCGGAAAACCAGGCCTCGGTCGGCTGCTGCCGGGTGAGATCGACGTCGCTGTGCCGGGTGGTAAGGATCTCGCAGTCCTCACGCGCCAGTCGGCGCACGATGGCCGAGCCGGCCATGCCGCTGTGGCCGGCGACGTATACGCGCTTGCCGCGCAGGTCGAAGATAGAGGGTGCCGTCATGATGGCGCTTGCAACGCGAACTCCGCTTGGCCGGCGAAGATGAACGCGTTTGGCCGATCAGCGCAAGCGCGCCTGAAATGCGGTGAGCCAGCGGCGGCCGAATAGGGCAAGCACGATCGCGCCGTAGAGGCCGCCGCCGATAGCCGCGAGCAGCGCGAGCGTGGCAGCGTCGCGCCAGCGGCCCAAGCCGCCGAAGAGATGCGTTGCCGGCGCGTGGCACAGCCACAGCGCGGCGGCCATCGCGAGGCCGGCGCCAATGAGCTTGGGCGCCGATTGGCGCAGACGCTCGTCCCAGCCCAAATGACCGGCCCGGTGCGCGAACCAGAGCACCAGACCGAGATTGATCCAGGCGCCGATCGAGGTTGCCAGCGCCAAGCCGACCTGGGCGAGCGGACCCATCAGCAGCACTTTGAAAGCAATATTGATGGCAACCGCCATGAGCGCCGCCTTCACCGGCGTCGCGGTATCGCCGCGGGCAAAGAAAGTCGCCACCGTGCTGCGGATAAGCACGAATGCCGGCAGTCCGAATGCATAAGCGGTAAGCGTGCGGCCGGCGGCCAACGCATCGGCGGCGGTGAAGGCGCCGCGCATGAACAGTGCGCGCATCAGCAGGTCGGGGATGACGAAGAAGGCGGCGAGACAAGGAACCGACAGCAGCAACGTGAATTCGATAGCCCGGCTCTGCGCATGGGCGGCGCCGACTTCGTCACCGCCGGCGATGCGCCGCGACATTTCCGGCAGCACCACGGTGCCGGCGGCAATGCCGATCACGCCGATCGGCAATTGGTTGAGCCGGTCGGCATAGTAGAGCGCGGAGATGGCGCCGGCCGGCAAGAAGCTCGCGATGATGGTGTCGGCAAACAGCGCAAGCTGCACGCCGGCGGAGCCGACCGTCGCCGGGCCGAGCGCGCGGAAGAAGCGGCGCACGTCGGCGTCGAGCTCGGGCCAGCGCAATGTGGGCAAAGCGCCGACGCGCCAGGTGTCGCCGCCGACCAGCAGCGCCTGCAACAGGCCGGAGACGAGCACGCCCCAGGCCGCCGCATGACCGGCGGTCGGAAAGAACTCCGCCAACAGCAGCGCCATGATGATCGACAGGTTCAACAGGATCGGCGCCGCGGCGGCGGCGGCAAAACGCTGCAGCGCATTGAGGATGCCGCCATAAAGCGTGACCAGCGTGATCAGCAGCAGATAGGGAAAGGTGATGCGAGTGAGATGCACCGCGAGCGCAAAGCGCATCGGATCGCGGGTAAAGCCGGGCGCCAGGAGGTCGATGACCTCCGGCGTGAACAGGAGCGCCACACCCAGGAACACGATCTGCGTCGCCAAAAGCAGCGTGAAAATGCGGTCGGCGAAAATTCCCGCGCGTTGCTCGCCCTCCTGCTCGCGGATGCGGGCATAGGCGGGCACGAAAGCGGCGTTGAAAGCGCCCTCGGCGAAAATGGCGCGGAAATGATTGGGCAGCCGCAGCGCTACAAAGAAGGCGTCGGCCACCGGGCCGGCGCCGAGCACCGCCGCCAGTATGATATCGCGCACGAAGCCGGTGAGCCGCGACAGCAGCGTAAAACCACCGACCGTGAGCATGCGTTCGATCATCGGTTAGTCTCGCCGGCCCCAAAACCGCGGTGGAACGATGGACTTGGCGCAACGATACCGATAGTCAGATACGCTGGACTGTCTTAAGCCGAATCCGGGCCCGACCATAACGTCCGAACGAGTGTCGCCATAGCCATGCCTTCCCCGATCGTTCCGATCCTGCTCGCCGGCGGCGCCGGCACGCGATTGTGGCCGGTGTCGCGCGACGCGCTGCCGAAGCAGTTCTTGCCGCTGGTCGGCGCACACTCGACCTATCAGGAGACTTTGCTGCGCGTGCAAGACCCGATGTTCGCGGCGCCAATCGTCATCACCGGGCCGAACTTCCACTTCTTCGCGCGCCGCCAAGCCGAGGAAGTCGGCGTCGCCACGACGGTCGTGATCGAGCCGCTGCGGCGCGATTCCGGTCCGGCGGTTGCGGCGGCGACCGCGCTGGCGCTCAAACGCGATCCCAATGCCGTGGTGCTGGCCCTTGCCGCCGATCACATCATCCTGGACGTCGAGGCTTTCCGCGCCACCTGCCGCGCCGGACGCGAGGCGGCCGACGCCGGGCATATCGTCACCTTTGGCATCAAGCCGAGCGAGCCGAAGACCAGCTACGGCTACATCCTGCCGGGCGAGCCGATCGGCGCAAACGGCGTCTATATGGTGAAGAGCTTCGTCGAGAAGCCGGATGCTGCGACGGCGGCGCGCTACGTGCGCGAGGGCTATCTGTGGAATTCCGGCAATTTCCTGTTCCGCGCCGACGTGCTGCTTGCCGAGCTCGCGCGGCTCGAGCCGGAGATGGCCGAGGCGGTCAAGGACGCGATCAATAACGCCGCAACCGATCTCGGCTTCCTGCGGCTTGAGCCGCAAGCCTTCGCGCGCGCGCCGCAGAAGTCGATCGACTACGCGGTGATGGAGAAGACCGACCGCGCCGCGGTGGTGATCGGCAGCTTCCGCTGGTCGGACATCGGCAGCTGGGATGCGCTGTTCGAGATCACGCCGGCGAATACGGAAGGCAATGTCCTGCAGGGCGCGGTGGTGACCATGGACGCCAGTCGCTGCATGGTGCACTCCGACAGCCGGCTCACGGCTCTGGTCGGTGTCGAGGACCTGGTGGTGGTGAGCACCTCCGACGCGGTCATGGTAGTACCGCGCGCCCGCGCCCAGGAGGTGCGCGAGCTGGTCGAAAAGCTCAAGGCGAGCAAGCGGCCGGAGGCGACCGAACATAAGCGCGTGCACCGGCCTTGGGGCTATTACGAATCGATCGACATGGGCGAGCGCTTTCAGGTCAAGCGCATCGTGGTCATTCCCGGCGGCATGCTGTCGCTGCAGAAACACCGTCACCGCGCCGAGCACTGGGTGGTGGTGCGCGGCACCGCCGAGGTCACCGCCGGCGAAAGCGTACGCGCGGTGCACGAGAACGAGTCGATTTTCATCCCGATCGGCACCGTTCACCGGCTCGCCAACCAGGGCAAGATTCCGCTCGAACTGATCGAAGTGCAGACCGGCAGCTATCTCGGCGAGGACGACATCGTGCGGCTGGACGATATCTATAAGCGGGAGTAACGGATAGCCTCTAATCCTTCGCCGCGCGCCGCACGGCGCCGATGATGCGGTCCTGCGTCGCCTCATCGAGATAGGCGTGCATCGGCAGGCTGATCACCTCCGCAGCCAAGGCTTCGCTCACCGGCAGCCCGCCCTCAGCGACCGGATAATGCCGGTAGGCCTGCTGGCGGTGCAGCGGGATCGGATAATAGATCGCAGTCGGAACGCCTTCGGCCTTGAGCGCGGCAGCAAAGGCGTCGCGCCGGTGCGCCTGCGGAAGCCGGACGGTGTATTGCGCCCAGACCGAAGAAAGTCCGGCCGGCACGCCCGGTACCGTCACCACATCGCCGAGACCGTCGGCGTAGCGGCGCGCGATACGGTCGCGCGCTTCGATCTCGGCCGGGAAAATCTTCAGCTTCTCGCTGAGGATCGCCGCCTGGATGGTGTCGAGGCGCGAAGCCGTGCCGATCCGCACATTGTCGTATTTGTCGGCACCCTGCCCGTGCATACGCAGACTGCGCAGCCGCTCGGCGAAGGCATCGTCATCGGTGAACACCGCGCCACCGTCGCCGTAACAGCCGAGCGGCTTTGCCGGAAAGAAGCTGGTGGCGGTGGCGTGCCCGAACTTGCCGAGCCTGCGGCCTTTATAGGACGCACCGAAGGCCTGCGCGGCGTCATCGAGCACAAGCAGATTTTCCGCCTTGGCCGCCGCGGCAACCGCGTCGTGATCCGCCGGCAACCCGAATAGATCGACTGGGATCACCGCCTTCGGCGCGAGGCCGAGCCGGCGGGCGGCGGCGGCGGCCGGGCCAATGCCCCGGACGTCGATGTTGAAGGTCGCGGCTTCGACATCGACAAACGCCGGCGTGGCGCCGACCAGCGCCGCCACTTCGGCCGGCGCGCAGAACGTGAAGGAGGGGCAGATCACGGCATCGCCCGGCCCAATGCCCCAGGCGCGCAACACCAGCACCAGCGCATCGGTGCCGCTCGCGCAGGTGACCGCGTAGCGCGCGCCGCAAAAGGCGGCAGCCTCTTCCTCGAAAGCACGCACTTCGGGACCGAGGATGAATTGGCAATGCCCCATTACCCGCGCGATGGCGGCATCGACCGCGCCGCCCAGCCGGCGGCGTTGGGCGGCAACGTCGATGAAGGGAATCGGCGGCAGCGTGGGACGCAGATTCATCGAGGCATCCAGAAAGCGCCCGCCGCGCCTTTCAGCCGGCCACCACGCGCGGCCCCGGGCGCTTCACGGGCGCCGCCATTGGCCGGTGGGCAAGACAACGGGTGGCGATTTCCAGGCTGGCGACGGCTTCCTCGCCGGTCACCGCCGGCATTGAGCCGGAGCGAACCGCGCGCATGAACGCCAGCAGCTCGGACCGCAACGGCTCGGCGTGGCCGACCGACAAATGCCGCATGGAATAGCTGCCATCCGGCTGGAAGCCGAAGCACTCGGTCACCTGGCGGGTGAGCAAATCGCCGGTCACATACTTGCCGCGCGTCGCCACGGTGATATTGCGCGCCTTGAACGGGGTCAGCCAATTGGTGTTGATATGGGCGAGCACGCCCGAGGCGGTGCGGAATTGCAGCAGCGCAATGTCCTCGCGCTCGGCCACCGCGTTGGAAAGCTGCGGCTGCACCTCGATGATGTCGGAATCAGTGAACCAGCGGATCAGGTCGATGTCGTGCACCGCGAGATCGATGACCACTCCGACATTCGACATGCGCGGCGGGAACGGCCCGACCCGGGTGATGGCGATCGATAGAATATCTTCGTTGCGGATGGCGTCCTTGATCGCCTCGACCGCCGGATTGAAGCGCTCGACGTGACCGACCATCAGCGTGACGCCGGCGCGCCGCGCGGCGGCGATGATCTCGCGCCCCTCCTCGACCGATGAAGCGATCGGCTTTTCCACCATCACATGAATGCCGCGCGCGATGCAGGTCAACGCGATGTCGCGATGCAGATGGGTCGGCGCCGCGATGGTGACGACATCGACATCGAGGTCGAGCAAGGCGTCGACATTGGCGACCGCGGCACAGCCGAGCGTGCGCGCGACGAACTCGACCTGCTTGCGATCGGGATCGGCAACGCCAACCAACTCGGCGCCCGGCAGGCCGGCAATGACGCGGGCATGATTGCTGCCCATGACGCCGACGCCGACGACGCCCACGCGCAAATGCTCAACGTTAGGAATTGCGGTCCGCGTCATATCCTGACCGGTGCCCCTGACCGATTCACTTCGCCCCACTATCACCTACCATGCCGCGCGATGGCTGGCGACAATTCCAGTTGAAAGCCACGAACACGTTTTAATTCAAAGCGTTACACCGATACCATCGGACTGCGAAGCGCGCCGCGGCGACGATTTTACACGTCGTTTATTCGGCCGCCCGCGAGGCGGGAACCGAAAGCCGCAAGCCGGCGGCCAATGCATCCGCGCGGAAGGATTGCACGGCGGCGAGCGAAAGCTCGAGCGCGCTCATGCTGCCGAGCGCGGGCAGCTTCTTGAGTACGTCGTAAGGCGCGGTGATGATGTGGCATCCCATAAGGTCCGCCTCGACCACGTTGAACACCTCGCGGGTGGAGGCCCAGATGATTTCCACGTTACCGGTCGCGCGCGCGCGAGCAACCGCATCTTGCATCACCGGCCGATAGTCGATGCCGATATCGGCGAGCCGGCCGGCGAATACCGACACGCATGCCGGCGCGCCGCCGTCAAGCGTCGCGACCGCGCGCGCGACCTGCTCGCTCGCGAAGATCGCCGTCATGTTGATCTTGACGCCGTCACGCGAGAGCGCGCGCACAGCCTCGAAAAACGGTTCGCCGCGCGTCGTTGTCACCGGCAGCTTGACATAGACGTTATTGCCCCAGGTGGTGATGACCCGCGCCTGCGCGACCATTTCCGCGATGTCGTCGGAAAACACCTCGAAGGAAATATGCCGGTCCGGCACCGCCGCGACGAGGTCGCGGCCATAGGCCGCGTAATCGCTCACGCCAGCCTTTTTGAGCAGCGAAGGATTGGTGGTGAAGCCGGCGATCCAGGCTTGCTTGGCCATATCCAGGATCTGCGCCTTGTCGGCGCCGTCGGTGAACAGCTTGACTTTGAGCTCGGATAGCTTGGGCATTGGAACCTCGGGCGAACCAGCAATAACCGAATCTAGCGCACGCTTGACTCAACTGTTTAGGCGCGCCAACCGATCCATGCAAATGCGAGGATGCCCGCCGTAGCCGGCGATTCGGGTGCAGGGGCTGATCTCATGCGGCGCGTGCTTTCCTTCATGATCAAAGCGGCGGTTTCGCTGCTGCTCCTTTATCTCGCGCTCAGCCGGGTCAATATCGACATGGTGGGCGATCGGCTGGCCCGCGTTAAATTCGGCTGGCTCGCGCTCGAGCTTGTCTGCATCGCTGCCCAGTTGCTTTTGCTCGCGCTGCGCTGGCGGAGCCTCGTGCATGCCTGCGCCGCCCCGCTGAGAGTTCGCGAGGCTCTCCGCTTCAGCATGATCGCCGGCTTCTTCAACCAAACGCTGCCGTCCAGCGTCGGCGGCGACGCGCTGCGCATCTGGCTGCTCGGGCGGCGCTCCGGCTGGCGCATCGCCGCCTATTCGGTGCTGCTCGACCGGGTGATCGGCGTGATGGCGCTGGCGGCGATTGTGCTCGCCTGCCTGCCCTGGACACTCGTGCTGGTGCGCAATCCGATCGGACGTATGGCGCTGTTGCTGATCGGCGTCGGCTGCATCGCCGCCGGCATTGTCTTCCTCGGCCTCGGATCGCGCCGTCTGCGATTGTTGCAGCGCTGGACGCCGACGCGCCATCTCGCCGACGCCGCGGCGATCGGCCTGCGTCTCGCGCGCTCGGCGCGTTTGGCTGTTCCGGTCACGGCGCTGTCGCTTTCCATCCATTTGCTCACCGTGCTGGCGGCCTGGTGCGCCGCAAGGTCGGTGGCGGCGTCGTTTAGTCTCGCCGACGCGTTGTTTCTCATGCCGCCGGTGGTTCTCATATCGATCGTGCCGATTTCCATTGCCGGCTGGGGCGTGCGCGAGGGCGTCATGGTCGTCGCCTGCGGCTATGCCGGCTTGCCGCAAAGCGACGGGCTGATCGTCTCGCTGCTGTTCGGCGCCGGGTTTTTCCTGATTGGCATGATCGGCGGCCTCGCGTGGATTGCCGGTTCGGAACACGTGCCGATCGCCGGCATCCTGCCGACGGACGCATTGGCGGCACCGCCGAGCGCTGCATCCATCATACGTGGTGATAGTCGAGATACCAGGCGATGAACTTCTCGACGCCGTCCTTTATCGGCGTTGCCGGCCGAAAGCCGACCTCGTGCATGAGATCGTCCACATCGGCATAGGTCGCCGGCACGTCGCCCGGCTGCATCGGCAGTAGTTCGCGCTTGGCGGTCCTGCCCAATGCCTGCTCCAGCAATGCCACCACCTGCAGCAGCTCGACCGGATTGTTGTTGCCGATATTGTAGATGCGCCAGGGTGCCGAGCTGCGCGCCGGATTGGGCGCGGCCGCCGACCAATCCGGATCGGGCGCTGCCGGCTTATCGAGAAGCCGCACCAGCGCCTCGATGACGTCGTCGATATAGGTGAAATCGCGGCGCATATTGCCGGCATTGAACAGCTTGATCGGCTCGCCGGCGAGGATCGCCTTGGCGAACAGCCACATCGCCATGTCTGGCCGACCCCAGGGCCCGTAAACGGTAAAGAAGCGCAGCCCCGTCGCCGGCAGGCGATAGAGGTGGGCGTAGGCGTGCGCCATCAATTCGTTGGCCTTCTTGCTGGCGCCGTACAGGCTGAGCGGGTGGTCGACATTGTCCGATGTGCTGAACGGCATTTTGGTATTGGCGCCGTAGACCGAGGAGGACGACGCGAACAGGAGATGCCGGCAGCCGTGGTGGCGGCAGCCTTCCAGCACGTTGAGGAAACCTTGCAGATTGGCGTCGGCATAGGCATGCGGATTGACCAGCGAATAACGCACGCCGGCCTGGGCGGCGAGATGTACGACCAGAGGAAAGCGGCGGGCGGCAAATAGCGCCGCGCTATTCTCGCGATCGGCGAGATCGAGACGGACGAACTCGAAGCCTTTCAGTTTTGCCAGCTCCACCAGGCGAGCATGCTTCAGCGCCGGGTCATAGTAGTCGCTGATATTGTCGACGCCCACCACCGGCCGCCCTTGCGCGAGCAAGGCGCGGGCGAGATGAAAGCCGATGAAACCGGCGGCGCCGGTCACCAGGATGGGTTCGGTCATGTCGAAGGACGAGCCGGCGGCCGGCGCATCGATCAGGCTCCCGATTGCGCGGGCCGGATTGCAGCGCGCGCGCTGCGCCATTTACGCGCCTGCATCATCAAGGCGAAATAGAGCGCGCTGAACCAGCGCTCGGGCAACAGCTTGATGCTGACGAGCATGATCGCCGCGCGCAGCGCCGAAAGCCAGCTGCGTCTGCCCTCGCGCCAGCGCCTGAGCAGCTCCGGCAAGCTATAGCAGTCGCTGTTTCTCGCCCGTATCTGGTTCCAGATCGCGCCCTGCATGCGCGCCGATTTGCTGAGCAGCATGCCGTCCGCGCGAACCGTGTAGACGAACAAGGGTTGTGCGATCGCGACGCCGCGATAGTTCGCCCGCGCCAGCCGAAGGTTGAACTCCCAGTCCTCGCCGCCGTCGCGCATGGTCTCGTCATAGCCGCCGATCTTGGCCCAGGCGGATTTGCGCAACAGCAGGCAATAAGGCAGCCGGTTCATGAACAGCTGGTCGAAGGGGTCGAAACGGCTCAATTGAATGCCGTTGAGCGCGCCGACCAGACGCATGTAGGTAAACGCAAACCCGACATCGGCCGGCGCTGCGCGCAGCACCGCGAGCGATTCGGCAAGAAAAGTCGGCTCGATCCGGTCATCGCAATCGAGCGGCAGCACGAATTCGGTGCCCGCCTCCTTGAAGCCGCGGTTGCGCGCGCCGGGCAGATAGCGGTTCTCCTGGTCGATCACGCGCACGCGCGCACGCAGCGTATCGAGAATGCGCAGCGTTTCGGGGTCGGTCGAACCATCGTTGACAATGATGACCTCGAAATCGCGGAATGTCTGTACCGCGAGATTGTCGATCAAGCCATCGAGGAATCGGCCGTCGTTATGGCAAGGAACGATGACGCTCACAGCAGGCGTCGTCACCGGCCGGCTCCGTTTGCTGCGGTCGGATGCAGCACCGCCCAGATTTCACCCCAGGGCGTTGACAATTCGTCGATCGCGAGGCCCGCGGCGGCCGTCTCAGCGCGGAATTCGGCCTGCGTATGCTCGATCTTATGATCGGGGTCGGAATAATAGTTGGCGCCGAGCTGGCGGCGCAGCGGTAGTTTCCAGTCGCGCTCGAACAGCGGCACGCGGATGAGGAAGCGGCGGGCGCCGGTCGTGACGATCAGCGCCTTAAGAAAGCCCGGCCGATCCGCGATGTGCTCAAGCACGTTGGACAGCACCACCGCGTCCCAAGGTCCCGGCGGCACCGACTTCGTCGCGTCGGTTTCGACAAAGCTGAGGTTTGGCGGATTGTCGCCCGCCCTCGCCTGCGCCAGCCGCCCCTTGTGATAATCGAGGCCGACCACCGTCGCACGCGGATAAGCGCGCGCGATCGAGCGCGCCACCGCGCCGTAGCCGCAGCCGATATCGAGGACGCGCGCGCCGTCGGCGATATGCGCGATGAAAAAGTCGTGATAGCGCGTGAGCTGGTGTTTGGGATGCTCGCCGCGACCCAGGGCGAGAGCACGCTCGTTAACCACATGTTCCAGGCCATCCTGCACGGTGAACAGCCGGGCAAGCCCGGCGCCCGCATCGGCGCCACGCGATTCCAGGACGAACAGGCCTTTGAGAAACAGATGGCGCAGGCGCTGCGGAATAAGTCGCCAGAACACGGCAAACATGTCCGCGAATGAGAGCAGGATTTGCTTCATGTCCGGCTTGTTCCGGAGAGCAAGCACTCGAAGACGGCTTGGTGGCGCTCGAGCCAGTGCGGCAAGGCAAAGCGCTCGACGGCACGCGCCCGCGCCGCGCTTGCCATCCGCTCCCGGTCTTGCATGACGCGAGCCATGCCCTCGGCGATAGCTTCGGCCGCAGGCGCCACGTCCTCGAAAGTGTCCGGCACCGGCAATGGCATGCCCGCATCGCTGCCGACCAATTCGGGAACGCCCCCCGACGCCGAATAGAGGATCGGCAAACCGCAGGCCATCGCTTCCAGCACCGAATTCGGACAAGGATCGTTGTGCTTGGTTATGAGATAGGCGTCGGCATTTCGGTAGATCGCGGGGGCTTGCGCGGCGGAGAACGGTCCACTGAAGATGACCGCGTTCGCAAGGCCGAGCCGCTCGATCTGCCGGCGCGCGGCTCGTTCCACTTTCGCCTCGATCAGGCCCGCAACGGTGAGATGCACATCGAGCCCGCCGGCGCGCGCGGCCGCGAGGCCGGCGACAGAGGAACTGAGCCGATAAGCGGTCCAGCCACTAATCTTGCCGCTCACCAGAAACGTGAACGGGCCGTTTCGCGCGGCTCGTCGCGGCGTGAAATGGTTCGTGTCGACCGCGTTATAGAGAATTTCCGAGCGGCCGTTGCGCGCTCCGAGAAACTGCTCGGCGCAGCGCCGGCAGAATTCGCTTTGATAGAACACATGGTCTGCCGCGGCGTGGACCTTGGCCATGCGCACATTCTCGCGCTGCCATCCGTCCGGATACCAGCCCGGATAAAAGACGCCGTTCTGATTGAGCACCACCGGCACGCCGGCCGCTCGGACATTGTCGAGCACGCGCTGCGGAACGTAGATCGCGTTCGATAGAATGTAGAGAAGCGAAAACCGGAGCGCGTGCTCCGGGAAGTTCTCTTGCAGCAGCCGCACCTTGACCAGGGTGCCGCCGAAATCGCCGGGCCGTGCACCGCCATAGAACACCGCGGGGCGGCGGTCGCGCACGCGAAATGGCAGCGCTGCAAGAACCGCTGCGCCAACCGCGCCGCGATAGGCGGAGCGCACCATGTCCTTCAGCGCGCTCATCAAGGCAAGCCCGGCAAGATCAGCGATCGGCCAGCAAGGGTCGCCAGACTTGCTCGACATGCTGGCGCGCGACGACCGACCAATCCGCTGCCATCACCGCCTGGCGCGCCGCCTCTTTGAGGCTAGCCGCGCCGTCGGGCAGCGCCAGCAGATCGCGCGCCTCCGCGACCAAGGCATCGACATCGCCGACCTCGACCAGCGCTCCGCTGACGCCGTCACGGATGAGATCGGGCGCCATGCCGACGCGAGTCGAGACCACCGGCACGCCGGACGCCATGCTCTCCATCAGCGCCATCGGCCCGCCCTCCTCGCGGCTGGTGACCAAATAGAGATCGAGGGCGTGATAGAGCTTGGCCAACTCGTCGCGATCGGGCGCGTAATGCCAGGCATGGCGCACGCCCAGGCGTTCGAGTCCCTGGCGCACATAGCCGCGCGCCGGGCCGCCGAGCAGCACGAACACCGGCAGGTCCTTCGCCAGCCGCTCAATCGCGGCGAGGAAAACATCCGGCCCCTTGATCAGCTTGGGCACGTCACCGCTGTCCCAGCCCTCGCCATCCTTCTGAAACGAGCCAATGACTATTTCATCAGACCGAATACCGAAGCGCTCCCGTGCGGCTTGGCGCTGCGCGGGCGTCGGAGCAAGAAAGCGGCCGGTCTCGCAGCCGATTGGGATCACGGAAATTTTGTCAGGCGGCACGCCCCACCCCAATAGACGGTCGCGCATGAGGGTAGCGGATGTGACGACGCGGGAGAGACGCGGCATCGAGGCCAGGAACGCGTCTATATGGCGCGAGATTTCCGGTCCATCCTCGCGTTTGCCGTGGAAGAACGTGCTGACAAATTTGCAATGGGGCGAAAGATAGCGTCCCCATTCCACCCATTGAAATTGCGAACCGAATTCGACAATGCCGCCGGTTAATTCGGACGGGTCGGTGGTAATCCAGGCAATGCCGGGCGCAAGCTTGTTGGCTTCTTCGGCAATGAAGCTTCCCCACCAGCGGATCGCCCAATCCGCCCGCTCGATGACAAGGCCGACCGGCGGCCGCGCCGGCATTAAGCCGGCGCCGGCCAGCGCGCGCCGGCCATACGCCGTGACCGCATAGCCGAGCGGTTTGAAAGGAGACAGCACGGCGCGCGCGTTCATGAGACCGCCGCGACCCCCTCGCGCTCGGCGCGTACCATGCGCGCGACCAACTCGGAAAAACCAACCGCCGGCTGCCAGCCGAGCCGTTCGCCGGCGCGGTGCGCATTGCCGACCGAACAGGTAATGTCGCTCGGCCGGGTCAGCGCGGCATCGAAATCGACGTGCTTGCGCCAGTCGAGACCAAGCTCGGCAAAAGCGGCCGCAACAAAGTCCTCGAGCGAATGGGCGGTGCCGGTTGCGATGACGAAATCTTCCGGCTCGTCCTGGTCGAGCATCGCCCACATGGCGCCGACATAGTCGGGCGCCCAGCCGAAATCGCGCCGCAGCGAAAGATTGCCGAGGCGCAGACGCTCCTTGCTGCCGCCGGCGATGCGCGTCGCCGCAGCCGTAATCTTTCGTGCCACGAAACGCTCAGGCCGCAACGGCGATTCGTGATTGAACAGCAGCCCCGAGCAAGCAAACAGACAATAAGACTCGCGATAATTCGAAACCAGCGCCACCGCCGCCGCCTTGGCCACGCCATAGGGGCTGCGCGGGTGAAAGGCGGTGTTCTCGTCGGCCGGTTCGTCGAGCGTGTTGCCGAAAATCTCCGACGATCCGGCATTGTAGAACCGGCTCTTGGCGCCGAGCAGCCGCAAGGCCTCGAGAACGTTCAGCGTGCCGTTGACGATACTTTCGATCGTTTCCGCCGGCTGCGTGAACGACAGCCCGACCGAGGACTGGCCGGATAGATTGTAGATTTCGTTCGGCGCGACGCGTTCGAGGACTTGGTTGACCGAGCGAAAGTCCACCGGCGACAGCGAATGCAGCCGTACCTGGTCGGCAACGCCGAGCGCGCGCAGCCCGCCGAGCCGGGCCAAATCGGCGTCGCGCGAGGTGCCGTGCACCTGGTAGCCCTTCTGCAACAGGAAGCGCGAAAGATAGGCGCCGTCCTGGCCGGTAACGCCGATGATCAGCGCCGTCTTCGCCATTAGAATGGAATTTGGTTGGCGAGCGCGGTCAGCGGACTGCGCCAGAGACGGCGGCGCGCGACGAGGCTGTGACGCTGTTCAAGCAACGATTCAAACAGCGCAATCCACTCGCGCGTCATGCGTTCGGCAGTCCACGGATAGCTCGGCATCGCGGCAACCAGACGCGGATAGTCGGCCATCAGCTGCTGCAGCGCCGGCACAAAGTCGTGCGGCCCCTCGAACGGCACGCCGAAGCCGGCGCAATATTCCGGCATGCAGCCGGATGCGCGATAAAGCAGCGGCAAACCGCAAAGCGCTCCTTCGTTCTGGTGGTGCCCGCCGGGCTCGTTCATCGAAGCGGTGACATAGGCATGGCCGGCGCGCAATTCGTCCGCCAGCGCCTCGCCGTTCAGGGGGGCAACATAGCGGGAGTTCTTGAATGAAAAGCCGCGCGGCAGTTGCCCGATATAGGTGAATGCGAGGCGATCGCGCCAGGCAGACTCCGCCAGCATCGCGTCGAGCGCGGCATAGACGTCAAAGCCCTTCATGCGGTGATAGCCCCAATGATGCGTCACCAGCCTGAGCGGGCCAGCGCCGTTCCAAGGCGCAAATCCACGGGCGTGAAACATCCGGGTATCCGTTCCGTTGCGAATGGTGAACCAGGGCGAACGCAAATGCTTTTGCCACACCGGCAGGCGGGTCAGCCATTCGCCGACAAATACCGTTGCATCGGCGATGTAATTGGCGCGCACGAGCTTCGCATTGATGAAGGCTTCGCCCTTTCGTTCGTCGCATTCATTGATGCGATGAACGACAAGGGCGTTGGAATTTTTCCAGGTCAGATAGCGCAGGATTTCGCCGGGACCGAAACAGACATTGGGCGATCGCCGGCGCGGGTCGACGATGAGGATGATGTCGATATCGCTCGCCGCCAGATCGTGCACGGCGGCGTGTCCCGCCGCTTGCAATGCTTCGCACAGCACCGTCGTGAAGCGATTGCCTCCCCCCCACGGCCCGTCATAGGGCCGGCTGCCGACTGCAACTTTCAAAGACAACCCGCTCCGGCCACGCCTGCCAAACAGCGAAAAAGAAATTGGATCACGCGGCCGCTTTCGACTTGTCGGAAGCGCTCGCCAGGCGTGCGATTTGCTCGGCCATGGCCGCGCTTGACACGTTCTCAACTTCCAACATGCGCCGCGCGCGCGCGCCCATGGCCTCGGCTTCCGCTTCGTCGGCGATCAATTGGGCAACCGCTGCGGCGAGCGCATCGGCATCGCCCGGCGGGACCAGCCGACAGGCGCGGTGACGGTCGAGCTGTGCCCGGTCCCACAATCCGCGATTGGCGCTCATAATTACCGGCCGGGCGCAGGCCATGGCCTGCAGCGCGGCGCTCTGGCCCGAGGGCTGCATCGTCTCGCGCACCGGGACGACCACCAGCCGCGCGCGGCAAATTCGCGTGCGCAGCGCTTGGTCGGAAATGAGCTGGGCGCGCCAGTCGCCGCGCTCGACCGTGACATTCGGTTTGGCGCTTTCGACAGGCAGCGACGTGACGATCGTGAGCGGCGGAAACTCCGGGCGCCAAGCTGCGACCAGCGTGGCGAAATCGCGATTCCAATCATTCCCGATCGAGAGGACGACATCATCGGTCGGTTCGTCGGCGGGCCGCCAGAACGTCAGGTCGGGCCCGAAGACGAAATCGCGAATATCGAGATCGCCGGCAATGCTTCGCAAAAACGCGCTCTCGGCACGCGACAGCGCGGCCAGCGTCGTGGAGCGAAACAGCGTACGAAGCCAACGCGCGCGCAGAGCGCTGACGCCGGGCTCGATGAGACCCATGGGGAATATGATCGGATGGGCGCGAAGCCGCCCCAGGCGATGCAGGCTCGCGAGCGCAAAGCCAAAGGTGTTCGTGGTGGCGACGACATGGTCGACCCGATTGAGCCGCTCGGCAGCGGCGTCGAGGAAATAAAGCGCGCGCGGGCTGACGCCGCTCAGCCGCGCCGCCGCCGTCGATGCTTTCTCGAACGGCGCCGGCCACGGCCGATCAAGCCCGAGCTCGTCTTCCTCGATGATTTCCACCGGCGCGCCGCCGGCCGCAAGTTCCGCATATCCGTAGGTGAATTCGCGCGGGCCGCCGTCGTTCAGCCGCGCGCGGCGGCCGCACTTGAACAGAAATGCGGTCGGCGCCATGCCGCGGATGCAGTCGCGATCGAAAGCTTCAGCTTGGCGCGCGATCTGATCCATCGATCGGCTTGCGTGCAATGTCGACAGGCGTGTTCGCTCAGATCGCCTGGGCCACATCGACCGGCAGCGCGAGGCCTTTCGCGGCCCAATATTCCTTGACATCGTTGATCGCGGCGACGGCGATGCGCGAACTCCAAAACGGATCGACCGGTTGCGGCGCGGACACGAACTTGTTGGCTGAAAGCACCTCGTGCGCCGCGCGGATATGCTCGGGTGCGAGCTCCCGCAGCAGTTCCACGATCGCTTCGGGGCCCGATCCAAACGCGACCGGCCGAAATCTCTTGAGATGATCGGAATCAACGCCTTGCAGCACGCGCCGGTGCAGCTCGCACCAGACGTGCAGCGTGCGCACGACCTCCGGCGAATTCTGCCACCACGCCGGAGCGAGTTGCCCCTGATAGAAGGCGTCGCCGTTCTTGCGCGCGCCTTCCCAGGGGATTCGTCCCAACGGGTGACGCTTTTCGGAATCCAATGCCGACATCAAGACGCGCGCGGGGTGGCGCACCGTGATCAGGTAGGTCACCCAGTCCGGCCGGAACAGCTCGGCAGCGACGGTCAGATCATACATGAGGCCGCTGCATTTCTTCGGCACGATCGGCAGATCGTGATAGCGCTTCATCCATAAGGCCCATTGTACAAAGTCGAAGACTGCCTGGTCGCGGTGCGCCTTAACCTGACTTTGCCGCAGCGAGCTTGTGCGGGGCATCGATTCGACGTGAGGCACGCGGTCGTCGGCTGCAGCGGGCATCAATATTTCCCCGAGGCGGCGGTTGATATAGGCGCCGCCGCTGCGCGGCGTACCGACAATCAGAATCGTATGCCGGCCCGACATCAGCGCATCGAATGGGCCACGGTCACCTGATTGCAACGCTGCGAACACTGCATAGGCTTGGTCGATGAACGCGTCTTGTTCAGCCTCGCTCAACCGGCTGTGAATGATATGCTTGCTCGCGCAAACGGTCCCGCGCGTCAGACGCTCAAGTTCTTTTTCAAGCTTGTTATTCTCAAATCGCGACCAGACGCGATTGAATAGCACGTTCAGCTTCGATTTGAACGGTCTCTTATGGGCAATCTGCTTTCCGATTGTTGAGGCCTGCAGGTGAAAAGTGCCCGTCGCGACATCTTCACTTGAGCCTTCGGCCGACGGCTTGATCTGCTGCTCGGTCAACGTCATGATTTCTGCCGCCGGCTCAACATGAATTCGACCAGCGCGATATCCCATTCGGTGTCGACCGAAACGTGCTCGCCCTCGACGACGAGCGCCGCCGAGCGCGCGCCCTTGATGGTGCGCTGCTCGGCGAGGCAACCGCGCGTCATCGCATAGGCGAGCCCGTTGCGGTGATAAAGCGGCGTCAATTGCTGCCGGGCGACAATCCCAGCTCCCCCCTCTTCGTAGTAACCGAGCCGGCCGTCTGCTGCGACGGTGAGCTGCTTTAAGGGATGCGCCTTGCTGTCGGTCGGCGAGACGGTCCAGACCGAATCCCATCCCTCATCCACCAGCTTGCGGATTGTCGCCGAGACGTGCGCAGGTTCGCGCAGCGGCGAGGTCGGCTGCAGCATGACGATGGTGTCGTAGTGTCTGCCGTCGGCCGCTTCGGTCGCCGTGAGCGCGTGGATCAGCACATCAAAATCGCCGATCCGATCGCCCGAGATCGCCTCCGGCCGCATGAATGGCGCGTCGAGTCCGGCGTCTTTGGCCGCGCGGGCGATGCCGGGGTGATCGGTCGAGACGACCGCGCGATCGATTTCCGGCACGTCACGCACGACATCGCCGACGCGCGCGACCAGCGAACGGCCGCCAACCTCGCGCAGGTTCTTCAGCGGAATGCCCTTGGAACCGCCGCGGGCCGGGACAACGGCAAGCACCGAACGGCCGGCGATCATGCGGCAGCCGCCTCAGCGAAATTCGAATCCGCCATTTGGATGCGTATTCGAGTTTTGACGCGGATCACGCGGCCGCCGCGGTCAGATAAAGATTGTCCCCGCGCTCGTGCTCATCGAGATAGGCCCGCCAAAGCGCGTCAGCCTGACTATCAATCCCGGGCAGACGCGCCCGTCCCGACGGCTTGCGATCGCGCAGCCACAACAGTGCATTGGCCATTCCGTAGCGGTGCAAAGTGCGCGCCTCTATCACCCGCAGGCCGGCGGCCTCGGCGCAGCGGCCGAGCGATTGCCGATCGAAATACCAGCGGTGCTGCGATCGATAATAGAACGAGGAAAACTCATCCGGCAGCAGTTCCAGCATGATGTCGCGGCGGTTGGGCGTCGACAGCAGCAACATGCCGGAGGGGGCAAGAAGTTGCTTGATGCCGGCGAGAAATTGCCGCGGATTCTCGACGTGCTCAATGACCTGCACGGACAGCACGGTGTCCGCCTTGCCGCCATAATCCGCCGCGGCGGCCTCGACGGAGCGGTACCAGGGATAGCCGCGTTCTTTGAGCGACGCGCCGAAGATTTCATCCGGCTCGACGGCGACGGCCGAGGCGCAAATGCCGCGCACGTGATCGAGAAGGCTGCCGCCACCGCAGCCGACATCGATCACGACCTTCCCACGAAGTGAAGTCGGCCAAAGCGTGTCGAGCGTAAAGCGCGCCAGCTCGTCATGCGTGTCGAAATGGCGCGACAAGTCGTGCCCTTGCCCGAGCATGTTGCGATATTGCTCACCGGCGTAGGCCTGTTCCGGGACACAGAGACTCTCGGCCAATCGCTCAATCCCGCATCCGGCGCAGCGGGCGACTTGGCCCATCTTGCTGTTGCCGAACGCTCCATCGCGCACCGGCCCGGCATAGGCTGCAACCCATTGCGCATTTGCGCAGATCGGACATTGCGGAAAATCGGCCGGCGAGAGACCTTCAGCGGTAGGCACTTGAGGCTTGCTCATTGAGCGACCGCAGACGGGGCAACGATTTCAGTCAACGGCGCCGGCGCGGCCGCTCACAGCCGCAGCAGATCGGCAGCATCCACGTCGGCAAAGCGATGCGCGCGATCGTTCATGTAGAGATCCATGGCGCGCGCACCGATGCGGCCGCGAATAAGCGCGCGGATGTCGCGCGGCAGAGCCGCGGCGAGTTCGTGAGCATAGAGTTGGTCTGCATCTATCGGCGCCAGCGGATTGAAAGCGCCGCCCCAGCCCATCACCGCCAAATCCCTCGTCGGACTCTGCAAAAACGCGCCCCGCAAAATCGGAATTTCATCCGTACGTGCCAAGTGGCGAAAGAACTCGGCTGGCGCCGGGCGGTTGGCAACCGCCTCGGGATCAATATCGAGCCGCGCGGCCGCCTGCGCCAGCGTCGGTTCCGGCATGGCGGCAAATTTCTCCACGCTTATGATATGCGTATCATCCGGTCGGTTTTCCGATAGCCGGCGAAATTTCGCGAGCGCCCGCTCGAACCAGTCAAGAAAGGTAAGCGTTGCCGCTTCGGTTAAGCTCCATTTCGCCTTTCCAGTCGCCTGTTGCGACAGCAGAATGCGCAGCGGATTGCGCAGCAAGAGAACCCATTTGCGCCGGTATTCCGATGCGGCGCGTTCCTGCCATTGCTCTCTGTCCAAATGCGCGGGCCCAGTGTTGCAATTGTAGAATAGATGGGTCAATTCGCGCCCCGATTTATCCTGCACACTGTCGGTGCGGTACATGCCGCGAAGCAGAAACGTGCGCCAATTGATGTCGGAACGAAAGTCCAGGGTGCCCTCGCCAAAGCAAAAGCAGCAGGACGCGAGATGAAACTGGCTCTCCAGCAGATGCGAGCCGCCGCGCGAGAATGCGAACAGACCGACATGTGTGAAGTCGCGCGGGTGTAGGCCATGAAAGCGCCGATAGCCGTCGAGATTCATGCGCAGCCAGGCAAGGCTTAAGCCGTCCTCGAACACTGGATCGAAATCAGGACGGAACCAAGTTCGGCCGGTCAACCGCGGCCATAGTCGACTTTGCCAGCTTTTTCCGGTCACGCGATGCGCGAGATCGGTGGATGCGGCGCTCAGAGTCATTCGCAGGCTGATCGGCGCTTATTCGCCTTGGACATCCGCCGTGCGCAACTGATCGACCAATTGGAATCGGCCCCAATGATCGACCGCCGTCTTACGCTGGGCGGATGACAACTTGTTGATCGCCTCGTCGCGGTAAACCGAGTCGTCGGCAAATTGCGTGGTCGAAATCTCTTCGAAGACGCAACCTGTGTCGCTCCAGAAGCGATGCCAGACGCCGGGCAGCACGAGCAGCGTGTCGCCGCGTTCCAGCTTCTTGCTGCGGCCATCGACTTCGACGCTAAGGGAGCCCCACAGCACCAGGAACGTCTCCTCCTTGCGCCGGTGAAAGTGCATTGGATGCATCTGGCCGGGCAGTTGCACGAGCACCTTCTTGCAGTATCCGCGATTGATGACGTTGATGAGGACGGCGCCGACTTGGCGGAAATTGCGAACGCCGTAATGGTGCGAATACTCGACCGTAAATTCCGTGGTCAGCGGCACGCGCGCGTAGTTGAGCAGCGCCTTCACCTCATGCACGCAATCCTTGATGACCTGCGCGTCGGCATCGGCGGGTATTTTCACGCGCTCGCGCGGAATCGGCCCGTCGGCGCCCACGTCCGCCTCGACGACGATGCCCTCGCGCCATTCCCCGCTCGCCAGGCCCCCTGGCGCGATCGGAAACGCGAAATAGACGTCGTCCCGTCCGAGCGCCGTTCCGGCGGCGAGCGGGCCGCGGGCAAATATGCCGCGCTTGAGCTCGTCGAGCGCGGTCGCCTCTTCCGGCAGAGCCGGCAGCCGCACCGGCGAACCGATCAGCGTCTTCGCCTTCTTCCAGGCGCCCAGCCAGGCGTCGAGCTGTTCGGGCGTCGACGAATAGGCGTTGAGCTTGATCTTGTCGGTGGCGAGCCCGACGTGACGTTCAAACATCTGAGCGCCGAGCCCCAGCGCCACGCCGACGGGGATAAGGTCGGCGGGATTTTCGTGGGTCGACCAGCCGACGACGCGCCCCGGGTAGCGCTCGACGAAAGCGGGGATATTGCCGAGATTGCAGGCGGCGTCGGGCGTCGGATAGATCGACACGCAATGCATCAGCGCGAAATCACAACCACGATGATCGAGAAAGCTGACCAGGTCGTCGACCTCCTCTTGCAAGAGCCCGCCGGTTGACGCCACCACCGGCAGGCCCGAGGCGGCAACTCGCTCCAACAGCGGCCAATCCCGCGCCGTGCAGCTCGCAACCTTGATGAGGTCAAACCCCATCTCGACGATCTTATCGACAGAGGTTTCGTCGAACGGCGTGCACATGGCCAGCAAGCCGCGCTGACGCACCACCGCGAGCAGTTCGGCAAAATCGCTCCAGCGCAGGCGCGTCGAAAGAAAGCGTGGAACATGCTTGTTGCTGCTTCCGGCCAGATGATCGACATGCACAAACGTATCGAGATCGCGGAACTGAAACTTGACGGCAGCGCGTACGTCCTGCCGCTGCACGACGTCGGCGCAGCGCTCGATGATCGCTGACCCGTGCGCGACGCTGCCCTGATGATTGTTGGCAAGATCGAGAACGAACAAGTCGCGGAAATCGAACTTCGCGATCGTTTCGGTCATGTGCGTTTCCCTCGTTCGATCCGGCAGCCGATGCGCTCAGATGACGCTGATCGCCTCGGGGCGATAGCCTTTTTCGTAATCGATTCGCACGGCCCTGCCGCTCTTGCCGGACAAATGAGCCGCCGCAACGACCAGCATGGTGTCGAGGCCGCGCGTCAGCGCGAGGGGCGAGCGTGCTGCATCGCCGTCCAGCGCGGCCGCCACGTGGCGCAGCTCCTCGATGAAATCATCCGGCCTGGTTTTCGATACCTTCTGTTCGCTCGCCGTTTTTGCCGGAGCGCCGGTCACCACCACATCAAGCCCCGGCTCGCGTCCGCACCACCACTCTATGTAACCGCCCTCGCCCTGCAGGCGCGCCCATTTGCGCGGCGGCTCGGTAATCACGTCCTGCACGCAACGGCCGACCAAGCCTTTTTCCGTGCGAAAATTCATCAGGCAGAGGCGGTCGTAATCGACCTTTTCATCGCGCACCATGTCCACCATCGCCTGGACTTCGCTGACGCGCCCGCCGCAGCAGCAGTGCGCAAAATGCTGCCAGAGATTGGCGGCGTGGGAGTGCTCACCGGAGGCGCCGCCGCCGCGGCTTGAAAACGCCAGATAGCTGTCCCAGGGGCCGGCGAGCCAAGGATGCGTGCGCAAGATGCCGCCCCAGTGCTCGCGAAATTCGACATCGATGGTCGCAACCGCGTCGATTTCACCTGCGCCAAGAGCTTCCTCGACCATACGCGCTGCCCGACCTACAACATGATCGTAGCCGACGAATGCTGCCACGCCCGCTGCCGCCGCCTCGTCCGCCAGATCTTGCGCGCCATCGAGGCTTGGTCCGCAGATCGGCTTTTCGATCAGGATCGCGCGTGGCTGCTCGGCGACCGCGGCGCGGGCGAGCGCGATGTGACTATCGGGCGGCGTGCCGATGCAGATGAGGTCATGGCCGCCACGCGGCGCTTCATTCGGCGAAAACAGGCGGATCGCTTCGTCCCATTGGCCGTAGCGCGATGGATAAATCTGCGTGCGCGTGCGCTCCAATGCCCTGACATCGAGATCGACGAGATCGACGGACCAGCCGAGCCGGCGCGCCGCATGCGAGAGATGATTGCCGATCGAGCCGGCGCCGAGGATCTTCAGCCTCATGGGTGGGCTTCGGCCACCACGCGTTCGAGCACACCGACGATGCGTTCGGAGAACGGTTCGTCGAATTCCGCAACGAAATGCCGGCACGCCGCGCGCAAATCCGCCGCGAACGCGCCATCGCCGACATGGCCGAGCAGCTCGGCGAGCTTCGGCACCAGCGCGTTCTCATCCTGCGCCATCAGCACGGCCGGACAGTTGTAGAGATCGTCAAAATGCACCAGGCGCTTTTCGAAATCGAAGCGCGAGCCGCCCTTCGGCTCCGCCAGCAGGCAGAGCACCGGCTTGCCGTGCAGCGCGGCCTCCAGGATGATGGTCGACAGCGGCGAAACCAATGCGTCGATGCACGACAAGGTGTCGTGCGTATCGGCATAGTCGGCGAGGAAGCGCTTCTTGCTGATATCGGCGCGTACGGTTTCGAGATAGCTACGCATCGAAGCGTCGATCGCGACATGGCGCCAGGAATAATCGAGCAGCCGCTCGCCTTTGTAGCCGCCGGCGCCCCAGGGATGCGGCCGATAGATGACGGCGACATTCTGCAATTCGCCGCGATCGATCGCCGCCTCGATTATGCGCAAGTGCTCGAATTCGTCCGACCCTTTGCTGGATCCGGCATAGAGCAATAGGCGTTTGCCCGGATCGATCTGGTGCCGGCGGCAGAACTCGTCGCGCGTGATGCGCGGCGGCCGCTCGTAGATCTCGAATTGCGCCGCCCCGCAAGAAACCGCGCGGTCCGGATCGATCCCCATGTATTTCACGGCATGCGCCTTGGTTTGCGGGCCCCAGACCAGCACCCAATCGGGCTGCCCAACTACCGAGCGCTTGGAGCTGGGATTGTCCCAGGAATTCATGATGGCGACGGTCGGGATGCCCAAGCGGCGGCCAACCATGACAAAGTCGTTGATGAAATACCCGTCGAACACGGTCGGGTGCACCAGTACGTCGGGGCGAAGCTGCAGGAGGAGTTGCTCCATCTTCGACGGGAGCCGGCTGATGCGGCGACGGGTGAGTCGGCGAAAAACCGGATAGACGAAAGGCAATGCCAGCAGCGTCGATAAGATGCTGGCATTGCGGCCTATCAAGTGGCGGGTGATCGCCCGCAGATATTTCCAATCCGCCCCTGGACGCCATACCAGCTGCGAAACCTGGAACAGGCGGCGCCAAAGGAAGACGCGCTGCGGCTCGACCGGCAACAGTTCGACCGGCGCGCCAATTTCGCCGGCATCAAACGGCGTCGTCAGCCGCTTGTTGTCGCTGCCCGGTTCGGCAAACACGAAGGTGACATCCGCCTTTTCGATCAGCTTGCGGAAGGCCCGGCTTTGGATGAAATGACGATAGATGATGTCGTGCTCGATCAGGATCGCAACGCGCATCGGGCGAGAACCGGCCCGGCTATCCAAGGCCGGGCTCGTGCCGCCATCTGCAGCAGCCTCCGGGCGTCTTTGCTTGACGGCCGCCGCGCCGCTTTGCGCAAATCGCATCGCCGGATCTTGCATGATCAAATGATCGCCGCCGCCGGCTCTTCCGCCTCAGCCGCCAGGCCCCTGAACAAAGGCGAGCGTGCCATCAATTCGTCGAAGGTTCCGGAATCGACGATTCGTCCTTCTTCCAGCACGAAGATGCGATCGCAGCGCCGCAATGAGGTCACCCGATGCGCGATCATCAAGGCGGTGACGGAACCCCGCCGATCATTGATGGCGCTGTAGATTTCAGACTCGGTGATGCTGTCCAGCGCGCTGGTCGCCTCGTCCAGAAACAGGATGTCCGGGTGCCTGAACAACGCGCGTGCGATCGCCACGCGCTGTGCCTGTCCGCCGGACAAGAGACGCCCACGTTCGCCCAGCAGCGTATCGAGACCGAGCGGAAGCTCGGCGGCGATATTCGTCAAGCGCACCTGGTCGATCACCGCCAAAACCCGCTCGTCATTCGAAGGCTCGCCGAACACGATGTTGTCCCGCAGGCTCACGTCAAAGATGAACGGGTCCTGCGGCACGTAGCCGAACCGGCGGTGCCAATCCGCGATCGATATCTGTCGCAGGTCCTCGCCGTCGATGCGGACCGCGCCGCCGGTCGGCTCGATCAAGCCGAGCAGCAGATTGACCAGCGTGCTCTTGCCGGCGCCGGAACGGCCGACAAAGCCGTAGGATTTCCCGCGCTTGAGTTCGAGCGACGCCCCTTGCAGGCTCATTCGCTCGCTGCCGGGATAGCGGAACGATACCTCGCACAGCGACAGCGTTTGCCAATGCGGCGGCACCGGCACGCCGCCTTTCTTGCGGCCGAGCTGCTTGCCGGCGCGGTCGATGTCGCTGCAAAAATCGATCAGCGATTCGACGAACGGGGCGGCACGGAACAGCGTCGATATGTTGCCGGCCAGCCGATTGAAAGCCGGCACCACGCGGGACACGACGATTCCGATCAAGGCGAGTTGCGCCGCAATCTCGCTGCCCGATTCGCCGCGCCACCAGAACAGCAGCGCAGTCAGGACGAATGCCAGTTGCCCCATTACATTGATGGTTACCGCCGGCGCGTTGCCCCACATGCGCGCGGCGATGGCAGCCCGATTCTGGTCGCTGTGATGCTTGTCGAAGGTCGAAACGAAATAACCGGATTGACCGCTGACGATGACTTCCCGCAAGCCGCCGAGAATTTGCATCAACGTTTTCATAGTGGCGTTGGCCGAGGTGCGGAGCGCGAGCGAAATCTTGCGGAAGCGGTAGCGCAGCAGCAGCACAAGGGACACGCAGACGATCGCCACGATCGGAATGGCGATCAATCCATCGAGCGGCGCGACCGCGATGACCACGGCGGCCGGCGCCACGATCATGATCGCAGACTGTATGGCCGCCAGCAGACTTTGGATGAAGTCCATCCGCCAGCGCCGCACATCTTCGTAGACGTGGCGGGCGATAATGGCGGTGTTGTTCTGGATCAGCCAAAGATAGGGCGCCGCGACGACTCGGCCCAGGAGGTCGTGCGCGAAGCGATAGCGGCAGCGCGCGCTTTGCCGCTCGATGGCATAGATGGTGAGCGAGGAGATGGCGCTCCCGATGACGAGCAGCACAATCAGCGTCGGGGCGAGATAGCCGAACATCTGGTCGAACGGGCGGTTGCCGGACAATCCGGAGATCAGATGACCGAAGCGGGTCGCTTCGAACTTCGCTGGGTCGAGAATGACGTAGACCAGGGGAAAGACGAGAGCGACCACGGCCGATTCGAGCAGGCCGGCGAGCATCATCAGCACGACGACAGCGGTCGCTTCGATGAGCTCGCGGCGCGTCATCAAGCTGATGCCGGCGCCGACCAGGCCAAGACGCGTGAAGCGGGAAGGCGCTGTTCTTCCGGGGTCTTTCATCGTCGGGATGCGCTAGCCGAAAACACGTCCGTTGCCGCTCGCGACGCCAGGATCATCGCACGTATCGGTCCGGGCTGAAGCGGGCGAGATTGCGGCCCATCCAATCGAGCGTCCGTCGCAGCCCTTCGCGAAATTGCGTGGCAGGCTGCCAATCCGTCAGCCGCCGGATTTTGCCCGTATCGGCCACCAGCCGGTTGACCTCGCTGGCGCCGGGACGCACGCGTTCCTGCTCGCAACAAATCGGCACGAGGCGCCCGGTAAGCTCCATAACAAGTCGTGCGGTCTGCTCGATCGACCATTCCGTTCCCGTCCCGAGATTGACCACCTCGCCCTCGGCCGCCTTGCAGGTTGCAAGCGCGAGCATGCCGGCGGCCATGTCGGTCGCGTAATTGAAATCGCGGGTCGGCGACAAGGCGCCGAGCTTGAGCTCTTCGGCGCCCGACAATAGCTGGGCGGCGATGGTCGGAATGACGGCACGCGCCGTCTGGCGCGGGCCGAAGGTATTGAACGGCCGCGCGATCACGACCGGCAAACCAAACGCGCGGTGATAGCTCTCCGCCAGCTTATCGGCGGCAATCTTGGTCGCCGAATAAGGCGACTGGCCGACCAGCGGATGGCTCTCGGAAATCGGCACGGTCTGCGCGGTGCCGTAGACTTCCGATGTCGACACATGAATCAGCCGCACCAGGCCGTCCGCCTGCCGGCAAGCTTCCAGCACATTGAGCGCGCCGCCCATATTGGTGTCGACATAGGATCGCGGCGCCTCGTAGCTATAGGGAATGCCGACCAGACTCGCGAGGTGAAAGACATAGGCGCAGCCGGCGACGCCTTGCCGTATGCGCTCGGCGTCGCGCACATCGCCGGTGAAAATCTCGATTTCCTTGACAATCTCGGCCGGCATATCCGAGAGCCAGCCGATCGCGTTCCAGGAATTGTAATAGACCAGCGCCCGCACATTCGCCCCGGCTTTGACCAGCGCCTCGACCAAATGGCTGCCGATGAAGCCGTCGGCGCCGGTGACGAAAACGCGCGCACCCGCGATTGCGCTCATGACGAGACCAGCGCGCTGAACTCATCCAGCACCTGCTTGAGATCGCCGTGGCTGCCGATATCAGCCCAATATTCATGGATCGGAAACACGGACACGTGCTGGCCGACCGCAATCGCATTGCTCATTACGTCGGTCATATCGATACGGACATCGGGCGGCACCAGCCGGATGGCGTCGGGATCGAGCACATAGATGCCGGCATTGCACAGGTAGCTTTCCGACGGCTTTTCCTCGATCGCGACGGCACGATTGCCGTCGATACGCAGCACGCCGAAGGGAATCACCACGCGATGCATGGTCGCCGCCACGGTGATGAAGGCATTGGTCTCGCGATGGTAGTCGAGCAGCTTGCCGAAATCCGCAGTGGTAAGCACGTCGCCGTTGATCACCAGGATGGGACCGGCCGGCATCTCCGGCAGCAGCGACAAGGCGCCGGCCGTGCCGAGCTTGCGCGGCTCGCGCAGATAGCGGATTTCCGCGCCGACTTCCGAGCCGTCGTGAAAATGATCCTCGATTACATGGCCGAGATAATTGGTGGCGATGAAGATGCGCTTGAGGCCGCTGCGCACAATCGCGCGCACCAGCCGTTCCAATAGCGGCACGCCGCCGATGTCGATCATCGGCTTCGGCCGGTCAAGCGTGATCGGCAACAGCCGCCGGCCCTCGCCGCCCGCCATGATCACCGCCGCGGCAAAGCCTTGTCCGCCGGTCCACGCGCGCTGGGCTCCGGCGAGATCATAGATCTCCACCACGCGCACGAAGCGGCCGGCTTGGTCGACCACCGGCAAAGCCGCAACGCCGCGCTCGCGCATGATCGCAAACCACTGATCCGGCTGCGCGGCCGAGGCGACGATCGGATTGCGGGTCATTGCCCCGCTCGCCGGGCCATCGAGCGGCTGCCCGGCCAGGATCGCGCGCCTGATATCCCCATCGGACAGAATGCCGAGCAGCTTGCGCTCGCCGTCGACGACCGCGGCGATCAGCCGGCGCGTCTGCTCGATGACACGGATCGCATCGCGTAGCGTCGCGTCGACGGCGAGGACAGGCTCGCTCATCGATACCAGCCGTCGCAGGCTTCGCCCTTCAGCGTCATCGATTTGCGCAGCAAGGCGGGATTGAGCTCGACTTTGGCCAGCACGTCGGCAATTTTGCGTCCCGCATCGCCCGTGCCATACGGGTTATCGACCGTTCGGCAGGCCGCGCGGAATTCTTCATCATACAGGCAGCGCCGCGCTGCCGATTCGATTTCATCGGCGGAATAACCGGCATCGATGACATTGTCCGCCCGCAAACGGCCCTGCTGGCGCGAGCCGATATTGACGGTGGGACAGCCGAAGGCCGGCGTTTCCTTGATGCCTGAGGACGAATTGCCGACGCAGGCGACCCGCCCGTCCGCCTGTCGCGCGAGCGCCAAGACGCCGTGGTAAAGCCAGCGCCCGAGCGAGCGGTGAAGCTGAACGTTGGGAATTCCTTTCGCGCTCCACCTCTCCAGAGTAGCGACAATCGGCCGCCCCCCGGCATCGTTATTCGGATAGGTCGCAATTACCTGAACGCCTTCGCCGGCGAGCCGCTCGAGCGCGGCGAGCGAGGGCGCGAGCTGCGCGGCGGCTTGCTCGAATTCGGTGGTGACCGAATGCTGCGTAAACAGCAGGATCGGTTTGGCGGGATCGACACCGAGCCGCGATTTCACCTCGGCGGCGGCGGCGAAATTGCCGTCCTGGATGAGATCGATGGCCGGAAAGCCGACCGTGTGCACCCGCCACGGCTCCTCGCCCATTGCCAGCAGCCGGTTGGTCGCCTGCCGGTTGGTGGTGAAATGCAGATGCGAAAGCTTGGTCATGGCGTGACGCACTGAATCATCGAGCGCGCCGCCTTCGGTGAGGTCGCCGCCTTCGACATGCGCCGTCGGCACGTTCATTTGCGTGCCGGCGATCACTGCTGCGAAGCCCTCGAAGCGATCGGCATAGACCACCAGCATGTCCGGCCTGATTTCAGCGAGCGCATGGCTCATCGAGACGACACCAGAACCGATCGCCTGTGCGGTCGCATAGAGCGTATCGGACTGAAGATCGATCTTGACCTCGGCGTGGATGGTAAAACCGTCGTTGGTGATTTCCTGGAGCGTGCGACCGAAATCTTCGTCGAGATGGGCACCCGACACGATCAGCCGATATTCGAGCGCGGGATGAGCAGCGATCGCTTTGAGGATCGGATATTGCAATCCGTATTCGGCGCGATTGCCGGTGAATACGGCCACAACGCGCTTGCCCATTATCTCGCGCCGAGAAGATTGCCGAGGCCTTGCTCGATGGTCACGCTGGGCTTCCAGCCAATTTGCGCGGACGTCTCGGCGATGTCGACCACGAGCTGAGATTCCCGCTCCTCGCCCCAAGCGCAAATTGGCCGGCCGGGCTCGCCCGCCTTGTCGAGAGCGGTCCGCGCCAGTTCGCCGACCGAAATGCCGCGTCCGGAGCCAAAGTTGAAAATGCCCGCTTTACGGGACATCGCCAACGCGGCCAATCCGTCGGCCAAATCGTCGATCCACACATAATCGCGCACCGGCTTGCGGTCGCGCAACACGAGCGGCCCTGCGCCGGGAATTTGCCGAAGGATTTCGGAGACGACGCTGTTAGGCGCCATTCCGGAACCGTAAACATTGGCAAGGCGCGCCACTGCTCCGCCTTCAGCCAAGGCATCCTCTTCGCACGCCGCCTTTGCCCGTGCGTAGGCGCCACGCGGCTTGACGGCGTCGTCGGTTCGATGCGGGGTGCGCTCGGCGTCGCCGTAGACCGCTGCCGACGAGCCGTAGACGACATGACCCCAATTCTGCGCGAGCAGTTCGGCCAACGCGGCGCGCCGTTCCGCGATATAGCCTTCACCGGCTCGGGCGGCGGCATCGATGTCGCGCGGCTCGGCAAAATGCAGCAGCGTGCTGTCGGCGGCACGCGGCACCAGCTCCGCATAGGACCGCAATTGCCTGGTCTCAACGGCTGAATTCATCTCAATCGGCCGGCGGCTTGCCGCCAGAACCAGTGCGCCGCGTCGAACGAGCGCCGTAACCACGGCACGTCCGATGAAGCCGGACGCGCCGGTGACCACGAACACGTCAGGCAAATCCCTCGATGTCGGCCGGCGTGATGTGGCGCTCGGCCTCGATATCGCGGGTGGCGCGCTTGCCCAGCACGTCGTTGAAGCGTTCGGCTTTCAGCGGGCCGGTGCCCGGACGTTTCACCCAGACATTCGACAGCGAGAAAATCTCGCCCGCGCTGATCGGCGAGATCGACACCACGGTGGCATAGGCGAAATCGATCACCGGCTGCTCCTCGGGCAGGATATCCTTGCGGCCGCCGCGCGCTTGCCAGACCGCGCGCGAGCCTTCGATCAAGTCCTTCAATTCGTCGGGCTCGATCGAGATTCCGGTATCCGGCCCCGGCCAAGCGCGCGAGATGGTGAAATGCTTCTCGAGCAGCGAGGCACCGAGCGCCACCGCGCCCAGGCAGGTCCAGATGTTCATCGAATGATCGGACAGCCCGATCGGCACGCCCGGAAAGGCCTGCATCAAGTCGGTGACGGCGCCGAGCCGCACTTTCTCATACGGCGTCGGGTACATGCTGGTGCAATGCATGAGCGCATAGGGCACGCGCCCCTCGAACACCGCAATCGAGCGTCTGACCGAGGCGAGATCGTTCATGCCCGTCGACATAATCACCGGCTTGCCGAATCTGGCGATGTGATCGAGCAGCGGCAGGTTGTTGCACTCGCCGGAGCCGATCTTGAAGGCGGGAACGCCCATCGCATTGAGCCGGTCGGCGGCCTCGCGCGAGAACGGCGTCGAGAGATAGATCACGCCCTTCTCGGCGCAACGCGCCTGTACGCGCCGCTCCTCGTCCTCGGTCAACTCGCAGCGCTTGATGATGTCCCACAGTTTTTCCTTGGAGATCTCGCCCGGCGTCATGTCGGTCGGGACCATCTCCTTCTCGGTGATGTGGCACTGGAATTTCACCAGCTCGGCACCGGCGGCGCCGGCGGCGTCGACCAGTTCGATCGCCTTGCTGAATTCGCCCTCATGGTTGATGCCGACTTCGGCGATCACCAATGGGGGATGGCCGGGTCCGATCTTGCGGCCGGCGATGGAGAACTCTTTCATGGCTTCTTCCCGCTTTGTCGGCTTCAACGGCCCATGGCCGAACTGGCCGCTTGTGCTACCGGCGAGGCAAGCATTTGGCCTGTACCGCCGCCGGTCCCTACTGTAGTAAGCGGCGCAGCGCTCACTGCGTCGAGACGAAAACATTCATGTCGCGGTGGACAATCCATATCGGGCCCGGAAAAACCGGAACGACATTCTTGCAAACCGCTCTCGGCCGCTGCGACCGGCTCATCGCCGCCGGCCGGCCCAATAACAGGCGGCCCGAATATCAGGCGTTTTTCCATGCCCTCACCCGCGAGGAAGATGAAGCGACCGCGCTCGCGACCATTGCGGCCTTTGTCGAGAGCGAAACGCGCGGCGCCGCCGGAAAACCGATCGTCCTGTCCGACGAGACGCTGGCGCTGGCGCCCATGTGGAGCGTGGTCGCCGACCGCCTGAGCCGCATCATTCCGCAGGCGCAGATCCTGCTCACCGTCCGCAACCAGCTGACCGCCATTCCTTCGTACTACGCCAATCACGGCCGCTCCTTGACGGACGTGCCGCCGCCATACGGCGGCCGCTACGTCGCCTTCGATGACTGGTTCGACTATGCCGTCCGCGCCGGTCACTGCAACTATATCAAGGCGATCGACTACCACGCCTTGGCCTCAACTTTCCTGCGCTACTTTCCGGAGGCGGTAAATGTGCTTCTCTACGAGGACATGTCCGGCGAGCGGAGCCGATATGTTCAACAATTATCGAGCCTGTTCGGCGCCGACATCAGCGGCTTCGTCGACTTCTCCGCGCGGGTGAACCCGCGCCAGAGCAAGCGGGCGCTCTACTACCAGATGCTGCGATCGAAGCTCATGCCCGCGGTGCGCTTCTCGCAAATGCTGCCCGGCGGACAGCGGCTGCAGGCGCTCGCCGAGCGTTTCCTCAAGGGCGGATCGTCGATCGATGTCACACTGAGCCAAGAGCAGAAAGAAGTCGTCAGGGACCGCTTCGCCACCGGCAATCGCTGGATGCATGAGCGTTTTCAGCTCGATCTCGGCAACTACGGCTATCCGTTATAGCCCCCCGGTTGCAATCAACCGACATTGGACAGCCGATAGCCATCGGCCTGCTGCATCTTGAAAGTGTGATAGAACGGACGCTGCGAGTGCCACCACGTGCGTAGCATGGCGAGCTCCATCTCGATCTCGCGCTGCGACTCCGCCAGCAGAGCGGGGATAAGGTCGTAAAGCTCGTCCTGGCGCGAATCATCGCTCAAGACGAGCCGGCCTTGCCAATCGGGAGCGCACATCCACCAGCCGGCGAATATTTCCGCGCGCCGCCGACTATCGGCGAGATCGATGTCGCTCCACCAGTCGCTTGCGAGCAGCGCGAGGTATTGTTCCCGCGTGGTCGCGACTTTCGCAAACCCGCAGTCGTCATATTTGCCGCGATCGGGCACGAGCACCGGCTTGCCCAGGCTGGCGAATTCGACGCCCGCCGTGCCGTGATACGTCACCAGCGCGTCAATCGCGCTCATCACCTCCGTATTGCTCCAGCTCTTGTCGGAAACCGCAACGTGAGACTGCGTCCCGGCGTCCGCCAGAATATCGGAAAGCGCGATGCCGCCGAACCAGTCCTCGCAAGGGTGCGGCTTGAACAGCCAGTTCACGCGATCATTTCCGTTGGCGGCGGCCACGCTCGCGCGCGTCCAGTCGAGAAAATCGCGAAATTGGGTCATGCCAAGCTGATGCGGCCAGTCATACCAATTCGAGGCGTAGAAGCCGACGATCGGTTTCGCGGCATCCCATCCGAAGCGCTGACACAGCCGCGCCCGGTCGATGCGCTGATTGGCGCGGCTATAGGCGTAGATCGCTTGCAGGTCGTCCGCCCGGCCGTTGAAACGTTCATTGAGATATGCTCGCCCGATGGCGGCTAGCGCATCGGCCTTTTGCGGCGGTAGCGTATCGATTTCGTTGCGGTTCGGCCGGTCATAGAAGCGGAACAGCTGATCGAGCGCGGTCAGGCGCGTGAAGCGAAGATTGCCGAACAGCGCCCACAGCAGGACAACCGGTATGCCGCGCGACAGCGCCTGCCAGGCAAGCGAACCCCAGGAGAAATTGAAAGGATGGCTGAGCAGGACGAGATCGGGGCGGTATTTGTCGAGTAGATAACGGCTTTGTTCGATCGCGCGCAAAGCCTCACCGATGTGACGTTCGAACAGCGGATGCTCGATATCGACGGCGGCGAGGCGTTGGCGCTTGAGAACGCCGTCATAGACGATAGCCGGGCTTAAACCTTCGGGCAGCCGCCATCGAAGGATGTCCTCCGGTTGCCGCGTGGCCGCGGCAAGCCTGGCGCCCCGTTTGTCCGTATCGCCCGACGCCGGTAAATCCGGAAACGATTCGATTGCCGCGATTCCAAATCGGGTCAGCGTGTCGCGGCATTGGCGCTGTCTGAATTCACCAAGCACGCCGACCTCGCGGCCTTGGGCGAGGCCCAGCGCCGCGCGCAACAGCGAAAAGCGCAGCCAATAATTTGGATTGTCCCACATCGCGTCGATCAGCACCGTTCCCTCGAATTGATGCGCTGTCGCTCGCGCAAGATCGTTCAGCATTTGGTCGACCGCCGTGCGCTTTCGCGAAATCTCGCGGCCCGCCGGCGAATTGTCCCGCCAAAAGGTATAAGCGCGGTCATAAGTGCGCTTAACCAGCATCTCGGCCGACAGCACCGGCGCAAACGTCATGCGTAGCCCAATTGTTCGCGCACCGCGCTCAGGATTGCTTCGCCGATGACCAGATCAACCGGCCCGTCGATATCGACTTCGTCGAAGGGTCGTTCCGTTTCGAAGGCAAGCGTTCGTTCGCCGTAAATGCTGCCTTGCTCCAACAGCGTCGCGGTCTTGGTCAGATAGAGCAGGCCGTTCTCATAAAAGGTGGGCGGCGCCGACGCCGATGGCGTATCCGGCGAGTAATTGCGGAAGAATCGGCCATGCGCGACCGTGCCGGTCTTGAGCCGCCGCCGGCTGACGGCAATCAGCGAATCGCATGGCTCGGCAAGGAAGCGCGCGAGCGCCCGCTCCACCATCGCGACCGGGCGCAGCGGATTGGTCGGCTGCAGCAGCATGACGCCGTCGAAATCGATGCCTTGCGCCCGCGCCTGCTCGGCCGCATGCATCAGCGCTTTGGTGATCGAACTTTCGTCGCCGGCCAACTCAGGAGGGCGGTCGATCACCGTCGCCCCGAATTTTCGTGCTATCGCGGCAATTTCAGAATCTTCCGTCGACACCACACAATGGACGTCCTTCAAACGCTGCGCCAAGGCGATGGACCACGCAATCAGCGGGCGGTCCCCGAATATTGCGATATTCTTGCCGACAAGCCGCTTGGAGCCCCCGCGGGCCGGGATTACGGCGAGGATCATGTTAGCGAAGCGACAGGTCCCGGTGGCGATAAGAATATTTGCTGTGCGCCGTCGGCATGTCGGTGAAGCGATAGCCCGATTCGCTCAGTCGGACCAATGGCAAGCTTCCGAGCACGCTACCGCAATCCGGGTGAATCGGGTCCCCCAGGCTCAACGATCCGGAGCGCGCGCCGACGGTCGCTTAAGCGACACCGACGCTTGCCGCCGGAACGTATACGCGAACTTCGCGGCCAAGCAACGATAGCAGAACAGCGACCCGCCGATCATCGGCGATGCGATCGAGTATGCCTTGATAGTCGACGAACAGGCCGTCGATGAGACGCACGGCACTGCCGGGCTTCAGACCGGCCGGCAGCCCGAGCGCAACGAAGCCGTCGTCATCCTCGCGTGCGCGAATTTCCTCGACCACTTTATGCGGCAGAGCCATCGGCTGATCGCCCGACACCACGAGCGAACTCACCCCGAAGGTCGATTGGACCGAGCGCCACTGGTCACGTGCAAGGTCGAGGAGAACAAAGAGATAGCGCGGAAACAGCGGCCGCGCGACAATGTCCGCGCGGCGGGCATGACGGCGCTGCCGCTGATAGCGCGGCATGTAGGTGGTGAAGCCCTGGCGGCGCAGATTGAATTCGGCGCGGCTTTCATTGTTCGGCTGCGTATGCACCACGTACCATTGCGACCCGCACATCATCGCGCCTCCTCCGGAACCGCGGGCCCGACGCGCAGCAGCGCCGGCGCATGCACGCAGCGGCTGCCGAACACTTCGATCGCCGCCTCATAGGTTTCCCGCGGATTGACCAACGTGGTCAGCAGCACCGCATCGACCTCGCCAAGTGCGTTGCTTTCCGCCTTTAAAACCTCGCGGTCGGCGGTGGCGGCGATCACGCCGACAATTTCCAGCGGGAATTCGCGCACGACGAGGCTGGCGATTTCCGCAAGGTCCCCATCGCCGATCAGCGCCAGCCGGCGCTGGCCGCGGGCAACGGCCTCTGCGAACAGAGCCGCGCATTGCGAGCGCGCGCGGCGAAAAAAGGCAAACGAATGAGCGAGATAGCTGGCGGTGAGCCGCGACTTTTCGGCAAAGCCCTGCGGCGTGAGATAATAGGTGTAGCGGCGAGGCGGAATTTGCCGTACCCGGATCAGCCCCTTGCGAATGCAGCGCCTGAGATAGGCGTTGGCAAGGCCGACGGCGATGCCGAGCTCATTGGCCACCGAACGCTGGGTGACGGCGGCGTCCTTCTCGACCACGTCGAGCACGCCAAGCACGATCTCGTCTTTGACGTGCTCGCGCCGGTCCATATTGGTTTCCGCCGCCGGCATCCCCTCTCCTGTTCATGGCGTGAACAAGAATTTTAGCGCCTTCATACAGCGTTCAAGGCGTGAACGTCAAGCCTTGCGCGCTGACGTTCGCAAGGCGGAAGGCAATGCTTTAACCAATAATTTCAATATCTTATATTTTAACCTGTCGCGTACGGAGGCGATGACAGAGGCTCGCAACGAGCGGCGCCGTCGCAAATGTCCGGCCTTTTCCAGGACGCGCAGCTACCGCTGTCCTGAGGCTACCGGTACGATTGCTCCCTGCATGCCCGCACCGCGCCTCATCTACCTGGTGACCGAGGACTGGTATTTCGTCGCGCACCGACTGCCGATGGCGCGCGCGGCCAAGGGCGCGGGTTTCGAGGTCCATGTCGCAACCCGGGTGGCCAACCACGCAGCCGCGATCGAGAGCGAAGGTTTCATCCTGCATCCGCTCGGCTGGCGGCGCGGTAGCCTCGACCCGCTGCATCTGCTTTCGGCCGTGAGCGAAGTGCGTGGCGTTTACCGGCGGGTGCGCCCGGCGCTTGCCCATCATGTCGCGTTGGTTCCGACTGTCGTCGGGTCGATGGCCGCACTCGGCCTGCCGGTCATCTGTCTGAACGGTCTGGCCGGATTGGGCTTTGCTTTCACCTCACGCACAGCCAAAGCCGCCATCATTCGCTTTACCGTCAAGCGATTGCTGCGATGGCTGCTGCCCCGCAAGCATGCCATGGTGCTGGTTGAAAACCCCGACGATCGCGCCGCCATCCGATCGTTCGGCGTGAAGGACGAGAATATCGTGCTGGTCCACGGATCGGGCGTCGATATCGACGCGCTAAGGCCGCTGCCGGAGCCGCCACCACCGATCGCGGTCGGCTTTGCCGGCCGGCTGCTGACCGACAAAGGCGTGCCGACATTGGTCGCCGCACATAAGCTGCTCGCCCGGCGTGGTCGCCCGATCACTTTTCTCATCGCCGGCGAGGCCGATCCGGCCAATCCGGCATCGATCCCGCAAGCCACCATCGCGGAATGGCGGCGGCAGCCTGGGCTCACATTTCTCGGCTACGTGACGGACATCCGGACGCTGTGGGCGAAAGCACATATTGCGGTGCTGCCGTCACTGCGGGAAGGACTGCCGGTCAGTCTGCTGGAGGCCGCCGCTTGCGGCCGTCCGATCGTGGCCACTGACGTCCCGGGGTGCCGCGAGATTGCGCGGCCGAACCTCAATGCCCTGCTGGTGCCCGCCAACGATGCCGCCGCATTGGCCGAGGCCATCGAAAGGCTGGCCGGCGACGCGGATTTGCGACGGCGTTTCGGCGCCGCCGGCCGCACGCTGGTCGAAAGCGAATTCTCTAGCGCGCGCATCGGCCGCGACATCGTTGCGCTCTATAACCGCCTGCTTGCGCCGGCACCGCGCTGAAAGGCTGCTATTGCCGGCATCGGGACCTCCCGGATAGACACTGTGCCGACCAGCCGAATGGCGACGAACGATAGGAATCGAACCGTGGCGCATGCGCGCAAGATTGCCGTCATCGGCTTGGGCTATGTCGGCCTGCCGGTGGCGGTAGCGTTTGCGCGCGGCGGCGCGAGCGTCATCGGCTTCGACATCAACCCGCAACGCGTCGCCGAGATCGCAGCCGGGCAAGACCGAACCCGCGAGGTCGCAGCGGAGGATTTGCAGCGCGCCGCTGCGCGTTGGACGTCCGATCCGCGCGAGCTTGCCGGCGCCGACTTCTTTATTGTCACCGTGCCGACGCCGATCGACGACAAACTAAAGCCCGATCTCGGCGCGCTGCTCAAGGCCACGGAACTGGTCGGCGGCGCGCTCAAGCGCGGCGACATCGTCGTTTTCGAATCGACCGTCTACCCGGGCGCCACCGAGGAAGAATGCCTCCCGGTGCTTGAGCGCGTCTCCGGCCTTACCGGCGGACGCGATTTCACGGTCGGCTATTCACCCGAGCGCATCAATCCGGGCGACAAAACGCACCGCTTCGAGACTATCACCAAGGTCGTGGCCGGACAGGATGCGCGCACCTTGCAAATCATCGCGGCCGTCTACGGCTCGGTGGTGGGCGCCGAAATTTATCGGGCACCGTCGATCAAGGTCGCGGAAGCCGCCAAAGTAATCGAGAACACGCAACGTGACCTCAACATCGCTTTCATGAACGAACTGTCCGAGTTGTTTCACGTGCTCGGTATCGACACGGCCGATGTCCTCGCCGCCGCGGGCACGAAGTGGAATTTTCTTCCCTTCACGCCGGGGCTGGTCGGCGGCCACTGCATCGGCGTCGATCCCTACTATCTGACCCATCGCGCCAAACAGGCGGGCTTCGAGCCGAAAATCATTCTCGCCGGGCGGCGCGTCAACGACGCGGTCGGAACGAAAATCGCGCGCCAATGTCTGCGCTTGATCGAGGCCGGCGGCCGGCGCGCAGAACGCGTGAGCGTGCTCGGCTTGACCTTCAAGGAAAACGTGCCGGATATCCGCAATTCGAAAGTGGTCGACATCGTTCGCGAACTATCGGCGGCCGGCATTGCCGTGCAGGTGCACGATCCCATCGCGGATGCCACGGACGCCTGTCGTGAGTACGGCATCGAGCTTGCTGGCCTCGACGCGCTGCAGCCCGCCGACGCAGTGGTGCTGGCGGTCGCGCATGAGCAATATGATGCCGGCTGGCCGCTGATCATGCCGCTGCTGCGCGACGGCAAAGGGGTTGTCATTGACGTCAAGGCGCGGCTCGATCGCAACCGGATTCCGGCCGGCGTTGAGCTTTGGCGCCTCTAGCCGTGACCGGCGCGCTTGCATTCGTTTTTATTTGCTCCGCGCTGTCCAGCGCCGGGCTGATCTGGCTGCTCAAGCCGCTGTGGCGTCAATACGCGCTGGCCAAGCCCAATGCGCGCTCCTCCCACAAGACACCGACGCCGCAAGGTGGCGGCATCGTGGTCGTCGCCGTCACAATCGGCGTTGTCGGATTAGCGACGGCATTGATGCCTTCCGCGGCTGGTGAGCCGCGGCGCCTGGCGATGGTATTCGCGGCCGCCGTTGCGCTTGCCGTTATCGGCGCCTTCGATGACGTGCGGGCGTTAGCAGCAGCGCCACGCCTGCTCTTTCAGACGGCGGCCGTCGTCGTCGTGATTGCAGCACTGCCGCCCGATCTGCGCGTCGTTCCTGCCTTCCCGTGGTGGATTGAACGCGCGCTTATTCTGCTTGGCGGCGTCTGGTTCGTGAACCTTACCAATTTCATGGACGGCATCGATTGGATGACGGTCGCCGAAGTCGTACCGCTGACCGTCGCACTGACGCTGTTCGGCTTAATAGGTGCGCTGCCGGCACAAGCGACGCTGGTTGCGCTCGCGCTTTGCGGCGCGACGGTCGGTTTTGCGCCTTTCAACCGGCCTGTGGCGGTGCTGTTTCTCGGCGACGTCGGCAGCCTGCCGCTCGGCCTGCTGATGGGATGGCTGCTGACATTGCTGGCAGGCGACGGCCATCTCGCGGCAGCGCTGCTGCTGCCGCTCTATTACCTCGCCGACGCGACCGTCACGCTGCTGCGGCGGCTCGCCAAGGGCGAGCCGATCATGCAGGCGCATCGGACGCATTTCTATCAGCGCGCCATGGACGGCGGCTTCAGTGTCCGGCAGATTGTCGCCTGCGTGTTTCTGGTAAATGTGATCTTGGCGGCGCTTGCGGCGGCAACGTTGTTCAACGCGAGGCCGGTGCTTCATGCCGCGGCCTTGCTCGCAGGCTGCGGCTTGGTCGCCTGGCTGCTGTTCGTCTTCGCCCGTGGCAAAAAGCGGTCGTCAATGTGACGCCAGCGCTTGATCCACTGCTGCGATGACCTGCGCCGGTTCCAGTTCGTCGAGGCACTGGCTGTAACTTTCGAGCCGCCGCTCGCAGCCTTCGAGCCGGCAGGGCATGCACGGCAATGGATTCTGCACCAGCCAGACATTGCCGCGTTGTTGGATGCGTCCGGCAGCCTCCCACATGGTGTCGAGGCCGCCGACCGGCCACGGGCCCCACTGGCGCGGATCGGTCGGCCCGAACAGCGCCACGGTCGGACAGCCGGCGGCGGCGGCAAGATGCGTCACCGAGGTGTCGGGGCCGATATAGATGCGCGCGTTCGATAGCAGATCGGCAAGCTGCGGCCAGTCGAGCTGGCCGTCAAGCCGAGTGATGCCTACGCCGTCATTCCACACCATATCGAGATAACGCCGCTCGTCGGCGGCGGGACCGCCGGTCGCGATAACCTCGAGGCCGCGTGCGGCAAGCGCCCGCGCGAGTTCGCGCCAGCCGTTCGCGGTCCATTGCTTGTAGCGAAACATCGGCGCGGCATGGATCACCGCATAGCTGCCGCCGGGCGGGACATTTGCGTCCGCCGCGCGCGGACAAACCAGTTCCGGCACGCGCGCGATGCCGATGAGATCGGCAAGCCGCAACATTTCTTCCACCCGGTGCACGCCGGGCTCGATGAGCATGCTGCGGCGGTGAGCGAGCCGCTTCAATCGCCCATTCAATCGCGGCTCGAACGGACCGACGCAAGCGCGCCCGGCAATCGCCGCAAATAAAGTCGGCCGGTCCCCGCTCTGGGTAGAGATGGCAAGGTCGTACTTCCGCCACAGCCGCGCCGCCAGCGTCAGGCTCTGCCAAGAGGTCGGCCGCGCCGGCATTGCGACGATGCCGTCAATGTCGGGATTGCCTTGCAGGATGCCGACCGTGTCGGCGAACACCAGCGCATCGATGGCAGCGTCGGGCCAGGCCCGCCGCAAGCTGCGGACGAGCGGCGTGGTCAGCAGCACGTCGCCGAGCCGGCGCAGCGCGACGACCAGAATGCGCGGCTTGGCCGGAAGCTCGATCCGCTTCATGGCGATCGTGTGGGCGCTGCCGCGGCGGCGTCCGGCGTCAGATGTTTGAGCACCATGCCACCGGCAACACCGACGCCGAAGACGTAGACCCAGCCTTGCACGAAATCGAACAGATGCGAGTTGAACAGCGAGCCGACGACGTTCTGCACGACCACGACAAGCCCGATCCATTCGACCAGGCCGTTGCCGCGAAACAGCAGCCAATGGGCAATCCACATCGCCCACAGCAGGCAGACACCGATGAGCCCCAGCTGAATCGCCACCGCGAAAGTCTGATTGTGCGGATTGGAGGTCGGCGTTCCCGCAGCACCGGTGTGCCCGACCGCCGCGCGAGTGAACAGAACGCCGATCGAGCCGGTGCCGTGCCCGATGAGCGGCGCCTCACGCACGAACGCGATGGATTTTTTCCAGAATTCGATGCGCTCGCCCGTCGAGTTCCTTTTATCGGTTGCCTCGTACTTCTGCAGGTCGGTCCAAATGGCCATCGTGCGTTCACGCAAATAGGGCGAGGTGAACCAGGCGATGGCACCCAACGCGATAACACCGACGAAAAATATTGCGACGCCCCTGCCGCTCAATGTTTTGAATGCAAGGATGACAAGCAACGCCAGCATGACGACCAGCGCGGTGCGCCCGGCGGCGATAAACAGGACATTGGCGAGCATCCCGAGCGCGAGGATCAGCACGCCGATGAGCCAGGCCCATGCACGGCGCCGATAGAAGTCGCGCGCCAAAAACAGCAGGCCGAAAATGCAGGTGACGAACTCGCCGCTCTGCGTGGCGGCATTCTTGACGGGTACGCCATAGTTTTCAAACGCGCGCGGCCACCACAGCGACGGCCAAATCGAAATGACGGTCGAAAGCACGAGCAGCAACGCGCAAGCGATAACGTAGCCGCCGAACACGCAGAGGCCGCGGTTCGAGCGGCGGAACTGCGCGAAAAGCAGCGGGATCGCCAGCAGCTTGAACAACGGATCGAGCCCGTGCCACCGCGCAAGCCAAGGAACATCCGCCCACAGCGTGCCGACCGCGCCCAAGAGCACCAGCAATACCGGCAGCGCGCCCGCCACCGTCGTCAGTTCGCGCCCTACGTCACGGATATTGAGGCTTGGCACTAAAACAATCAGCCACAACACTATCAGGATGGCAGTCGCCGACGTCGACCACGGCAACGCTGCCGCCACGGCAACGACCAGCACATCGGCAAAGCGCGCGAGTCGCATACGGTCGAACCGGCCTGCGATCGAGGCATCTGCCATCGCTCAACCTACCGTCTCGGCGGGCGCGGCAGCCGGCTGCAATGAGGAAAGCCCGCGATGGGCGCGGACGCGGTTGCCGGCGATGCTATTCGCCAGCTTGCGCTCGTTGTCGGCGAGCCCGGAGCGATCCGCCTCGGCATGCCAAAGGTGCAGCACGCCGGTTGCAAACACACCGTCCTTACGGTGCACGCCGGCGTGCAGCAGACGCACCAATATATCGGAATCCTCCCGACCCCAGCCGTTGTAATCGGCGTCGAAGCCGTCGACGCGGTCGAGATCGCTGCGCCAAACCGCGAGATTGCAGGAACGCGCGCCGCGCCAAGCCCGTTGCCGCAACCGCCGCAGCGGCCCAAGCGGCAAGCGCAGCAGCGCCGCAATGCGATTGACCCTGCCTTTCCCGCGTTGCTTGACCCAATCGATGAAGCGCCAGCGTTCCGGCATAAGCTTTTCCGCAAGCACTTGCTGCGTGAGTGCCGGCGAGAGCAGAATACGGTTGCCGGTAACGAAGCAGCCGTGCTCGGCCAGCCGCCGATGGATTGCGACAAAGTCCGGCCGCGCGATGCAGTCGCCGTCAAGGAAAATGACGTAGGTGCCGCGCGCGGCAACAATGGCGCGATTGCGGATTTCGGCCGCGCGAAAGCCGCGATGCTCGTGCCAGACATGGGCAAGACGGCGACCGACCTTGCCCTTCCATCGTCGCAGCACTTCGCCGGTGGCCGGCCCCGATCCGTCGTCGGCCACCACTACCTCGAAATCCCGGTCGCTTTGGCCTGCGAGCGAGCGCAGCACCGCGTCGAGCGCATCATCGCGGTTGAAAGTCGTGACGACGATCGAAATCAGATCAGCCATGATCAGGCACGCTGCCGCCCCGCCAGCCAGGCCTTCATGTACTTGTAATAGGCGCCCTCCGCATTGGCGACCGCCAGCAAAAAGCCTTCGGGGCCGTCGAGAAAGCCGAGTTGCACGAAATAGCAACGCAAGAAAGTCCACAGACCGTGGGCGATCCCAGACGAAAACGTCACCTTGCGTTTCGATTCCAACACGTCCTCGGCCCCCGAGGTCGAATAGATGTTCATCTTCGTAATCGAATCCTGCAGCCGGCGAATCGGGATATGGGTCAGCGGCGTCGCAAGCCGCTCGACCTTGCCGTCACAAATTACCCGGGTATGAACGCGATGCTCCGAGAAACGGCCGCGGTTGCGCCGGAACAGCCTGATCACATAATCGGGATACCAGCCCGAATGGCGCATCCAGCGCCCGCAAAAGGACGACATACGCGGCACCTCAAATCCATCGGCCCGGTCGTGTTCGATCGCCTGCTTGATCTCCGCCGCCAGCGCGGGCGGTACGCGTTCGTCGGCGTCAAGCATGAGCACCCAGTCGCCCGTCGCATGCGATAGCGCTATGTTTTTTTGCGCGCCGTGATCGGTCCACGGATGCTGATAAACGACGGCCCCGTGCTTCTCGGCGATCGTAACGGTATCGTCCGTGCTGCCGCCGTCGACCACCACGCGCTCGTCACAGAAGCTCAGGCTATCCAGACAATCGGCAATATTGACGGCTTCGTTGCCGGTAATGGTGATCGAGCTCAACCGCGGCATCGTCGCCCTCCTACCAACAATTCGACTGGGCATAACGCCGAAAACGTCGCGTGCCGCAATCTAGCGGTCCTTGTCGGAATTGGCGCGCTCGATCATAGCGCTGGTCGAATAGCCGGGCACAAGGTCGACAAGAATCACCTCGCCTCCCTCGGCTTCCACAAGGTCGCGGCCGACCACCTGTTCGAGCGTGTAGTCGCCGCCTTTGACCAGCACGGTCGGCTTCACGCGCGCGATCAACTGTTCCGGCGTGTCCTCGTCGAACACGACGACCAGATCGACCGCTTCCAACGCCGCCAGCACCTCGGCGCGCGCCTCGACCGGCTGCAGTGGGCGGCCTTCGCCTTTCAGCCGCGTGACCGAGGCATCGCCGTTCAGGCCGACCACCAGCCGGTCGCAGGCCGCCCGCGCGCCGGCCAATAGCCGCACGTGACCGGGATGCAGCAGATCGAAGCAGCCATTGGTGAAGCCGACACGCAGGCCCTGCCGCCGCCATTGGACGAGGTGCTCGTCGAGCAGCGCCCAATCGAACACGATCTTCTCCTCCGGCGCGCGCGAGGCCGCCGGCAGAATGCGCGAGCGCAGTTCGGCGGCCGATAAAGTCGCGGTGCCGCGTTTGCCCACGACCACCGCGGCGGCCGCATTGGCGGCGCGCATGGCGGACTCGAAGTCCGCCTCCATCGCCAGCATAGCGGCGAGCACCGCGGCCACCGTATCGCCGGCGCCCGAAACATCGCGCACGCGCACCGCATAGGCCGGCACATGCACCGCGCCGGCTTCGCTCACCAAGGTCATACCGGCTTCGCTGCGGGTGACGAGCACCGCCTCGGCCTCGACTTCATCGGCAAGCGCTTCCGCCGCCGCGATGACCTCCGCATCGGTCGACGCGCGTCGATGGGTCGCCTCCGCCAGCTCTTGCCGGTTCGGCGTGATCAGCGTGGCGCCGCGGTAGACGCTGTAGTCGCGGCCCTTGGGATCGACCACGATGGGCTTGCCCAGCTCGTTGGCCGCGTCGATGACCGCGCGCACGACGCGCGCGCTCAGCGTGCCCTTGGCATAATCGGAAAGGACCACCGCGCCGACCTTCGGCATCGCCTCGATCGCATGCGCGAGCAAGGCATCCTCGGCCTCGCTATCCACGGGTGTCGCATCTTCCCAATCGGCGCGCAGCAGGTGAGTCGAATGATGCTCGGACACAAAGCGCAGCTTGCGCGTGGTCTGCCGCTCGCTGTCGATCACCAAATGAAACTCGATCAGCGGCTGATCGGCGAGCGCCGCCCGCAACGCCTGCCCGGCTTCGTCCGCGCCGACCACGCCGACGAAAATGCAGCGTGCGCCGAGCGCCACGAGGTTGCGCGCGACATTGCCGGCGCCGCCGATCATGGCTTCGCTGCGCTTGACAGCGATCACCGGCGCCGGCGCCTCCGGCGAGATGCGCGAAACGTCGCCATAGATGAACTCGTCCAGCATCAGATCGCCGATGCAGAGCACGGTCTGCTCGGCGAGCGCGGAAAGCTGGGTGTCGAAGTCGAACATCAGCGATAGCGGTCTGCGCGGTCGAGATAACCGGTAACGTATTGGCCGACCGCCGTCTCCAGCGGCGTGAAATCGGCGTTATACCCGGCGCGACGCAGATTCTCGACCCGTGCCTGCGTAAAATACTGGTACTGGCCGCGGATTGCCTCCGGCATGTCGATATATTCGATGTTCGGCGGCCGCCGCAGCGCCTTGAACATGGCGGTGATCAGGTCGCGGAAGCTTTCCGCCTTGCCGGTGCCGACATTGAAGATGCCGTTGACCGAAGAAGCCTCGATCAGCCAGCGCAGCACGGCGATGGCGTCGTCCACATAGATGAAATCGCGGCGCTGGTCGCCGTCCGCAATGCCTTCCCGGTGCGACTTGAACAAACGGATCGTCTTGCCGGCTTTGGCATCGTCGAACACCTTGGACAACACGCTCGCCATGGCGCCCTTGTGATATTCGTTCGGGCCGTAGACGTTGAAGAACTTCAGGCCCACCCAATGCGGCGGCAGTCTCTCTTTTTTGCGAAAGCGGTCGGAAATGGCGAGATCAAACAGGTGCTTGCTCCAGCCGTAAAGATGCATCGGCCTGAGCTTGCGCAAGGCCGCAAGCGACCAGTCGTCGTCGAAGCCCTGGCTGCCGTCGCCATAGGTCGCCGCCGACGAGGCATAGATGAAAGGCGTGCGCGCGGTCGTGCACCAATCGAGCAGGCGCAGCGATAGGCGGAAATTGTTTTCCATCACCAGGTCGCCGTCGGTGGCGGTGGTATCGGAAATGGCGCCCAAATGGATAACGGTGTCGAGCTTGCGGCTGTCGAGCCAGTTCATCAGTTCAGCGGGCGGCACGATATCGGCGATCTGCCGCTCGGCGAGATTGCGCCATTTGGCGTCGTCGTGGCCGAGCTTGTCGTTGACTACGACGTCGCTCGCGCCCGCCTCGTTGAGGCTTGCCACCACGTTTGAGCCGATGAAGCCGGCGCCGCCGGTGACCAGAAACATTCGTGATCCTCGCTTTCGGCGCCCTCCTTTGCCTCAGTCTGGCGACCTGTGCAATGTGGCCCGGCAAACCCAAATCCGGTAGCCCGCGCCAAGCCATGAGCCAGGACGAAACGCCAGCGCCGGTCCTCATCGTTCCTTACGTGTGGATCGGCGACTTCGTCCGCTGTCATTCGGTGGTGAAGCTGCTGCGCGCGCAAGCGCCCGAGCGGCCGGTGGATATCGTCAGCAGCACGCTGTGCGCGCCGCTCGCCGACTACATGCCCGGCATCCGCAGCTCGATCGTCATCGACCTGCCGCGACGGCGGCTTGGGCTTGCCTTGCAGCGGCAACTCGCCGCCCGGCTGCGGCAAGGCCATTACGCGCAGGCGCTGGTGATGTCGCGCAAATGGAAAGCGGCCTTGGCGCCCTTTCTCGCCGGAATTCCAATTCGCACCGGCTTTGCCGGCGAAGTCCGTTTCGGCCTGGTCAACGATATGCGCTTCGGCGAGCGCAAACTCCCCCGCATGATCGATCGCATGGGGGTGCTGGCTTTGCCGAAAGGCGCTAAGCCGCCGGCCGAATGGCCGCTGCCCGAACTGGTCGTACCACCGGGCGGGGTCGCCGAATGGCGCGAGCGGCGGGGCCTCGCCGCTGACAGCCGGCCGATCATCACTTTGGCGCCTGGCGCCGTCGGCGCCGGCAAGGCCTGGCCGCCGGGTCATTATGCGGACCTTGCCCGCGCGCTCACACAAGACGGCGCATCGATCTGGGTACTGGGCGGGCCGAACGAGACGCCGATCGCCGCGCATATCGCCGCCGCCGCGGGAAACCGCGTGCGCGATCTCACCGGCAACGACCTGCGCAACGCCATTATTGCGGATGCCTGGGCTGATGCCGCGGTGACCAATGATTCGGGCCTGATGCACGTGGCGGCGGCGCTTGGTACGCCGACGGTGGCAATCTTTGGACCGACCAGCCCGTGGCACTGGAAGCCGCTCAATCGACTCGCCGCCGTCTTGGAGCCGCCGGGCGACGAAGCCGCCCGCCAACGCGCGCGCCTCGAAGGCAACGACGCGGTCTCCCACCGCCGCACCGCGGACGTTTCGGTGGCGACCGTGCTGGCGGCGGTACGCGACGTGTTGGCCAAACCGAGGCGGCCGTCATGAGCGCGTCGGACACGGTCTCGCCGAGATGATGCTCTCTCGGGAACGGAAAACGCGGCCGCTGGTAGCGAATCGGTCGATAACTATCTGATGCGCGGACCGATTCCGTGCTATCAAGGCGGCATTGCGAGGTAACAAGTATGGCCCAGCCGCGGCCTATCGATAGCCTGGACGAACGCGCGCAAGCCGCGATCGATGCGGCGCTGCGCACCCTCGAGGTTGAGGGCGACGGCATTGCCGCGCTGGCAGCCGCGTTGCGCGACGGGCTCGGCGGCAGCTTCGTCGCCGCCGTCGAATTGCTGCGCGCCGCGCAGGGACGCGTGATCGTCACCGGCATGGGCAAATCCGGCCATGTCGCGCGCAAAATCGCCTCGACGCTCGCCTCCACCGGTACGCCGGCGCTGTTCGTGCATCCGGCCGACGCCTCGCACGGCGATCTCGGCATGATCGCCAAGGACGACGTCATCCTCGCTTTGTCCTGGTCGGGCGAAACCGCGGAAATGAAGAATCTCACCGACTATTCGCGCCGGCACAGGATCAAGCTGATCGCCATGACCGCCATTCAGGACAGCGCGCTCGCCAAAGCGGCGGATCTGCTGCTGCTGCTGCCGCAGTCGCGCGAGGCATGCCCGCATAATCTCGCCCCCACCACCTCATCGCTGATGCAGCTTGCGCTCGGCGATGCGCTCGCCATCGCTCTCTTGGAAAGCCGCGGATTCACGGCGGTCGATTTCGGCCTATTGCATCCCGGCGGCAAGCTCGGCGCCTTGCTCAAATTGGTCGGCGACATCATGCACAGCGGCTCTTCGGTGCCGCTCAAGCCGCTCGGCACGCGCATGTCGGACGCGATCCTCGAAATGACCACCAAGGGATTTGGCTGCGTCGGCATCGTCGACGCGCGCGGCCAACTCGCCGGCATCATCACCGACGGCGATCTGCGCCGGCATATGCGCAACGATCTACTCGACGCCATTGTCGAGGACGTCATGACGCGCGGACCGAAAATCGTGCGGCCCGGTCAGCTGGTCAGCGAGGCGCTGGAGATTCTCAATGCCACTAAGGTGACTGCGTTGTTCGTGGTCGAGGCCGGTGAGCCGCTCGGCATCGTCCACGTGCACGATCTCTTGCGCGTCGGCGCAGCCTAAGCGGTCAGCGCGGCAAACGCTCCACGGCCTTCAGTACCTCACCGACGGCAGGCGGTGCGCCTTGCGTGCCCAGCACGGCAATGGGCCCCGGGCCGACCGGCCCCGTCAATCCGGGCTTGCTGCCGGCGAAGATTGCGACCAGTGGAACGCCGAGCGCGGCGGCAAGATGCAGCAAGCCGGTGTCGACGCCGACCACGAAAGCGGCACCAGCGATCAGCCGCGCCACGGCATCGAGCGGCTGCCTCGCGCCGACCCGCGCTTCTGGCAGCGCCGCGGCGATCCGCTCGGCGCGGGCGCGCTCGATCGCGGTTCCCCAGGGCAGGATCAGGTCGAGGCCGCCGAGGACACGGCCGAGCGCGATCCAGTTCGCTTCCGGCCATTCCTTCTCGGGCCGGGCGGTTGCATGCAGCAGCACCGCATAGCGGCCGCCGGGCGCGGCCAAGGCCGCACGGTTGAGGCCATAGTCGGGCGCGCCTTGCGGCGTATAGCCGAGCGCATGCCCCGTGAGGAGGCGATTGCGCTCGACCGCGTGCAGGTCGCGGCTCACGCTATAGCGCCGATCGTATAAAGCCGAGGCGAGCGGCTCGCGGATGCTGCGGCGATCGTAACCGTGGCGGCGGCCGCGGGCGAGGCGAGCGGCAATCGCCGAACGCAGCAGACCTTGGCTGTCGATTATTTCGTCGAAGCGGCGCGAGCGGAGCTTGCGCAGACCCGCGGCAAACTCGGCGAAGGTGGATGGCGCATAAAGCGCCTTGCGCCAGCGCCGCAAGGCGACCGGAATGACCTCGGCGACATCCGGATGCAGTGCGACCAGTGGTACGAAGGCTTCCTCCACCAGCCAGCTGAATTTCGCCTCAGGACGCGCCCGTCGCGCTTCGGTGAGCGCCGGCATATGATGGATCACGTCGCCGAGGGAAGAGGTCTTGATGAAAAGGATGTCGGCCATATCGCGGTTGCCATCCCATATACCGGTCATTAAGCATGACCGCCATAAGCATGGCCGTTCGCCCTCCGCTCTAAGTGCATTTTTATGGCCGAAGGCTAGAACCCAACGACCATCTTAAGGACGCTCATGACGATCCTGGTCACCGGCGGAGCCGGCTATATCGGAAGCCACATGGTGCACGAGCTGGTCGGCGCCAACGAGCCCGTGGTGGTGCTCGACAACCTTTCGACCGGTTTCCGCTTCCTGATCCCCGCCTCGGTGCCTTTCGTCGCCGGCTCGACCGGCGATCGCGATCTGGTGAGCAAATTGTTGAGCCGCTTTGGGGTCGAAGCCATCATCCATTTCGCCGCCTCGATCGTAGTGCCGGACTCGGTGCGCGATCCGCTCGGCTACTACCGCAACAACACGATGAACACCTGCACCCTGCTCGACGCGGCGGTCGAAGCAGGCGTGAAGCATTTCATCTTCTCCTCCACCGCAGCGGTCTACGGCAATGCCGAGCGGGTTCCGGTCCGCGAGGACGCGCCCACGCCGCCGATTTCGCCTTACGGCAGTTCCAAGCTGATGTCTGAGATCATTCTGCACGACACCGGCCGGGCGTACGATCTCCGCTTCGTCATTCTGCGCTACTTCAACGTCGCGGGCGCCGATCCGCAGCAGCGCACCGGGCAATCGACCGCGGGCGCCACGCATCTCATCAAGGTGGCCTGCGAGGCCGCGCTCGGCAAGCGCGCGAAGATCGACGTCTACGGCACCGACTATCCGACCAGCGATGGAACCTGTGTGCGCGACTACATCCATGTCAGCGATCTGGCGCGCGCGCATTCGTCGGCACTTGCCTATCTGCGCCGCGGCGGCGCCAGCGCCACGTTCAACTGCGGCTACGGTCACGGCTATTCGGTGCTGGAAGTGCTCGACGCGGTACGCCGCGTCAGCCGGAACAATTTTCCCGTCGAGATCACCGGCCGTCGGCCGGGCGATCCACCGGCCCTGGTCGCCGATGTCGAACGCATCCGCACGCGGCTTGATTGGCGGCCCCACTTCGACGATCTCGATACCATCGTCGCGCACGCGCTTACCTGGGAGCGGCGGCTGTCGGCGATGCGCGCGGGCGCTGCTTGATCGCCGGCTGAACAGGTCGAATCCGCCTTTTTACCGCCTTTAGGCTTGAAAATTCCCCGTTCGGCAGGCAAGGCTGCGGCTGGAGCGCCGCAACATCAGCCTCAGCCCAACCGAGGGCGGATGAACGACCAGATCCTGCCAGCTGCCGCCGATGCGCATTATGGCGCCATCGCTTTGATCCGGCGATTGCTTACCGAGCAGGGCCTGGCGCATTGGCACAAATATGCGATCGCCTTCACTTTGATGGCAGTGGCCGCCGGCTGCACGGCGCTGAGCGCTTACCTGATCGGCGACGTCATCAACGAGGCGTATGTTTCGCACAATTTTCCCGCCATCATCACGCTCGGCATCATCACTGTCGCGCTGTTCACCACCAAGGGTCTGGCGACCTACGGCCATAGCGTGATGCTTTCGCGCATCGGCAACCGCATCGTCGCCGACAATCAGCGCGCCGTCTTCGCCAAGCTGCTGAACGAGGGCCTCGGCTTTTTCTCCGACCGGCACTCGACCGAATTCATCGCCCGCCTTTCCGCCGGCGCAGCGGCGGCGACGCAGATCATCAACCTGCTGATCACATCGGTCGGACGCGATCTGCTGTCGCTGATCGGGCTGGTGACTGTGATGGCGGTGCAGGATCCGCTGATGTCGTTCTTCAGCTTCGTGGTGGCGCCGCCGGCCTTCTTCGTGTTGCGCAAGCTGATCCGCCGCATTTACGCGATCGCGCGCAGCCAATTCCATGGCAACACGCGTATTATCGAGACTTTGCAGGAGACGCTGCAGGGCATCCGCATCGTCAAGGCGTTCACGCTCGAGGATGTCATGCGCGAGCGCTTTGACCGCAACGTCGCCGCGGTCGAGCACGAGGCCAACAAGATGGCGCGGGTCGCCAACCGGGCGAGCCCCTTGATGGAAACGCTGGGCGGCTGCGCCATTGCCATCGCCATCACCTATGGCGGCTATCGGGTGATCGAGACGGGCGCCACGCCCGGGCAATTTTTCTCGTTCATCGCCGCCTTCCTGCTCGCCTACGAGCCGGCCAAGCGGCTCGCCCGCCTGAATATCGAACTCAACAGCGGGCTGGTCGGCGTGCGCATTCTGTTCGAGGTGCTCGACACCCCGCCGAGCGAGCCGCTCGACGACGATAAGCCGGCGCTGCAGGTGACGGCCGCCCGGCTCGAACTCGACGGCGTCCACTTCGTCTATCGCAGCGACGAGCCGGTGCTGCGCGGCATGTCCTTTGTCGCCGAACCGGGAAAACTGACCGCGCTGGTCGGGCCGTCCGGCGGCGGCAAGACCACCGTGTTCAACCTCATTCTGCGCTTCTACGCGCCGGATCGCGGCAGGATTCTCATCGATGGGCAGGATATCGGCCGGGTATCGCGCCGCTCCTTACGCCAGCACGTCGCTTACGTGGGGCAGGACGTATTTCTGTTCAAAGGCAGCATTCGCGACAACATCGCCTTCGGCAAGCCGGACGCCAGCGAGGACGAAATCGTCGCCGCCGCCAAAGCGGCTTATGCGCACGATTTCATTCTTTCTTTTCCGCGCGGCTACGACACGCCGGTCGGCGAGCACGGTCTGCAATTATCCGGCGGTCAGCGCCAGCGCATCGCCATCGCTCGTGCGCTGATCAAGAATGCGCCGATCACCCTGCTCGACGAAGCGACCGCAGCGCTCGATTCGGAATCGGAATTGCAGGTGCGCGAGGCGATGGAGCATCTCTGCCGCGGCCGCACCACGTTGGCCATCGCGCACCGGCTGCACACCGTCTCGCATGCCGATCGCATCCATGTGGTCGAGGACGGCCGCGTGGTCGAATCCGGGAGGCACGACGAGCTTTTGCGCAAGGGCGGCCGCTACGCCTCGTTCTATCGGCTGCAGCTCAAGGAGCAGGAGCGGCCCGCGCCAGTCGCGGCGGTGGCTTCAACGGGCTGAAACGCAAATCCCGGACGCTCGGATTCCCGCCTTGTTCGGAAAGGGGGAATACGATACCGGATGGCCCGCAAGACCCCGTCCTATTTCGCGATCTCAAAGGCAAAATTTCCCATGAGCGTGGATTACGTCATTGCGCCGCCGCCGCAGGCGGCGATCGCTGTTGCCGCCACAAGCAAGCTTTTTCCCGTGCGCCGCATCTGGTGCGTCGGCCGCAATTACATGGAGCACATCCGCGAAATGGGCCAGGACGAGCGGGCGCCGCCGTTCTTTTTCGCCAAGCCCGCCGACGCCATCGTGCCGGACGGCGGCACGGTGCCCTATCCCTCGCTCACCAAGGACATGCATCATGAGGTCGAGCTGGTGGTCGCGCTCAAGAGCGGCGGCCGCAATATCGCAGTCGATAAGGCCAACGACTGCATCTACGGCTATGCGGTCGGCATCGATCTGACCCGACGCGACCTGCAAATCGCCTCGCGCGACCTCAAGCGGCCGTGGGAAGTCGGCAAGGCCTTCGACCACTCGGCGCCTTGCGGGGCGCTCCGGCCTGCCAGCGAAATCGGCCATCCGGGCAAGGGCCGCATCGTCCTCAAGGTCAACGGCCAGGTACGCCAGGACGGCGATCTCAACCAGATGATCTGGAACGTGCCGGAGACGATCTCCAAGCTCTCGGAAATGGTCGCGCTCGCGCCGGGTGACGTCATCATGACTGGCACGCCCTCCGGCGTTGCCGCCACGGTTGCCGGCGACAGGCTCGAAGGCGAGATCGAGGGCGTTGGCAAACTGACCATCACGATCGGTCCGCCGCTCAAATAGCCCTCAAAAGGCCAAATTCGCCCTGAAAACCGCCCTTCGCGACGGAACTTTCGTCGTGCGGTTGTCGTTAAGAAATTTTAAAAGCCGGGGCGTCAGGCTGCGATTCGTCTGTCAGGGGACTTTCCGATGGGCCAAGCCGTTAGAACCAACCGCTATGCTTTTTCGGCCGAAGCCGACCCCGCCAGGATGGCCGAGCAGATCATGCAATATGCGCCCGCCACCGACGCGGATGCGCTGAAGTTGTTGCGTGCGAGCTTTCCCCATTGCCCCTTGAGCGCGCGGGTCGCCGCCCTTGCCTTCCTGATGCGACGCCAGGGCGCCGTCCCTGCCTATAGCCCGAGATAGGCCTGCCGCACGCGGTCGTCGGCGAGCAGGGCCGCGCCCGAGCCGGACAGCGTGATGCGGCCGTTTTCCAGCACGTAGGCCTGGCTCGCGAGCTTGAGCGACACCGCTACGTTCTGCTCGACCAGCACGCAGGTGAGGCCGCCGCGGTTCAAGTCGCGCACGGTTTTAAGCACGCTCTGCACCACCGTCGGCGCGAGACCCAGCGAAGGTTCGTCGAACATCACCAGGTCGGGCGCCCCCATCAGGCAGCGGCCGATGGCGAGCATCTGCTGCTCGCCGCCCGACAGCGTCCCGGCCGCCTGCGCCTGACGCTCGGCCAGCGTCGGAAACAGCGCATAGACGCGATCGAGATTGCGCGCGCGGCCGGCCCGCGCCCGCGGCAGCATGGCGCCCATCGCGAGGTTTTCCGCAACCGACAGCGTCGGGAACACCTGACGGCCTTCGGCGACCTGACCGATGCCGAGATCGCAAACCTTGTGGCTCGGCCAGCCGGCGATATCGCTGCCGCGATAAAGGATGCGGCCGCGCGCGGGCCTGTGCATGCCGGCGATGGTGCGAATGAGCGAGGTTTTGCCGGCCCCGTTCGCCCCGACAATGGCGGCGATCGCGCCCTCCTCGATCGCCAGCGAGACGCCATCGAGCGCCTGGGCGTCGCCGTGGAAGACGTCGATGTTTTCCACTTTGAGCATCAGGCCACCTGTTCCGGTGCTTGCGGCTCCTGCGTTCCCTCCCCCCTTGTGGGGGAGGGACAGGAAGGGGGGTGACGGCTCATGAATTCAAGAACCCCCACCCCTAACCCCTCCCCACAAGGGGGAGGGGAACAGGCTGCGGCGAATGGTGAGACAATGTCCATCACGCCACGTCCTCCTCTCCGAGATAGGAGTGGATCACGGCGCGGTCCTGCACCACCTCTTGCGGCGCGCCTTCGGCGATGGCCGCGCCGTGATGCAGCACCAATACGCGTGCGGCGAGCGCCATCACCGCGCGCATCACGTGCTCGATCAGCAAGATCGTCAGCCCGCTGTCGCGATTGAGCTCGCGCAGGATCGACACCATCCGATCGGTCTCGGTCGGGCGCAGGCCGGCCATTACCTCGTCGAGCAGCAGCAATTTCGGATCGGTGGCGAGCGCGCGCGCGACTTCCAGCCGCTTGCGGTCGGGCAGCGTAAGCGAGGAGGCGCGCTGGTGGCGTTTGTCGTCGAGATCGAGCCGGCGCAGCACCGCGCGGGCATGGGCACGGGCGTCATCGGCATGGCTGCGATGCAGCAACGCGCCGACAGTGACATTGTCCTCGACGCTCAGCGCGGGAAACGGGCGCACCAACTGGAAGGTACGGCCGATGCCGCGCCGGCAGACCTGGTCGGGCGACAAACCGTCAACGCGCTCGCCGGCAAAAGCGATGCTGCCGCCGTCGGGCGCGAAAACGCCGGCGATCATGTTGAACAGCGTCGTCTTGCCGGCGCCGTTCGGTCCGATCACCGCGTAGATGCTGCTTTCCGGCACTTCGAAGCTCAGCCGATCGACCGCGACCAGGCCGCGGAAGCGCTTGCTCACCCCATCGACCGTGAGCAGCGCGCTCATTTCCTGCGCTCCACGAGTCCAAGCCGGCTGGCGAGCCAAGGCCAGACTCCTTCGGGCAGTGCGACCACCACCATGAGCAGGCAGATGCCGTAGAACACCTGCTTGGCGCCCGGGATATCGATGCCGATCGCCGCAAGCACGGCGGTCAGGCTTTCGGCGAGACCGGTCAGAATAAACGCGCCGAGCACCGGCCCGAACAGCGTGCCGATGCCGCCGACGATCGGGCCGAGTATGATCTCAATCGAGCGCGAAATGTGGAAGACCTGCTCGGGGAACAGGTTGTTGTAATAAAAGGCATAGATCACGCCGGCAAACGCGGTCATGCCGGCCGAGATCACCACCGCCACCATTTTATAATGAAACGTGTCGATGCCGGCCGCACGCGCGGCCTCTTCGTCCTCGCGAATTGCCAGCCAGAAATAGCCGACCCGGCTTTGCAGGAGCGCGCGACAGCCGATGAAGGCGAGCGCGGTGGCGACGAGCAGGATGTAATAGAACATCACCGGGTGCCCGCGCAGATGCCAGAGATCGTTGTGGGCATATTGCGCGACCGGCAGGAACAGGCCGGCCGAGCCGCGCGTCCAGCCGAGATGATCGAAGCCGACGCGGGCGAATTCGGCGACTGCAATAGTCAGGATGGCGAAATAGACGCCGCCGACCCTGAAACGGAAGGCGAGATAGCCGATGAAAGCGCCGGCCAGGGCCGCGATCGGCACCGCGGCGGCAAGGCCGATCCATGGCCCGATGCCGAAATGCACATAGAGCGCCGCCGCGGTATAGGCGCCGAGCCCGACATAGAGCGCATGACCGAGCGACAGTTGTCCGGCAAAGCCCATCATGATGTTCCAGGCCTGCCCGGTATAGGCGAAATACAGGATCAGGATGAGCACCGTGAGCAAGTAATCGCCGGCAAACAGCGGTGCGAGCAGCATCAGCGCAAACCACACGCCGAGCAGGATCACGGTCCGACGCGGGATGCCATCGATAAGGCGGGCAATCATGCCGCCCTCTTGCCCATGATGCCCTGCGGGCGGAACAGCAGCACCAGCACCAGGATGGCGAAGACGAACATGCTTTTGGCCGACGGCGTGAACAGCAGGCCAGCCATGGCCTCGGTCAGGCCGATCAGCACGCCGCCGATCAGCGCGCCTGGCATCGAGCCGAGCCCGCCGGTGATGACGATCACGAAGGCAAGCAGCGTATAGGACGGACCGACCGCGGGAGTCACATCGAAGATCAGCAGCAGTACGGTGCCGGCAGCGCCGACACAAGCCGCGCCGAGACCGAAGGTCAATGCGTAGAGCCGCTTGACGTCTAGACCGACAACCAGCGCCCCGGTGTAATTGTCGGCGCAGGCGCGGATCGCCGTGCCGACGCGCGTGTACCGGAAAAAGGCGAACAGCCCGGTCGACACGGCGATCGCGGCGATGCCGGCATAGAGCTTGGTGGCGTCGATGATGATGCGGCCGATCTGAAAGCTGTCGAAGGCATAGGCGACCTGCACGTTCTGCGAGTCCGGCCCGTACAGGATCAACAACACATTGGCGATGATGATGGCGATGGCGACCAGCAGCAGGAATTGGCTGTGCTCGGGCCGCGTGATGAAGGCGTTGATCAATCCGGCCTGCAGCAGATAGCCGAGCGCGAACATCACCGCCGCAATCGGCACCAGCATGACCAGCGGATCGAGGTGAAAGACGGAAAACAGCGTCACCGCGATATACATGGCTACGGTCATCATCTCGCCATGCGCGAAATTGACGACGCGCACCACGCCGAAGATCACCGACAGGCCGAGCGCCATCAAGCCGTAGACGAGGCCGGTCAGTATCCCGCCGATGGCGACGTTGAAGTAGATGTCGGCCGGCAAGCGACAACCCTATCCGAAATTTTATTTGACGCGCGGCAAGTGCCGCGACGGCGGCGCGCTCCCTCTCCCCATCCGAACTCGGGTATACCCGAGTTCGGCACTTGGCATGGTCGAAGTCGAATATATTCGACTTCGACTGGAAAGGGTTGGGGTGAGGGGATTCGTGGATTTCGACGGGCCATAACCTCTCACCCGACGCGCGCACGCGCGTCGACTCCTCCTTACGGGAGAGGTGAAGCGCGCTTGTGGCAAGACATCGACATGCGTCAAGCGCGCTTGTTGTAGGGCGTGAGCGGCCACTCCGGCTTGGCGTTGGCCGCCTCCTCCGGCGCCAAGGTCACGAGCTTGCCGCCGCGGTTCTGGATCGCCGAATCCTTGAGCTTGTCGTTCTGGCCCTTGGCGTTGAACATGATGCCGGGGCCCGGGCTGACATTGTCGGTGATGTGCGTTGCCCGGATGGCGTCGGCGAGCGCCTTGGGATCGGCGGAGCCGGCCCGCTTGTAGGCGTCGGATGCCACCAGCAGCGCCTCGAACGTATAGACGTGGTTGGTCGACATATTGACGCCGGGATAAGCCTTGGCGAGCGCGGCTTCGAGCATCTTGCTCACCTTCTTGTTCGGGTCGTACCAAGGCACCAGGCTGATCGGTCCGTCCGACAGCTTGCCGAGCGTCTTGAAATACTGATCCTCGTACCAGCCAGGCCCGATGCTCAGGATCGCCATCGGATTCCAACGCTGCTTGACCAATTCGCGGGTGATCAGGATGGCGTCGTTGAGGCGGCTGACAACGATCAAGGCTTCGGCGCCGGTGGCCTTGGCCTTGGCGACTTCGACCGAGAGGTCGCGCGCCGCCGGATCGTAGGCGATCTCCTGCAGAATCTTGTAGGGCATGTCGAATTTCGGGAACATTGCGGCAACGCCCTTTTGGATCGCCGTGCCGTAAGTGTCGTTGACATGCAGCATGGCGACTGTCTTGGGCGCCTGACCGACAATCTTGAAAATTTCCTTCTGATTGAGAAAGGCGTCGCGCAGGATCATCGGCCCGGTCGGGAAATTGCGGAACACGAACTTATAGCCCTGCTCGGTGATTGGCGGCGCCGCGGCGATGTTGATCACCAGCGGAATGCCCTTCTGCTCGGCGACCTGGGCGATCGCGGTGGTCTGGCCGCTATCGAAGGCGCCGACCAGGAGCTGAGCGCCCTCGCTGATCAGCTTCTCGGCGCGCGAGCGGGCGATGTCGACATTGGTCTCGGTGTCGCCGTTCATGATCTGCAGTTCGGGCAGACCAAGTTCCTTCAGCACGGTATTGGTGATTTCGACCCCGCGCTGGCAATCCTGGCCGATGCCGGCCTGGTAGCCGGAGCGCGGCAGCAGCACGCCGACCTTGAGCGGAGCTCCGGCGGCACGCACGATGTTGAAAGGAGCGCTGCCGGCGAGAAGCCCGGCACCGACGCCGGCGCTAAAGCTGCGCCGGGTGACTGAATTGCGTTCGCGGTTCATTGCCTTCCTCCCTGGGCCGGCACGTCGGCCCTTGTTGCGAATGATGCCGGATTTATTCCGGTCCACACAAGCTCGAAAACGCGCCGGCGGCAAGCGGCCGCGCCTGCGCCCGCTCGCACCGCTACCGGCGCAACAGCCTCTCAAAGATTGCATCCTATTGTTGACTTGGACAACAAATTTCGTCAACGAAATTGCGTAGAACACGGGGTTGACATGCCAGGAAAGAGACGCGGGTCAGCGCGGCGCGCGACAATGCCGTTCCGCAAGACGCCGCCGCTGCGCCGCAGCAGCCGGCCCGCTGCCGATCTTGGCGTGCTCAACGATCGGCTCGGCTATTTCGCGCGGCGGCTCCAGGTGTGGATTTTCCAGGATTTCATCCGGAAACTCTCACGCATCGACATCAGTCCGGCTCAGTTTTCGGTGCTGGTGGTCATCGGCGCCAATGCGGGCCTGTCGCAGGCCGAGCTTGCCGCAACGCTCGGCATCGAGCGCGCGAGGCTGGTGCGGCTGTTGCACAAGTTGGAACGGCGCGGCTTTACCCAGCGCTTGCCTTCCTCGGCGGACGGCCGTCGCCACGCGCTACGGCTGACCCGCGATGGGCACAAAATCCTGAATCACGCAAAAACGCTCTCGGCAAAGCACGAATCGGCGCTCAAACGCAGGATCGGTGCCGCGCGCTACCGGCTGCTGCTCGGCATGTTGCGCGAGCTTTGATCCATCCGCGTCAGACAAACAGGCGCTCCACCGCCGCCGCAACGCGGAACAGCCGCCAGTCGCAACCGTTCCGGGCGAACAGCATCAAGCCGGTGGGCAAGCCGCCTTCGCGTGGGAGCGGCAACGAGATGGCGCATAGGTCGAAGAAATTCGCGATCACGGTATTGCGCAGCACGAGGGCGTTCTTGCGGGCAAAGTCATCGGGTGCCGAGACCTCGTCCATGGTTGGAGCGACGATCGCGCAGCTCGGCAATGCCAGCACGTCAAGGTCGGCAAGGCGAGCATCCATGGCGCGGATCAATTGCGCGCGCTCGCGCACCATGTCGACATAGTCGGCGCCCGAGATGTTGCGCGCGCGTTCAAGCCGCGCCCGGATGTTCGGGTCGATATCGGCGGCGCGCCGCGCCAGCAGCTCGCGATGCACGCTATAGGCTTCGGTCGGCTGCACGCCGCCTTTACTGTTCACCCGCGCCATGCCGTCGAGCAGATCGATTTTTTCGTCGGAGAGCCGCGCGCCCGCCTGCTTGAGGCGATCGAGCGTGGCGGGAAATCGCTTTGTCACGGTCTCGTCGAGATTCTCCAGCGGCGCCCCTTGCAAGACGCCGATGCGCAATCCCGCGAGCGGCGCCGGCTCAAACGCGGCGAAGTCTTCGCCCGCCATCACGGCGTCCGCCTTGGCGCAATCGGCCACCGAGCGCGCGATCGGACCGATCGAGTCGATGCTATAGGACAAAGGGAATGCGCCCTCGGTCGGAATGCGCTGGCGGCTCGGCTTGTACCCGACGATGCCGCACAGCGCGGCCGGAATGCGCGTCGAGCCGCCGGTGTCGCTGCCGATGGCGATCTCGCACATGCCGTCGGCTGTCGCGACAGCGGCGCCCGAGGAGGAGCCGCCGGGAATGCGTTTGCGCTCGGCCGGATTGCCGGGCGTGCCGAAATGCGGATTGGCGCCGATCCCGGAATAGGCAAACTCGGTCATATTGGTCTTGGCGACGATCACCGCGCCGGCCGCGCGCAGCCGCCGCACGATAGGCGCATCGGCCGCGGCCGGCTTGCCTTCTTCGGCCAGCACCTGGGAGCCGGCGCGCGTCACCTCGCCGGCGACGTCGAACAGGTCCTTGATCGAGACGATGGCGCCGTCGAGGGGCCCGAGCGAAATGCCGGCGCGGGCGCGCGCATCCGCGGCCTCGGCCGCCGCGTGAGCGGCCTCGCGATAGACCGTCAGACAGGCGCGCACGCCTTCGCCTTTCGGGTCGTCAATACGCGCAAGCGCGGACTCCAGACGTTCGCGTGCGGATAATGTCTTCATGCGCCCAACCCGCCTTTTTGCTCGATGAAACGCGCGATCTCGTCAACGCCCTTGCCCTCGCGCAGATTGGTGAACACGAAGGGCCGCTGCCCGCGCATTTTTTTGGCGTCGCGATCCATCAATTCGAGCGAAGCGCCGACATAGGGCGCGAGATCGATCTTGTTGATGACCAACAGATCGGAACGCGTGATACCGGGCCCGCCTTTCGAGGGAATCTTGTCGCCGGCGGCGACGTCGATCACGTAAATGGTCAGGTCGGCAAGCTCGGGCGAGAAGGTGGCGGCAAGATTGTCGCCGCCCGATTCGATCAGCACCAGGTCGAGTTCGGGAAACTTGGCGCGCATGTCGGCTACCGCGGCGAGATTGATGGAGGCGTCCTCGCGAATTGCGGTGTGCGGGCAGCCGCCCGTCTCCACGCCGGCGATGCGCTCGGCCGGCAGCGCGCCCGAGCGCACCAGATAATCGGCATCCCACTTGGTGTAGATGTCGTTGGTGATGGCCGCAATCTGATAGCGGTCGCGCAGGCGCTTGCACAGTGCGTCCATCAGCGCCGTCTTGCCCGAGCCGACCGGGCCACCAACGCCGACGCGCAAGGGGCCGTGGGGGTGGTTCATTGGGCGACTTTCTCTTTCCGGCCGCGTTCGCGCAAGCGTCATCGCCCGTATTGTTTGAGGCGCCGGGTACGCCTTCATCCATTTCCTTCCTTCTCCCCGTCCAATGACGGGGTAATGGAGCGCCGGAAGGCGCCAGAGGCTTGCGAGGCCCCTTTAGCGGGCTTGGCGAGAGCCCGCTGCACGCCCACGGCCCGGTCCCTGTTACCATGGGAGGCCGCTATCGGGGCGTGCGCGCCCAGTGAGGTCGGGCGCAGCGCCTCCCGGCGCTCCACCTTGGCCCCACCCTGCCCTTGCCGGAACGGCGCTCGAGACGCCGCTCCTTGCCCAGTGGCAGGAGACGCTGCCTGTTTATATTCCTATAGGAATAAAGTCAGGAGCGAAACAGCCGCGTGTATTGCGTCTCATGGCGGGCGCTGGCGAGATCGGCGCGGAAGGCGGATGAGCCGATGTCGTCGAGCGGGGCGGCCAGCGCGCGCGCGGCGGTTGCGGCAATGACCGGCTCGAGCGCGGCCAGCACGCGCTGGCCCTGCGTCTGCCCGAGCGGAACAAGGCGCACGCCGGCCGAGACCCAATTGGCGGCGAGCGACTGCAGATAGGCGGCGAGCGCCGGCGCAAGCGCAATGCCGTGACTAGCGGCGGCGACGCCGACGGCGACGGGATAGGCTATTGCGCCGTCCCAGCAGGCCTGCAGCCGGTCGAGCGCAGCGCAGGGCCAGGCAGCGCGCGTCGTCTCCACGAAGGCCTTGCCTTGCGCCGTCGTCTCCAGATGACGTTCCTTGGAGGGCGCGAAGGCCGCCGCAAGCTCGGCGATGGCGCGCAGCGCATCGTCGTCGCCTGCGGCCGTGGCGCGATGCGCGTGCGCGAAGAACACCGCATCGCAAAAGCCGCCGCCCTCGGCCAGCATCACGCCAAGCCAGCTGCGCAACGTCTCGGCATCGCGGATGTCGCCTGCCTCCACCGCCCATTCGATGCCGCTCGAATAGGAAAAGGCGCCGACCGGATAGGCCGGCGACAGCCAAGCGAGCAGGCGGTAAAGCGCGGCTGGGCCGAACCCCCGTTCGTTCCCGCGCGAGCGGGAACCCAGTTCTTCTTTACGCTTCGCCGTTGCCGCCCTGGGTCCCCGCTTGCGCGGGACGAGGGGTGCGGGCGGTTTCTTACGTGCCATGCGCATGCCCCAGCGCCGCAGGTGGCTCCGGATCGAACGGCGCCTCGAGCAGGGTCAAGTGCGCGCCGAGACCGCTCAGCATGTCTTCCAGCACGTGATCGCGGCGGATGCGAATCTTGTTGCCGGCGAACTGCACCTCGGTATGGCGGTTGCCGAGATGCCAGGCGAGGCGGACGAATTCGCGCGGTGAATGGGCGGCAATTTCGACCAGCGCTTCCGGCGGCCCGGCAATTAGGACGATCGAGCCGTCGTCAAGCACCAGGCCGTCGCCGTCATGCAGCGTTACCGGCTTGGCGAAATCGAGCAGGAATTCGGTGCCCTTTTCGCCGGTCAGCACGATGCGCCGCCGCTGGCGGTCGCCGGCGTCGAGCACGACGCGGTCGATGATGCGCGATGCGTCAACATCGCAGCCCGGACATACCGACGACACGCGTCGCATCGGCTACTCGATATTTTGATCCTCTGGAAAAAATTCGAGATCGAGCACCTGCTCGGGCGTAAACGGGCATTCTTCTGGGAATAGGCCGACAGCCATGCCGCTCTCGTCAGCAGCCATAAGGGTCGCGCCGACATAGCTCTTCAACGCTTGTTCCTCACAGTAGCCTTCAAGACTCGGACTATCCGCAACGATGGCGGCCAATTGCCGACGTTGCTCCCGGATGGTCCGCCGCCAACTCGGCCCGCGGTGACCCGGCTGATACTTCCATTTCAACAGGTGTGCGAGAAGAATTTCCATCCGGCTCCTAATCTCCCGCTTTTCCGATCCCCCCACGCTCCCTACCTCATCGACCAGGTTCTCTAAATCAAGATCTGCCCAGCGGCGCTCGCGCAGCAGGCGTGCTTGCTGCTGCGTCCATTCATAGAAGTCGGACTCGTAAAGCTCGTTCTTGGGCGGCTTGGTGTCGATCTTTCCCATGCCCTCAATCTAATACAGGAAGTAGCGTTGCGCCATCGGCAGCACCTCGGCCGGCGCGCAGGTAAGGAGCTCGCCGTCGGCGCGCACCTCATAGGTTTCCGCATCGACCTCGATCTCCGGCGTCGCGGCGTTGTGCACCATGTTCTTCTTGCCGATATCGCGCGTGTGCTCGACCGCCACCAACTGCTTCTCGACGCCGAGCTTGTTGCGCAAGCCGCTGCGCGCCGCCGCTTTCGACACAAAGACCAGCGACGAGGCGGTGAGCGCCTTGCCGAAGGCGCCGAACATAGGCCGGTAATGCACCGGCTGCGGCGTCGGGATCGAGGCATTCGGGTCGCCCATCTGCGCGGCGATGATGCTGCCGCCCTTGATGACGATCTCCGGCTTGACGCCGAAGAAGGCCGGCGACCACAGCACGAGATCGGCGAGCTTGCCCTTCTCGACCGAGCCGATGTGCTTGGCCACGCCATGCGCGATCGCCGGATTGATGGTGTATTTGGCGACATAGCGCTTGACCCGCGCATTGTCGTTGCCGCCCTTCTCTTCCGGCAGGCGTCCGCGCTGCTTCTTCATCTTGTCGGCGGTCTGCCAGGTGCGGATGATCACTTCGCCTAAGCGCCCCATGGCCTGCGAGTCCGACGACATCATGGAGAGCGCGCCGATGTCGTGCAGGATGTCTTCCGCCGCGATGGTCTCCTTGCGGATGCGGCTTTCGGCAAACGCCAAATCCTCCGGGATCGACGGGTCGAGATGGTGGCACACCATCAGCATATCGAGATGCTCGTCGATGGTGTTGCGGGTGAACGGCCGCGTCGGATTGGTCGAGGACGGCAGCACATTCTTTAAGCCCGCCACCTTGATGATGTCGGGTGCGTGGCCGCCGCCGGCGCCTTCGGTGTGGAAGGCGTGAATGGTGCGGCCCTTGAAGGCCTTGATGGTGTCCTCGACGAAGCCCGATTCGTTGAGCGTGTCGGTGTGGATCATCACCTGAATATCGTAATCGTCGGCGACCGACAGGCAGCAGTCGATCGCCGCCGGCGTGGTGCCCCAGTCCTCGTGCAGCTTGAGCGAACAGGCGCCGGCCTTGACCATCTCCTCGAGCGCGGCCGGCCGCGAGGCATTGCCCTTGCCGGCAAAGCCGAGATTGACCGGGAAGGCGTCGGCGGCCTGGATCATGCGGCCGATGTGCCAGGGACCCGGCGTGCAGGTCGTGGCATTGGTGCCGGCGGCCGGCCCGGTGCCGCCGCCGAGCATGGAGGTGACGCCCGACATCAACGCCTCCTCCACCTGCTGCGGGCAGATGAAATGGATGTGGGCATCGAAGCCGCCCGCGGTGAGAATCTTTCCTTCGCCGGCGATGATCTCGGTGCCGGGACCGATGACGATGGTGACCTTCGGCTGAATGTCGGGATTACCGGCCTTGCCGATGGCGGCAATGCGGCCGTCCTTGATGCCGACGTCGGCTTTGACGATGCCCCAGTGATCGAGGATCAGCGCGTTGGTGATGACGGTGTCGACCGCGCCCTGCCGGTTGGTGATTTGGCTTTGCCCCATGCCGTCGCGGATCACCTTGCCGCCGCCGAATTTCACTTCCTCGCCGTAGACGGTGAAATCCTTTTCCACCTCGACGATGAGATCGGTATCGGCGAGCCGCACCTTGTCGCCGGTCGTGGGACCGAACATGTCGGCATAGGCCGCACGCTTCATTGTCACGGACATGATTTAGCTCCACCGATTATTGTCGGCTCCTCTTCCGAATGCGGCGGAAGGAGAGCCAAGCTAAGAGCATCGTGCTCGATCGCGACGATCGTTGCATTCTCGCGACCACGCATTGGGCATTGACCGCCACAATCTATCCTCAGAATTATCAACACCCGATTTGACGCCCTTGCACGCGGCGCGGATGCAGGTAGGCTTCCCGACAGGTCAACCATCTTCGGCTCTGCCGGACACGGATGGCCGCCATGGCCGGAGCGGACATGGAACGTGGGTGCTGCTCGCAGTACTTGTGGTCCATGTTTACCGGTCCTGGCTCTCAGTAACTGGTACCCGCGCAGTGGACTTCGGTTCGCGCGCTGGATATGGATCCGAGAGCTGGTGACGGGCGGACGACGGTCTGCCCGTTATGGCTTTTAAGAGCCCCAAATTCGCGTCCTGCCCAGCCATCAAACACCGCCGAAATACGGGGCCAGGCTTTCGCGCGCCCGCCGATAACCGATTTCGCGGCGACGCCGCACCGTTTCGCTGGAAAAATCGCGCAGCCCGAACTCGTCGTCGAACGGTTCCTCGCCGCGCGGCTGCCCTTGCTTGCTGTGAAACTGCATGTCGACGTCGACAACCTTGATGGTCTTGAACGCGCGCGCCCAGGCGATGCGCTCCGACAAATCCGCAGATAGCTTGTCAGGAAGCACCAGCTGCGCGAGGTCGTCGATCGTGCTGACAAACTTGTTGACGCGACGCGCCGTGTCGCTGTCCTGGCGCACGCGATTGCCGAAGCTCAGCTCGTGCAGCCGGTCGTCGACATCGGCGAGGGTGCGCGGAAGCCGTGCCTCCAGCGGATAGAGATCCATCACGACCAGCAACCGTTCGACATCGTCGCGATCGGAGAAGGCGTCGATCGCATCGCCAAGCGGCGCGTTGTCGACCAGGTCGCCGTCCCAATAGTCGCGATCGCCGATCGGCGTCCAAGGGAAGGCGGGCGGCAAACTGCCGCTTGCCATCACGTGACCAGGCTCGATCTTGGTCGGCTGATCGCCGTTCAGGGCGCGATTGGAAAAACGCGTCAACGTGCCTTTCTCGACATCGACGGCGTTGACGACGAACACCGTCTCGCTGGCATTGAGCGCGGCGAAATCGACGTGGCGCTCGAGCGTGGCGCGCAGGGGCGCGGTGTCGTAATAGGAGGTCCAGTTGCCCAAGCGCAGGTAATCCAAGCGCGGGCGATAGAAGCCCGGCAGGCCGAACAGCGACAGATCGCGCTGCGCCTGGCGCGGCCAAAAGTCCGGCGCCCACAACGTAAGATCGTCCCACAGCGCGCCGAGCCGGCGCTTGGCGTCGGCGCGATCCGCCGCGCCGACGACGCAAGCTGCGTTGATGGCGCCGACCGAAACGCCGACCACCGATTTCAAGGTAATGGAACAGCCAGCGGCAACCGAAACATCAATCAATTCGAGCAGCGCGGCGACGCCTCCGCATTCATAGGCGCCGAGCGCGCCGCCGCCTTGCAGCACCAGCCCGACCTCGATTTGCTTTTGCGGCGCATCGGCCATGGCATTCCCACGCTAAAGCTTGCCCATCACGTCCTGGCGGAAGCCGTAGATCGTGCGCTTGCCGACGAGGGCGACCAGCGTCACCTCGCGCGTCTGCCCGGGCTCGAAGCGCACCGCCGTGCCGGCGGCGATATCGAGCCGCGTGCCGCGCGCCTTTTTGCGGTCGAATTTGAGCGCCGGGTTGGTCTCGAAGAAATGGTAATGCGAGCCGACCTGGATCGGCCGATCGCCCGAGTTGGCGACGGTGAGCGTGACTGTCTTGCGGCCGGCATTGAGCTCGATGTCGCCGCCTTGGATGAACATTTCGCCGGGGATCATGGCGTCACCCCCAATTGATCGTAGCCCTTGGCCTTATAGACGAGGAACGACACGATCCAGCTTGCGACGAAGAAGGCGACGATGCCGTAGCCGACCAGGCCAAAATTGTCGCCAAGCGCGCCGATGAAGGCCCAGAACGGTCCTTCAAAGCCGAATTTGTCGCCGATCAGCCCGAGAGCCTCGATACCGCCGATCACCAATGCCGCCACCACGGAAACGAAAGTAATCGTCATGTTGTAATAGAGTTTGCGGATCGGCTTGACGAAGGCCCAGCCATAGACGCCGACCATCAGCGTCGAGTCGGTCGTGTCCATCAATGACATGCCTGCGGTAAACAGCGCCGGGAACACCAGGATCGACCAGATCGGCAGGCCTTGGGAGGCCTGCGCCGCCGAAATGCCGAGCAAGCCCACTTCTGTCGCCGTGTCGAAGCCGAGCCCGAACAGAACGCCGAGCGGATACATATGCCAACTGCGCTCGATCAGCAGGAAAAGCGAGCGGAAAAAGCGGCCAAGGAAACCGCGTTTGGCCAACAGCAGGTCGATGTCTTCCTCGACCAGTCGGCCGCCCTTCTTCACCGAGCGAAAGGCGCGATAGACCTGCGTCAGTACCACAATGTTCGCGGCGGCAATGGCGAACAGGAACAGCGCCGAAACCGAGGTGCCGATCATTCCACCGATGTTCTTGAATGATTCGAAATGGCTTTGCAGTGCCGTGGCGGTGAGCGCGATGGCAACCGCCAGCCCGACCACGACGGTGGAATGGCCGAGCGAAAAGAAAAAACCGACCGCGATCGGCCGCCGGCCTTCCTGCATGATTTTGCGGGTCACGTTGTCGATCGCCGCGATGTGGTCGGCATCGAACGCATGGCGCAGGCCGAAGCTGTAAGCGAGAAACGCGGTGCCGAGCAGCACGGGGCGGTCATGAAATTCAATCAGCGCCCACAGCCAGGCCGCGACATTGAAGGCGATCAGAACGCCATACATTCCAATCACCTTGACGCCGGTACTCTTGGCATTGTCGTCGAAAACCTCGGAAAGCATGGGTCCTTCCCTTCTTGTTCATCGGATCGGGTTGTGCACGGTGACGAGCTTGGTGCCGTCGGGAAAAGTCGCTTCCACCTGAATGTCGTGGATCATCTCGGAGATGCCGTCCATGACTTGCGCGCGCGTGAGCACATGGGCACCTGATTCCATCAGCTCGGCGACGCTTCTGCCGTCGCGCGCGCCCTCCAGGATGAAGTCGGTCACCAGCGCCACCGCTTCCGGGTGATTGAGCTTGACGCCGCGCTCGAGCCGGCGCCGCGCCACCATGGCGGCGACCGAGATCAGCAACTTGTCCTTTTCCCGCGGTGTCAGATTCATCGGAGCCTCATTGTAGCCAGAGCCGCGGCACGCGCTGTCCCAGTGCCGCCAGCATAGCGATCAGATCGCGGCGCAAGACGGCGCTGTCCTTGGCGCAGAGCCGCGCCACCGCAATACCGTTCCAGGCCGAAATGCCAGCCTCGCCGGCAAAATCAAGCGCGCGCACGGTTGCGGTCGTCGTGTCGCCGCCCGGTACGATCAAGACGGTGGCGAGGGCAAAGCCGCCGGCGGCGACGGCAGGCGCGGCGAGCTTATGCGATATGGCGCCGTCAAGCCGCGCGCTTTCGGCGAACACCAGCCTCCCGCCCCTTCGCAGGCGCCAGCGGTCGGCGAGCATGCCCTCTTCTACCGCTTCACCCATGGCGGAACGGCCAAATACGAGCGGCTCGGCCAGCACGAGCGAAGCCTCATCGGCAAGGTCGATCTCGATATGGCGCGACAGCCGCGCGCGGTTGAACAAGATCGTTTCCTGCGGCAGCCAGGCAAGGCGCGCCCCGGCGCCGATATCGAGATTGAGGGATACTTCAGTCGCCGGGCCGGTCGAGCGGTAGATTTTTTCCGCCGCCGCGCTGCCGACGATCAGGCTCGCGCCGGCGTCAACTTTGAGTTCAACAGCAAAACGGTCGCCGCCCGCCATGCCGCCCGCCGTGTTGACGATCATCGCTTCCAGCGCGTCCGGGGCGGCATTCGGGAAGCGCACGCGCTGCGAGCCCTCCTCGTGCACGCGGGTTCGTCGTGTACGGCCGCCGCTCGCCGCGACGCTCAGCGCAATGTGCCCGGTCGCCCGATTGGCGGCGAAGGTTTCGCTCGCAGTTGCCACGCGCACGGACCTGTTCCCTCCCCCCTTGTGGGGGAGGGTTAGGGAGGGGGCCGGCTGCAATCGAACAACAGATCTATCTGTCACTACGACCCCCACCTGCCCGCCTTCGCCTGCAGCTTCGGCGGGCGACCTCCCCACAAGAGGGAGGTGACCCGAGCAAGCATAAATCGCGCGCTAAATCGCCAGCGCCCGCTTCACCGCGCCCTCATCCATGCTCGCCTTTTCGCTGGCATAGACGATCGAGCCGCGGTCCATCACCACCAGATAGTCGCTCAGTTCTTGCGCGAAATCGAGATATTGCTCGACCAGGATAATGGCCATTTCCTTGAGCGAGCGCAGGTAGTCGATGGCGCGGCCGATGTCCTTGATGATCGAGGGCTGGATGCCCTCGGTCGGCTCGTCGAGCAACAGGAGCCGCGGCCGCATCACCAGCGCGCGGCCGATCGCCAATTGCTGCTGCTGGCCGCCGGAGAGATCGCCGCCGCGCCGGCCGAGCATGTCGCGCAACACCGGGAACAGGGAGAACACATCGCCCGGCACCGAGCGCTTGTCGCGCGGCAGCGGCGCAAAGCCGGTTTCCAGGTTTTCCTCCACCGTGAGCAGTGGGAAGATCTCGCGCCCCTGCGGCACGATGGCGATGCCGTGGCGCGCGCGCTCGACCGTCGGCATTCGCGTGATGTCGCCGCCGTCGAACGTGATCGAGCCCTTGCTCACCGGATGCTGGCCGACGATCGCGCGCAGCAGGCTGGTCTTGCCGACGCCGTTGCGGCCGAGCACGCAGGTCACTTTGCCGATCTCGGCATGCAGCGAGACCGAGCGCAGCGCCTGCGCCGCGCCGTAGTGCAGATCGATGGCGTTCACGTCGAGCATGGCCTCTCCTTACCCTCCCCCCGCTGGGGAGAGGGTGGCGAGGGCCGGAACGGCGCGAGCCGGGTGAGGGGCCGTGCACGGCGCCTCACCCGACCTCGTTGCACCCGGTCGACCTCTCCCTGCAATGCGGGGAGAGGTAAAGTCGTGCCTGTTGCCACGCCGTGTCCCATCCTCACCGTCCCAAATACACTTCCACCACCCGCTCGTTCGACGACACCTGGTCGATCGAGCCTTCCGCCAGCACCGAGCCCTCGTGCAGGCAGGTCACCTTGACGCCAAGCTCGCGCACGAAGGCCATGTCGTGCTCGACGACGACCACGGTCTTGGTCTTGTTGATCTCCTTGAGCAGCTCGGCGGTCTGCATCGTCTCGGTATCGGTCATGCCGGCGACCGGCTCGTCGACCAGGAGCAGCTTGGGCTCCTGCGCGAGCAGCATGCCGATCTCCAGCCACTGCTTCTGGCCGTGCGACAGGCTGCCGGCGATGCGCGAGCGCAAAGGCTTAAGCCTGATGGTGTCGAGAATGGCGTCGATGCGTTCCGCCTGCGGCGGCGACGACTGCCACAGCAGGGTCGCTCGTACGCGGCGGTCGTCCTTGAGCGCCAGCAACAGATTGTCCTCGACCGTGTGCATCTCGAAAACGGTCGGCTTCTGGAATTTGCGGCCGATACCGAGCTCGGCGATTTCGGTCTCGTCGAGCTTGGAGAGGTCGTGGGTGCCCTGCTCAAAAAAAACCTCGCCGTCGTCGGGCCGCGTCTTGCCGGTAACCACGTCCATCATGGTGGTCTTGCCGGCGCCATTCGGGCCGATAATGGCGCGCATCTCGCCGGGCTCGATGACGAAGGACAGTTCGTTGAGCGCCTTGAAGCCGTCGAAGGAGACGGTGATGCCGTCGAGATAGAGCAGCGCCGAGGTGGTTTTCGGTTCCATGGGGCGCTCCTATTCAGCCGCGTTCGGCGCTGCCACCGGCGGCGCCACCTCGGCCCGCGGATCGGCATCGCTGCCCTCTTCGGCGGCGATCGACTTGGCCGCGGCACGCTTGGCAAGGCCCCATTTCAGCGTGCCGATGATGCCGCGCGGCAACAGCAGCGTCACCGCGATGAACAGGCCGCCCAGCATGAACAGCCAGTAGGGCGCCAGCACGCCCGAGGTGAAATAGGTTTTGGCGTAGTTCACCAGCACGGCGCCGAGCACCGCGCCGGAAAGCGTGCCGCGGCCGCCGACCGCGACCCAAATCACCGCCTCGATCGAGTTGCCGGGCGCGAATTCGCTCGGATTGATGATGCCGACCTGCGGCACATAGAGCGCCCCTGCAATGCCCGCCATGCAGGCCGACAGCGTAAACACGAATAACTTGTAGGCCTCCACCCGATAGCCGAGGAAGCGCGTGCGCGCTTCGGCGTCGCGGATGGCAATCAGCACCTTGCCGAACTTCGAGGTGACGATCGCCCGGCACATCAGGAAGGCGAGTCCCAGCGCGATGCAGGAGATGACCAGGAGGCCGTTGCGTGTCGTCTCGGCCTGCACGTTGAAGCCGAGGATATCCTTGAAGTCGGTCAAGCCGTTATTGCCGCCGAAGCCGAAATCGTTGCGGAAGAAGCCGAGCAGCAGCGCGTAGGTCATCGCCTGGGTGATGATCGAGAGATAGACGCCGGTCACGCGGCTGCGGAAGGCGAACCAGCCGAACACGAAGGCGAGCACGCCCGGCACTGCCAGGATCATCAGCGCGGCATAGGCGAAGTGCTGAAAGCCGTACCAATAGACCGGCAGCGACTTCCAGTTCAGGAACACCATGAAGTCGGGCAGGATCGGATCGCCGTAGACGCCGCGGGTGCCGATCTGGCGCATCAGATACATGCCCATGGCGTAGCCGCCCAAGGCAAAGAAGGCGCCATGACCGAGCGAGAGGATTCCCGCATAGCCCCAGATGAGATCGATCGAGAGCGCGAGCAGCGCGTAACAGAGATATTTGCCGAACAGGGCCACAAGATAAGTGGAGATGTGCAGATCGGAGCTTGGCGGCACCGCCAGGTTCATCACCGGGATGCCGACGGCAAAGGCGACGAGCAGCACCAGGAAGACGACGGCGCCGCGGTCGATCAGGCGCGTGAGCGGGAAGGCGCCGGGCGCTTTCATGCCGCGCCTCGTTTCCCTCTCCCCGCTTTGCGGGGAGAGGGTGGCGAGGACCGATAGGTCCGAGCCGGGTGAGGGGCTGTGCAAAGCCCCACACCCGGTCCGCCTTCGCTTCGCTGCGGCGGGCCGACCTCTCCCCGCGTAGCGGGGAGAGGTGAAGAATGCAGAGCGCGGCCCACGTGACCAATCATCCTCACGCCTCCACCGCCCGGCCCTTGAGCGCGAACATGCCGCGCGGGCGCTTCTGGATGAACAGGATGATCAGCACCAGAATGGCGATCTTGCCGAGCACGGCGCCGGCATAGGGCTCGAGGAATTTGTTGGCAATGCCGAGCGTGAAGGCGCCGACCAAGGTGCCCCACAGATTGCCGACCCCGCCGAACACCACCACCATGAACGAGTCGATGATGTAGCCCTGGCCGAGGTTCGGGCTGACATTGTCGATCTGCGACAGCGCCACGCCCGCCATGCCGGCAATGGCCGAGCCGAGCCCGAAGGTGAGCGCATCGATGCGGGCCGTGCGGATTCCCATGGCCGCAGCCATGGCGCGGTTCTGGGTCACCGCGCGCATTTCCAGGCCGAGCCGGGTGAAGCGCAGCATGGCGAGCAAGGCCACGAACACGATCATGGTGAAGCAGATGATCCACAGCCGGTTATAGGTGATGGTGATCTGGCCGAGCTGGAAGGCGCCGCTCATCCAGGACGGATTGCCGACGTCCTTGTTGGTCGGGCCGAAGGCGGTGCGCACCAGCTGCTGCAGAATGAGCGACAGGCCCCAAGTGGCGAGCAGCGTCTCCAGCGGCCGGCCGTAAAGGAAGCGGATGATGGTGCGCTCGACGATCACGCCGGCCGTCCCGGCGACCAGAAAAGCAAGCGGCACCGCGATCAGCAGCGAATAATCGAACAATGCGGGATTGTGGGCGCGGATGATCTGCTGCACGACGAACGTCGTATAGGCGCCGAGCATCACCATTTCGCCGTGCGCCATGTTGATGACGCCCATCACGCCGAAGGTGATGGCGAGCCCGATCGCGGCGAGCAGCAGCACGGATCCCAGCGAGAGCCCGTACCACATGTTTTGCACGGCATTCCAAAGCGCAAGCGTGCGCTGAATCTTGGCGCGGGCGCCGGCGATGGCGGCGTGCACTAGCGGCGGCTGATCGGCGGCCATGCCATCAAGCAGGCCCAATGCGTCCTGGTCGCCGCGGTCGCGGATGACCGCGATGGCGGCGATCTTGGCTTCCGGTTTCGCATCCGTCTGGCCGAGAACGATGGCGGCGCGGGCCTGCTCCAACGCGGCCTTCACGCGCGGATCGGTCTCCTTGGCGAGCGCCTTCTCCAGGTTCGGCAGCGCGGCTTCGTCGCGCGACTTGAACACCGCCTGCGCCGCGTCGTAGCGGGTGTTGGGATTGGCCGACATCAGCGTCAGTGAGCCGATGGCTGCGTCGATCACGTTGCGCAGCCGGTTATTGACGATCACGGTATCGATGTCATCCGGCGGCGCGCCGGTAAACGGCTTGCCGGTCGCGGCATCCAACAGCTTGTCGTCCTTGGTCTTGATGTAGACCTTCTTCTCCGTGGCGCTGAACATCAGCCGCGCATCTTGCAGCGCTTGCAGAATTTGTCGGGCCAAGGGATTACCGCTGGCGACGACGCCATTGATGGCGTTGCCGGTGTCGCTCAGCGAACCTTCGGTGAATCCTTGCAGCGCGTCTTCGTATGGTCCCGCCTGAGCGTTCAACGCAACGAAGAGCAGCAAACCGACGGCGAATACGAGCGCCATCATGCGATCGTAGAAACTACGCATTGCAGTCAAATCCCGGCATCAGGTTTTTGTTTGGAGGCGGCGGACGATCCGCCGCCTCCCGTGGAAACCATCATCGGTTTCCGTGTCGTTCTCGATCAGAGGGTCACGAGGAGCCGCTGCACTTTTTGGCGACGGTGTCGTAGTGGCCGCATTTGAGCTTGACCCAGTCGGAGATGAAATTCTTCGAGCCGGGCAGGTAGTCCGACCAGGCATCGCCCGGGACCAAGCCCTTGGTCTTCCACACGACGTCGAATTGCCCGTCGCCGCGGATTTCGCCGATGAAGACCGGCTTGGTAATGTGGTGGTTCGGCAGCATGGTGGACATGCCGCCGGTCAGATTGGGCGCCTGGACGCCTGGCAGCGCGGCAATCACCTTGTCGGCGTCGGTCGACTTCACCTTCTCCACCGCCTTCACCCACATGTTGAAGCCGATGTAGTGCGCCTCCATCGGATCGTTGGTGGTGCGCTTCGGGTTCTTGGTGAAGGCATGCCACTCTTTGATGAAGGCGGCATTGGCCTTGGTCTTGATCGACTCGAAGTAATTCCAGGCGGCGAGATGACCGACCAGCGGCTTGGTGTCGAGACCGGCGAGTTCTTCTTCGCCGACCGAGAACGCCACCACCGGAATGTCGGTGGCCTTGATGCCTTGATTGCCGAGCTCCTTGTAGAACGGCACGTTGGCGTCGCCGTTGATGGTGGAGACCACCGCCGTCTTCTTGCCGGCCGAGCCGAAAGCCTTGATCTTGGACACTTCGGTCTGCCAGTCGGAGAAACCGAACGGCGTGTAGTTGATCATGATGTCTTCATCCTTGACGCCCTTCGCCTTGAGATAGGCCTCGAGGATCTTGTTGGTGGTGCGCGGATAGACGTAGTCGGTGCCTTCCAGCACCCAGCGCTTCACCGAGCCGCCGTCCTTGCTCATCAGGTAGTCGACGGCGGGGATGGCCTGCTGGTTGGGCGCAGCGCCCGTATAGAACACGTTGCGCTCGCTTTCCTCGCCCTCGTATTGGACCGGATAGAACAGGATCGAATCGAGCTCCTTGAACACCGGCAGCACCGATTTGCGCGACACCGAGGTCCAGCAGCCGAACACCACGGCCACGTGATCCTTGGAAATCAATTCGCGCGCTTTCTCGGCGAATAGCGGCCAGTTCGAGGCCGGATCGACCACCACCGGCTCGAGCTTTTTGCCGAGCAGACCGCCTTTCTTGTTCTGCTGGTCGATCAGCATCAGCATCACATCCTTCAGCGTCGTTTCGCTGATGGCCATCGTACCGGAGAGCGAGTGGAGGATGCCGACCTTGATCGTGTCTTGGGCCTTGGCGGCCGGTACTGCCCCCGCAGCCGCCATAGCCAGACCCGCCGTGGCGGACAGCCACCAGCGGGCATTCGGTCGCGTTGCGACCGCCTTGCTTGATTTGAGCATAAGCGAACCCCTGCGTTTGACGCGCTGTTGGTCCCGGCGACGTTCGGCGCGTCAGGCAGTTCGCAAGGCCTGTGCCAAGGCCGGCAATGACGGCAAGATGCTGTTTTGCCTACCCTATCCTACCGCCGCGCGCTGCTGCCTAGTTTTCGCCCAATGGGTTCGGCCTATTTTTTAGGCAAAATTGGCTGATTCTTCGCCATCGCCACGCCGCACAACAGCAGCCAGCCCGCGTGGGACTTGGGCTACCAAAGCTCGCCGACGGTCAAGCGGCAAGGGATCAGCTGCTGTTGGACAGCATACGAAATGAGCAATTCGAGGCTCGGCCTGTTGGCGTCTCGCCCGAACGGGGCCGTATCGATCTCACCGGCTTTGGGCAATCCGGCGGCCTTTTTGCTCTGCTCGAGCAGGCGGTAAAGTTCAGCGACCGCGGCCGGATTTGCGCGCGCGAGCTCCTCGGTGACGACCACCATGTGATTGACCGGCACCAGGCCGTGCTTGCCGTACCAGGCGCGCGCGGCAGCGTCCGGGTCCGCGACCACGCTCTGCAGTCGCTTGTCCTTCGGCATCGCGGCGCCGTAGATTGCCGCGTCAAGCTCGCCGTCGATCAGCATTTGCGTGATGTCCTGCTCGGCCTTCGCCCGGATGATCCCATTGGGATCACGCGCCTCGGCCACATGCCCGTCCTCGAAGGTCACCCACTGCACGCGGGAAAAATCGACCCCATAGTCGTTCTGCAGAATGCCGCGCAGCCAGACGGCGGTGGTCTGACTATAGGAGCGCACGCCGATGCGGCGGCCGGGCAAGTCGATCGGCGCAAGCCTGCCGCGTTCCTCATTGCACAGCATGGCGCCGTGCTGAAAGCGGGCGAGCATTGCCGCGGGCAGCAGTTTCAGCCCCTTGTTATAGGCCTTGGCCTGCAAATAGGTGACCAGCGCCATCTCGCTCACGTCGAACGCGTGCTCGCGCACCATCGGCTTGAACGCCGTATGCATCGGCTTGATCTCAACGAAATCGAACTTGAGCCAGGACGAGGCGATCTCGCCTCGCTTGAGCGGCAGCGTGTGCGGGTAGTCGCCGATGGCGATGCGGAGGGTGGCTACGTCGGCCATGGTCAAATCCGGCGGCGAGACTGCTACCAGACAAACGCATTGGCAAGCGTGCTATCCATCGTCACGGCAATGAAGCACGACGACCGTGACTAGCCAAACAAAGGACAATGACAATGGGGGCAGCCGACGCGCTCTTCACGGATGGAACAGCCTATGAGCGGCTGATGGGCCGCTGGAGCCGTCTTGCCGGCGAAGACTTTCTCGACTGGCTCAACGTCCCAAAGGCGCTGCACTGGCTCGACGCCGGATGCGGCAACGGCGCCTTTACGGAAGAGATTGTCGCGCGCTGCGCGCCCGCCGCGGTGGCGGCGATCGATCCGTCCGGGGAACAGATCGCCTTTGCGCGGACGCGGCCCGGTACGACGATGGCGCAATTCCAAGTGGGCGACGCGCAAAAATTGCCGTTCGACGACGGCAGCTTCGACATCGCCATCATGGCGCTGGTGATCTCATTCATTCCCGACCCGGCGAAAGCGGTTGCGGAAATGGTGCGCGTGGTGCGGCTCGGCGGCTGGCTCGCAACCTATATGTGGGACATTCCAGCCGGCGGATCACCGGTCACGACAATAGACACGGCATTTGAATCATTGGGCTGGAGCGGACCGGTCCGACCTAATCCCTCAGTGTCGCAGCTCGCTGCATTGCAGGAGCTGTGGGAAAAAGCGGCACTCGAGGCGATTGAGACACGCGTCATCCGAATCCCGGTCAGCTATACCGACTTCGAGGACTACTGGGATTCGAACACCGTGCCGATTGGACCGCAAGGCAAACTGATTGCCGGCATGGCGGCGGAAAAGCGCAAGCAGTGCCGCGCACGCTTGCGAGAACACCTGCCTGTCGCCAAGGACGGCAGCATCGTCTACGAGTCGATTGCAAATGCGGTGAAAGGCCGCGTCAAGGGGTAGCTAACCGGCAACGCGCAGGTGCGCGACGTCGACTGCAGCGAGCCAATGCAAAATTGCGCGTCCGTTTCGGCAAGGGTATAGCGCACCGAGTATAACGTATTTTATGAGTACGGCCGATTTTCGCCAGCTACTCGGAAGAAAAGGCTGTCACACCCATGCCGGAAGAAAAGACCGGACTTGTCATCACCGCCCATCCCGGCGATTTCGTCTGGCGGGCGGGCGGCGCTCTTGCGCTGCACGCCAAGCGCGGTCACCGGATGAAGATCGTCTGCCTGTCCTTTGGCGAACGTGGCGAGAGCCAGTTTGCCTGGAAGGAAGCGGGCGCGACGCTGGAAAAAGTCAAGGCCGGCCGCAAGGACGAGGCCGAGCGCGCCGCCGCCCTTCTCGGTGCCGAAATCGAGTTCTTCGACTGTGGCGATTATCCGCTCAAGCTCACCGAGGCGCATTTCGACCGCATGGTCGACATTTACCGCGAGATCAATCCGGCGTTCGTGCTCACCCACGCGCTGGAGGATCCCTACAATTTCGATCATCCCAACGCCGCGCATTTCGCCCAGGAAACCCGCGTGGTGGCGCAGGCCATGGGCCACAAGCCGGGCGCCCAGTACAAATATTCGGCGCCGCCCGTCTTCCTATTCGAGCCGCACCAGCCGGAAATGTGCAACTTCAAGCCCGACCTCATCTTGAAGATCGACGAAGTTTGGGAGACCAAATACAAGGCCTTCCAGATTCTGGCGGCGCAGAAACACCTGTGGGCCTATTACGAACGGGTCGCGCTCAACCGCGGCATTCAGGGCTCACGCAACACCGGCGTGCCGATGACCTACGGCGAGGCCTATCAAACGCTGTTTCCCAGGGTCGTCACAGAAACCCTCGGCTGAGTTCGGAGGAACCCAATGAAACCCGTCGTCGTCCGCAACATCAAACGCGCCGATCCGAACGCCATCGGCACGCTGGAAGGCGTCGGCGTGTCGACCGCGCATGAGGCGCTCGGGCGCTTCGGCCTGATGAAGCCCTATATGCGGCCGATCTATGCCGGCGCGCAGATCGCCGGACCCGCGGTTACCGTGTTGTCGCAGCCCGGCGACAATTGGATGATCCATGTGGCGGTCGAACAGTGCCAGCCTGGCGACGTCGTGGTGGTCGGCTGCACCGCCGACAACACCGACGGCATGTTCGGCGAATTGCTGGCGACCGCGATGCGCGCGCGCGGCGTCAAAGGTCTGGTCATCGACGCCGGCTGCCGCGACGTCAAGCCGCTCACCGAGATGAGCTTCCCGGTCTGGTCGCGCGCCATCTCGGCCAAGGGCACGGTCAAATCGACGCTCGGCGCGGTCAATGTCCCGGTGGTGTGCGCGGGCGTCAATGTCGAGCCGGGCGATGTGGTGGTGGCCGACGATGACGGCGTGGTGGTGATCCCGCGCGCGCTCGCGGTCGACACCGCCGCCAAGGCGCAGAAGCGCAAGGACGACGAGGACGGCAAGCGCAAGCAGCTCGAAGCCGGCGTGCTCTCGCTCGACATGTACAAGATGCGCGAGGGGCTGGCGAAGGCCGGCTTGCGCTATGTCGATAATCCGGAGGATGCTTGAGCCGGCCTTTGACGCGCGATTGCGCTCTTAGAGCTTAAAGACCGCCTCGGCGTTTTTCTGGAAAAATGCCGCCTTTTCCTCCTCGTTGAGCGGAAGCTGCTCCATCGCGGCGACTTCCTCCGGCGCATATTGATACGGATAATCCATGGCGTAAAGCACCCGGTCGGCACCGACGACCGAGCGCGTGAACATCACCGCCGGCGCCCAAGCCATGCCGCTGGTGGTGAAATAGACGTTCTCGCGCAGGTAATCGCTGACCTTGCGCTGCAAGGGCTTTAGCCGCTCATGCCGCTTGGCCATCACCTGCGCGCGGTGCATGAAATCGAGCCGGAACATCCAGAACGGCAAGCCTTCGCCGAGATGGCCGACGACGAGCCGCAGCGTCGGGAAGCGATCGAACACGCCGCTTGTGATAATCGCCAAAAGATGCAACCCGCATTCGACCGCGAAGCCGTAGATCGCTCCCTCGAGCCCGCGCGCGACCATGGGTCCGATCATGTCGCGCGGCGGCGTATTCGGATGCAAATAGATCGGCACATTAAGGGCGACGGCCGCCTCGAAGATCGGCCAAAATTTTTGATCGTCGAGCATCTCGCCGAGGATGTGCGAATTGATCACCGCGCCCTTCAGCTTCAGCTTGGTGATGCTGCGCTCGAGCTCCTTGGCGGCGGCACGCGGGACCTGCGGCGCGATTGCCGCAAGCGCGGCGAAACGGTCGAGGCGATTTCGCACGATCTCGCTGATTTGGTCGTTGCTGTTGGCTGCGACCGAGACTGCGGTTGCGGCATCGAATACCTGGACGCCGGGCGAAGTGAGCAGCAGAAGCTGCTTGTCGATGCCGGCGGCATCCATGTCACCGAGGCGGCGCTCGCCGACGTCGAGCAGCCGCTCGAGGATTTGGATCACGCGCTCGCTGCGGCCGCCGGTGAAATGTCCCCACATCGAATTGAAGCCGGGGTCGTTGACCGCCCGCGTCTCCAATAATTTCAAATAAAGATCGATCATCTCCCGCGTTGCCCAAGCCTCCTCGGTTGCAATTCGCCGGTACGTTCTATCGGCCGCCGAAGGTGCAGTTTTCCGCGATTGCTGGGCATCCATGCGAGTCGTCTCCCCCATATCCCTCGTGTCCCGCTATTCTGCCCCACTTTGGAGGAATGAAATATGCCGGGGACCTGGATTTTGCCGCCTTTTGGCATAGATTCGCACCCGTGACCGATACCAAGCCTCTCTTCGACTCGTTACGCAATTCGGCCGATCCCAGAGTCGTCGGCGCTATCGAAGCGCTGATCGCCGAGGGGACCGACCGGCAATTGTGTCGCGTCAATGTGCTCGACTTTGCGCGCCAGCGCGGGCTCGACGAGGAAAAATCGATCGGCGGCTTCTTGCACGCCGCGCGGCTCGGCCTGTTCGATTTGAGCTGGAACGTGCTGTGCCCGGGCTGCGGCGGCGTGCTTGACGCGACCGCAACGCTCAAGACCGTGCACAAGGAGGCCTATAATTGCGCGCTTTGCGCCTCGGGCTACGAGCCGACGCTCGACGAGATGGTCGAGGTTGCCTTCACCGTCAATCCGCGCATTCGCCGGATCGCAGCGCACGATCCGCACCTGCTTCCGGTCTGGGAATATTACCGGCAGATCTTCTGGGGCTCGGGCCTCGATCTGCCCGAAACCGGATTTGAAGATTTGATGGAAGAGTTCACACTCGACTCGATCGAGCTGCCGGGCGGCGAAAAGGCGCAGATATCGCTGCAGATGCCGGCACAGTTCCTGATCATCTTCGAGCCGGTCACGCACGCGGCGCATTTCATCGACGTGAAAGGCGAGCCGACGCGCGAGCGGCAAAATCTCGCGCTCATCTTCAACAAGGTGCACGCGCCGACCGAAACCACCGAAATGCGGCCCGGTCCGCTGCGGCTCGCGCTGGAAAATCGCACCGACCTGCGCACGCTGCCGTCGGTCTGGATCGCGGGCGATACGCTGCATCACATGCTCGGCAAGCGGAAGCCGTTTCTGACCGCCAAGCGGCTTTTGACCAACCAGATATTTCGCGACGTCTATCGGACCGACACGCTCGACGTCGATCAGGGGCTCAAGCTCACCAGCCTGACCTTTCTGTTCACCGATCTGAAAGGCTCGACCGAACTGTACGATCGAGTCGGCGATATGGTCGCCTACGATCTGGTGCGCGAACATTTCCGGGTGCTCAACGAGATCGTCGCGGCCGAGGCGGGCGCGGTGGTCAAGACCATCGGCGATGCGGTGATGGCGACCTTCCCGACGCCGGAACGCGCGCTTGCCGCCGCGCTGCGCATGCGTGAATCGGTGCGCGCCATCAAGGACGATCTGCTGATCAAGATCGGCATTCACGAGGGCCCCTGCCTTGCGGTGACGCTCAACGACCGGCTCGATTATTTCGGGCAGACCGTCAATATCGCCGCGCGCGTGCAGGGCTATGCGGATTCGCAGGCGATCCTGGTGACCAAGGCGGTGGTGGAGAATCCGCAGGTCTCCAAGATGCTGGAGACGTCAAAGCTCGCCCCCACCGCGCAAGATGCAATTCTGCGCGGCGTCGCCAACAAGATGACGATCTATCAAATTCCCTACCAATAGTTCGATGTGCATGCGGTCGGGGGCATGAGCGCCAACAGCTTCGATGTCGCCGTCGTCGGCTGCGGTATTGCCGGGCTTTCGGCGGCGGCGACCGCGCTGCAAGCGGGCGCGCGCGTCGCCGTCATCGAGCGCTCACCCAAGGAAGAACGCGGCGGTAATACGCGCTGGACCGAAGCGCTGTTGCGCATGAAGAGCGAGCACGAGGTCTCCGACGACTTCGAGGCGCATTTCTCCCGCAACGCCGGATATTATCTCGACCCCGAGCTGATCGCGGAAACTGCGCGCGACTGGGACAACTGGTCATCCATCGTCAAGACGCTCGGCTTTACCGACCCGGAGGTGATCGCGACTTTCGCCGCCTCGGTCGGACCGACCGTCGCCTGGCTCAAGACGTTCGGCGTCAAGTTCGATTTCCTGCCGACCTATTTCATCACCGCCTGCCAACCGCGCATGGCGCCGATCGGCGGCGGCCTTGCGTTGGTCGAAGCGCTCGCGACCTGGTGCGAGAACAACGGCGGGCAGTTCTTCTATCGGACGACCGCGCGGGAATTGGTCCAAGATGCCGACGGCGCCGTCGTCGGCGTGCGCTGCGTCGGACCCGGGCACAAGGCAGCCGAATTCCGCGCGCCTTCGGTTGTGCTCGCCAGCGGCGGCTTCGAGGGCAACCCGGAAATGCTCACGCATTATCTTGGGCCGCGGGCGCGCTACATCCGGCCGGTCGCGCGCGGCGGCTATTACAACAAGGGCGAAGGCATCCGCATGGCGCTGGCGATCGGCGCCGCGCCTTGCGGCGATTTCGGCAGCTTCCATGCCGAGCCGCTCGATCCGCGTTCCGGCGCCACCGAGCCGGTGGTGCTGGTGTTCAACTACGGCATTCTGGTCAACAAGCTCGGCCAACGTTTTGTCAACGAAGCGCCGGCCACGGTCGACGCCACCTATGAATCGATCACCCGCGTCGTCTTCGAGCAGCCGGACGGGATCGCCTACTGCATTCTCGATTGCGCAATCGATGACGTGCCGAATTGGAAGCGCTCGGTACGCTCCGACCGGCTGCCGGTCACCGCCGGCAGCTTGCCTGAACTCGCAGGCATGCTCGGCATCGACGCGCGAGAGCTCACAGCAACGGTCGAAGCCTATAATGCCGCCTGCCTCAGCGGCTCTTTCAAGCCGCTCGAACTGGACGGCCTGGCGACGCGAACCGGCTATGCGCCGGCCAAATCGAACTGGGCGCGGCGGATCGAGAAGCCGCCATTCCTCGCCTTCCCGATCATTTGCGGCAATTGCTTCACCTTCGGCGGGCTGAAAGTGGATACCAAGGCCCGCGTCATCGATGCCGACGGCGCCGTCATCGCCGGCCTTTATGCCGCCGGCGAGACTGTCGGGCTTTATTACGGCGTCTATGCCGGCGCCACTTCGGTGTTGCGCGGCGCCGTGTTCGGGCGCATCGCAGGCCAATACGCAGCCGGGAGGATAACATGAACCGCAGCACCGAGCGTATCCTCACCACGCATGTCGGCAGCCTGCCGCGGCCGCATGACCTGCTCGACATGATGAAGACGAAGCTGTCGGGCGCGGCCTATGACGCCGCAGCTTACGACGCGCGCGTCAAGCGCGCGGTCGAGGAAATCGTGCGCAAGCAGGCCGAATGCGGGCTCGACGTGCTGGCCGACGGCGAAATGTCGAAACCCGGTTTTTTTGTCTACGTCAACGAGCGGCTGGAAGGCTTCGAGCCCCGTCCCGGCCAAGGTTTTAACCTGTTCGCGGCCGAGCGCGCCGCCTTCCCGGAATATTACGAAGACTATTTCAAGCGCGCGATGCTGGGCGGCTCGGTCGCGCCGTTTGCGCCGATGTTTTGCGTCGACCCGGTGCGTTACAAAGGAGAAGCCGTACTGCGTAAGGATCTCGACAATCTGAAGAGCGCGCTTAACAAGGTGCCGCATGTCGAGGCCTTCGTGCCGGCGATAGCGCCGAGCGGCGTCGGGCAGAACGATTACTACAAGAGCGAAGAAGATTATCTGTTCGCGGTCGCCGAGGCGCTCGCCACCGAATATCGCGCCATCGTCGATGCCGGCTTCCTGCTGCAGATCGACGATCCGTTCCTTTCCGACATTTTCGTCGAGCCGGACCTCGATGACGCCCAGAAGCGCAAAAAGGCGCAGCTTTATGTCGAAGCGGTCAATCATGGGATGCGCGGCATCCCGCCCGAGCGCGTCCGCTTCCACACCTGCTACGGCATCAATGAAGGCCCGCGCATCCACGAGGCGGCGCTGTCGCAGGTCGTCGAATATATGCTCGCGATCAACGCCGGCGCCTATTCGTTCGAGGCGGCGAATTGCCGGCACGAGCACGAATATCATCTTTGGGAGACGGTGAAGCTGCCGGACGGCAAGATCATCATCCCGGGTGTCATTACCCATGCGAGCAACATCGTCGAACACCCGGAATTGATCGCCGAGCGGATCATCCGCTTCGCCGACCGGGTCGGCCGCGAAAACGTGATCCCGGGCGCCGATTGCGGCTTTTCCTCGCAGGCGAGCTACCGCACCGAAGTGCATCCGACGGTGATCTGGGCGAAGTTCGCCGCCATGGTCGAAGGCGCGCGCATTGCCAGCAAAAGGCTGTGGGGCCGCGGTTAGCCCGCGCTTCCGTCCTCAACTCACGCCGACGGCGGAATCGCGCGCCGGCACCGCATGTTCGCGCGTCCCCGCCTTGGCATGCGTCGGCGGGGCATGCGGGGCAGCGGCGGTCCGCTCCAGCTTCTTGCGCCGAGCCGCGCGCAGCCGCACGTAAATCTGGCCGCCAATCAGAATACAGCACAGCGCGATGAACACGGCGCTGATCGGCCGCTCCACGAACACGCCGATGTCGCCGCGCGAAATCAACATGGCGCGGCGGAAATTCTCCTCGAAGCGCGGGCCCAGCACGAAGCCGAGCAGGATGGGCGCCGGATGGAAGCCCAAGCGCAGCAGCACATAGCCGAGAATACCGATGACGACGGTTTCGCCGACCTGGAACATGTCGTTGTTGGCGGCATAGACGCCGATACACACGAAGAACAGCGCGCTCGGATAGAGATACTTGTAGGGAATCGTCAGCAGCTTCACCCAAATGCCGATCAGCGGCACGTTGAGCAGCACCAACAAGATATTGCCGATCCAGAAGCTCGCGACCAGACCCCAGAAGATATCGGGATGCTCCTTGATGAGCTGCGGGCCCGGGACGATGCCTTGAATCATCAGGGCGCCGAGCAGCAGCGCCATCACCGCGTCGCCCGGAATCCCGAGGCTCATGGTCGGTATGAAGTCGCCTTGCACGGAGGAGTGCGTCGAGGCCTCCGGGCACACCACGCCTTCGATCAGCCCGGTGCCGAACTTCTCCGGGTGTTTCGATATCTTCTTCTCGGTCGCGTAGGCGACGAACGACGCGATGGTCGGCCCGGTGCCGGGAATGAGCGAACACAGGCTGCCGACGAAGGTGCCGCGGAACATGGGGGCGATCGCGCGCTTGAAATCGGCCTTGCTGGGCCGCATGTCGCGCAGGCGCACATTCACATAGGCTGTATTGATTTCCGCAACCTGGTTAATGCTGTTCATGAACTCGCCGATACCGAACAGGCCGAGGGCGAGCGCGACCAGCTCGATGCCGTCGTCGAGATGGGTCATGCCGAAGGTGAAGCGCTCGGCGCCGGTTTCCAGATCGGTGCCGACGATGCCCAACATCAAGCCGAGCACCGTCATCGCCACGCCTTTGACCGGCGAACCGCGCGCCAACGTCGAGCCGGCGAGCAGCCCGAGCAGCATCAGCGAACAGACTTCGGCGGGGCCGAATTGCAGCGCCACCTGCACCAGCACAGGGGCAAGGAAGATCATTTCCGTGATGCCCCAGGATGCGCCGACGAACGAGGCAAACACGGTCAGGCCGAGCGCCACCCCGCCCTTGCCTTGCTTGGTCATCGGGAAGCCGTCGAGGCAGGTCACCGCGTGCGGCGGATGGCAGGGCAGATTGAGCAGGATCGAGCAGATGGCGCCGCCATATTGCGCGCCGTACATGACGCCCGCCAGCATCAGGATCGCGCCGACCGGCTTGATGCCGAAAGTCAGCGGCAACAAAATCGATATGGTGGCGAGCGGCCCCATTCCCGGCAGCACGCCGACCATATTGCCGACCAGCACGCCGATGAAGCACCACATGATGTTGTGCGGCTCGAGCGCGACGCCAAAGCCGTACCAAAGATCGGTGAGTGCCGTTTCGATCACAGGCCTCTCCACTCCAGCACGGGCATGGGCACCTGCAAGATGTAGGAGAACAGCCCGACACCGAACGCAGTGATGACGGTCGCCAAGATGAACGCGCTCTTCAGTGTCGACGCGCGGTCGCCCAACGCCGACACGAAGACGCAGGCAAAAGTGCCGGGAATCAGCCCGCCATAGCTGCCGAATATGATGAAGCAGATCGGTCCGGCGAGAATACAGGCCCAGCCCAGCCATTGCGGATGCTCGGGCATAATGTCCTCATCCTCGCCCTCCTCCAGTCCGACCGCCGAACCGGCAATAAACAGCCCCAGGCAGATCAGAATGACGCCGAGCGCCGTCGGCATGAAGCCGGGTCCCATGTGCATCAAGGTGCCGACGCGGTAGCTCGGCCCTTTCAGGGCCATCACCAGGCCGAACAGAATCATCAGCCCGCCGGCATAGAAGTCGCGCTTGCGCAGCAGGCCTCGGCCGAGCGCAAGAATTCGGTCGCGGACGGCGCGCAGAGCTTCCTCCCGTTATCTCTTTGAGCTCACCAGACTTCGCCGGCCGGCATCGTGCAAAAAACCGCGGTGAATTGCAATCAATGCCTTCTGCCGGTGCCCCTTTGGAGGGACGCCGCACATCGCTGACCGGCCCGGCCCGACGGCGCCTGACTAACCGAATGGGGTTCCTGCGCGGTTTTGACCCAAATCATGGCGAACAGACGCGTGCGGCTCATGGTCAGCGGCGCCGGTGAAAGAGAGACGCTACCATGCCAGGCCTCAACAAGCGTCAACCGACCTATATCTGCGAAATGATGGGGCGGCTCGGACTCGACCCAGCCGAGGGCGCGGTGGCGCCTTTCAGCTTGAGCTACATTACAGCGTTCCACCGTTGCGAAGCCTGCCCCGCGAAACGCGCCTGCCGCGAATGGCTCGACCGCATGCCAGCGTTGGTAAGCCTCGCACCGCGCTTCTGCCCGAACGCCGATATCTTCTTCGAGCTGCAGTACGATCATTTGGGGCGTATGCCGAGGCGATCGAATAACCGCGTTGCGCCTGGCAGCCGTCCTCGGCGGTGAGCCGCACATCGACATGCTGGCCCGCCTTGTGACCCGGCAAATCGGGCTGCGCACATGCGGCGTCTTGTCGAGAACTTCGCGCATCTCCGCCGTCATCCATTGCAGACGCAGCGGCGCCAGCGGCAGGAGGATCACTCATGCGTTACCGTCGTGGCGCTCCGGCCTCGGGTAGTATCGTAGGTGGGCGCGGAGTGAACATGGGGGAGAAGGCCATGATCCTAGGGTCCGGACTCAATTAGATCACAGCCAATACGCCAGCATAGCGACCAGGCACAAAGCGGAGAGGAAGTTTCTCGCGAGCTTATCGTAGCGCGTGGCGATGCGCCGCCAATCCTTGAGGCGGC